>OHSQ01001214.1_pt1 | contig 10442 bp, 8 predicted proteins | sample 1578661 | NCBI WGS metagenome assembly OHSQ01 (sample SAMEA3879534, study PRJEB24766) | human gut metagenome | biome: human-associated habitat; feature: feces | place: USA | collected 1985/1987 | reverse complement strand
TCTGTATTTTGTCTAATATCCATCAGCCTGCATTCGTCTCCGAACACAATGTAAGAGTAAATATTGACTCGTGTATCTCCCAAAACCCATTGAAGCGCCTTTATATGCGTATCATTCTGCCAGATTGGGTTATAAAATTTATACTTCTGGCTGCCGCCCTTTCCATCAGAAAAGCTTTGCGTCCAATATCTCTGATGCTCACTTCCGAATATCCAACCGCTGTAGTTTTTGGATTCAATCACATAGATTCCCGATTCATGAATCAGAATCAAATCCACTTCTGTAACGTCTCCATTTTCTGTCGGGAGATAGCAATTCGGAAGCATCGCCTTACAGCCGCTTAGTTTTTCCAGTGTGTCATAGATTTTGTTTTCACCGCATTGACCTCTGTTCCGGCCTCCAAAGCTCACTATGACATAGCATATCAGGACAAGCACAATAACCCAAATCATAAATTTTAGACCCGCACCATATCCGGCGTGATCTCCGCCAGAGAATGTGCACCGCACATCTGCATGGTGTCGGCCAGCTCACCGGCCAGCTTGTCGATGTAGCACTTTACGCCCTCTGCGCCGCCGCCGTAGACAGCAGTCACGAAGGGGCGGCAGATCAAAACGCCGTCCGCGCCCAGCGCCAGCGCCTTGAACACATCCACACCGGTGCGGATGCCGCCGTCCACCAGAATGGTCATTTTGCCGCCCACGGCATCTGCGATGGCGGGCAGCACCTCCGCCGTGGCGGGGCACTGGTCCAGCACACGGCCGCCGTGGTTGCTGACCACGATGCCGCTGGCGCCGGTCTCCAGCGCCTTCTTCGCGCCGTTCACCGTCATGATGCCCTTGAGAATGAAGGGCTTACCGGCCTTTTCCGCGATCTGCCGCAGCTCGTCCACGGTCTTGCGCACAGCGGGGGCAAACTTGCGGGCAGAATCCACCGTAGCACCGCGCAGCAGCAGCTCCAAGGTGGGCTGCAGGGTGCTGTCGTCAAAGCCGATGTCGATATCTGCGCCCAGCTGCTCGGCCAGCAGCGCGGCCTTGAGGGGAGAGCTGTTGGTGCTCAGCAGCGCACCCAGCAAAATCTCCACACCCAGCTGCCGCTCACGGTCGGCAAATGCGCCGGTGTACCATGCCAGTGCGCACTGCACCTCATCCGGCTTGGGTTGGTCGGTGTAGTAGGGCAGCTCCACGAATGCGCCGGGCTGCTCGTCCTGCATGGTCAGGCGGGGACGGGCAGCGGCCTTGGGCATCTTGGACAGGTAGTCCTTATCCAGCCGCGCCAGCTTATCGGCCATGTCCATCTTGCCGTACAGGGTGATGCAGCAGTTGTCGGCGCTGTAATGGCGGCGGTACACCCGCTGGTATTTCTCATAGGTCAGGGCGGGGATGGACACCGGGTCGCCGCCGGACACAAAGCCGTAAGCGGTATCCGGGAACATCGCCCGCTGCAGGGCGTTTTGCAGCTGAGCATCCGGGGAGGCCAGCGCACCCTGCATCTCATTGTAGACCACACCGCTGACCGTGCCGTCTGCATCCCGGTGCCAGCCCTCCTGCTCGAACACGGCAGAGTCCACCATAGCCAGCGGGCAGAACACCGCGTTCAGGTAAACGTCCATCAGGTTGCAGAAATCGGTCTCGTTGGGGGTGGCAAAGGGGTAGACCGTTTTGTCCGGGAAGGTCATCGCATTGAGGAAGGAAGCCATGCTGCTTTTGAGCAGCTGCACGAAGGGGGAGCTGACCGGGTATTTTTCGCTGCCCGCCAACACAGAGTGCTCCAGAATGTGGAACACGCCGGTGTCATCGGAGGGGAAGGTGCCGAAGCCGATGCCAAAGGCCTTGTTGACGTCCTCGTTCTCCACCAGCAGCACGGCTGCGCCGCTGACGTCATGGGTGAGCAGGGTCAAAGTACCGTGCTGCTCGGGGCAGTCCTCGGTGCGCAGGACGGTATAACCGGGATAGTGTGCCATTTTTATTCTCCTTTACGGGATGTTTTTCACAGAGGATGCGCCTGCGGCTCAGCCGCCGAACAGGCCGAAAAAGCTGGTGTGCGTTACGCCCAGCACAAGGAAAAGGGCAATCAGGGCGAACAGCACGCCGATGATGATATCCATCTGGTGCACCGTGAGCGGGAATTTATCGTAAAGCTTTTCCTTGGGGTTTACAAAGTCCTTGCGGCCGTTGTCCAGCAGGCGCTTTTTGCCCTGCTCAAAATCGGCCTTCTGCGCCTGCAATTCAGCCTGCTGGCGGGCAAGTTCTGCCTCGCGGGCGGCCAGTGCGGCCTCGCGGCGTTCAAGCTCGGTCTGGGTATCCGGGGTGGGCTGTGCCATGGAAAGTCCCTCCTGTAAGCATAAGATGTTTTCCTTATAATACCACAAAAATGTGGACAAAAAAAGCACCCGCAGTGCAAAGACTGCGGGTGCAAAGGGGGATGATGAGGAGATTACTTCTTAGCCAGATACTTGCGGATATCAATGGCGACAGCCACGATAATGACAAGGCCCTGAACGATGTAGGTGTAGGAGGAGTTGACGTTCATGAACTGCAGAGCGACCTTCATCAGCTCAAAGACCAGAACGCCGACCAGAACGCCGGGCACGGTGCCGACGCCGCCGGTGGTGGAAACACCGCCGATGGTGCAGGCTGCGATGGCGTCCAGCTCATAGCCCATTGCAGTGTTGACGGATGCGCCGCCGGACTTTGCAGCCAGCAGGCAGCCTGCCAGACCGAACATGCAGGAGGCCAGGATGTAGATGCGGATCTTGGTAGCGTTGACGTTGACACCGGCCACCTCGGCAGCAGCCTCGTTGCCGCCGATGGCGTACATATACTTGCCGTGACGGGTCTTATTATACAGGAACCAGAAGCAGAAGGCCACGATCAGGGCGAACCAGATCAGCACGGGAATGGCAAGGAAGGTATCCTTTGCCAGTGCGGTGAAGTTGGAGTTCAGAGAGCCGATGGGGGTACCGCCGGTGTACACCAGGCAGATACCGTAGACCACCTGCTGCATACCCAAGGTAGCAATGAAGGGCTGCACCTTCAGGTAGCTGACCACCAGACCGTTGCACAGACCCACGATGGCGCAGATGGCAATGACCAGAACGAACACCACGGGGGTGGACAGGGTGGGCATATTGGGATAGAACTTGCCGGAAGCGCCTTCGGTCTGCGCAAAAATGCAGGCAAGGCAGGCGGCAAAACCAGCCAGACGGCCAGCGGACAGGTCGTTACCGGTGGTGATCAGGCAGCCGGAAATGCCCAGCGCAATGATGTAGCGGATGGACACGTTCTTGAACAGGTTGATCATGTTGGTGCCGGAGAAGAAGTTGGGGTGAATGATGCCAACGATCAGGGTGACGGCCAGCATCATCATGATAATGGCGTTGTTGCTGAGCCACTTGCCCACAGCCTTGCCATTCAATTTTTTGGTAGCTTCCACGATAGACAGCCTCCTTAATTACTGATTTGCCGCAGCTGCGTCAGGTGCGGTCTCGAACTGGGTAGCCAGCGCCATGATGTTCTCCTGGGTGGCATCCTTACCGTTGATAAAGCCGGTGATGCGGCCATCGCACATGACCATGACACGGTTGGACATACCAATGATCTCGCTCATTTCAGAGGAGATCATGATAATGCTCTTGCCCTGCTTGGCCAGATCGGCGATGATGCAGTAAATTTCATACTTTGCACCGACGTCGATGCCGCGGGTAGGCTCGTCCAGAATGAGCACATCGGGGTTGTTGGCAAGCCAGCGGGCGATCAGCACCTTCTGCTGGTTGCCGCCGGAAAGGCTCTTGATCTGGGTCTTGGGGCTGGGTACCTTGATGGCCATCTTTTCCTTGTTGGTAGCCACCAGATCGAGGATCTTTTTGTTGTCCAGCATGATGGGGCCCTTGCGCAGGGCATCCAGAGAAGCGATGGAGATGTTATCGGCAACGCTCAGCACGCCCAGAATGCCGGTAGCACGGCGGTCCTCGGTCAGCAGAGCAACGCTCTTGCGGATGGCATCGCGGGGCTGCTTGATATTGACCTCCTCGCCCTTGATCCACACCTTACCGGAGGTATGGGCACGCAGGCCGAAGATGCCTTCCATCAGCTCGGTACGCTGCGCGCCCACCAGACCGGCAACGCCCAGAATCTCGCCCTTTTTCAGCTCAAAGCTGCAGTGACGGAAGGAACGGGGATGGATGGAGGTAAAGTCCTCCACCTTCATCATGACCTCGTCCGAGGGCACGTTCTCCAGCGGGGGGAAGAGGTTAGACAGCTCACGGCCGACCATCTTTGCAATGATCTCTTCCTTGGTCATGTTGGCAACGTCCCACTTGCCGATGTACTGGCCATCGCGCATGATGGTGACTTCGTCCGCGATGACCTTGATCTCGTCCATCTTGTGGCTGATGTAGACCAGAGCAACGCCCTGCTCCTTCAGCTCCCGCATGATGCGGAACAGGCTCTCGACCTCGTTTGCGGTCAGAGAGGAGGTGGGCTCGTCCAGGATCAGCACCTTGCAGTTGGCGGAAACAGCTTTAGCAATTTCCACCATCTGCATCTGGGCGATGCTCAAAGAACCCAGCTTTGCATGGGGGTCGATGTCCAGCTTCAGTTTCTTCAGCAGTTCATCGGTATCTTTGTACATTTTGGCGTGATCCACAACGGTGACGATGCCGTATTTCTTGGTGGGGTAGCGTCCCAGCCAGATATTCTCGGCCACGGTACGGGCCGGAATGGGCTGCAGCTCCTGATGCACCATGGCGATGCCACGATCCAGTGCATCCAGCGGGGTGGGGATGTTTACCTTCTGCCCCTCGTATTCGATCTCGCCCTCGTCCATCTTGTAAATGCCGAACATGCATTTCATCAGAGTGGACTTACCGGCGCCATTTTCACCCATCAGAGCCATGACTTTGCCGGGACGGAGCTCCAGCTGAGCATGATCCAGGGCTTTGACACCGGGGAAGGTCTTGACCACGCCTTTCATTACCAGACGGTATTCTGACATTCCGCAAAAGCCTCCTTTATGGTTGTTTACAGGCGGGCAGGTTTTTTCTAAAATAAGGCGCGTGCGCGGAGAAGATTTCTCGCACGCACGCGCTTTTTAGCTTTCGTTCAAGCCGTTAAGGCCTGCTGCGCACCTTGCATTGGTTCCGGGAAACTTTAGTCTTCCTTCAGGTACTGAGAAGCGTTGTCCTTGGTGACCTTGACGTAGTCGACCCAGTAGTACTTCTCAACATCCTTGCCCTCGACGAACAGCTTGGTAGCCTCGGCAGCAGCGGTAGCCTGACCCACGTCGTCGTTCAGAACGGTACCGGTCATGTTGCCATCGACAACGTTCTGCACAGCCTCTACCAGAGCATCGACGCCGACCAGGTAGACGTCCTTGCCAACGGTGCGGCCAGCCTGCTGGATGGACTGCAGAGCGCCCAGTGCCATTGCGTCGTTGTTGCAGAAGACGACTTCGATCTTGTCGCCGTACTGAGACAGAGCGTTTGCAACGTCCTGCTGAGCGGTGGTCTGATCCCAGTTATCCAGGTACTCGTACAGGCACTCAACTTCCTTGCCGGCATCGGTCAGAGCCTTGATGGAGTACTCGGTACGGTACTGAGCGTCGATGTTCTCGGGGTCGCCCTTGCACATGATGTAGGTGACCTTGCCGTCGCCGTTGATATCGCCCTGAGTCTCGGTCTCGAGGATCAGCTCGCCCTGATAAGTACCGGACTGACGAGCGTCAGCACCGACGTAGCAGCACTTGCCCTTGTAGGAATCCAGAACGCTCTCCTCGGGCTCGCGGTTGATGAACACGATGGGGGTGCCGGAGGGAGAAACGGTGTCAACGATGGTCTGAGCGGAAGTGGTCTGGACGGGGTTGATGACCAGCACGTCCACGCCCTGCTGCAGGAAGGTGTTGATCTGCTCGGTCTGGGTGTTCTGGTCGTTCTTGCCGTCCATGATGGTGACGGAGTAGCCCATGTCCTTCAGGTAGCCTTCCAGATCAGCACGGTACAGGGTCATGAAGTTATCAGCAAACTGATAGATGCAAACGCCGACGTTGGCGGAGCCGTTGGTAGCAGCGGCAGAAGCAGCAGTGGAAGAAGCAACGCTGGAAGCAGCGGTGCTGGTGGAGGAAGAGCCGCCGCAAGCGGTCATAGCAGCGGTAGCGCCCACAACAGCGGAAGCCTTCAGGAAGTCGCGACGAGAAATCATTTTCATAATAGTAATCTCCTTCATTTGTGTGTCACAGCATATTCACAGACGCATTTGTCGCATGTGTCCGTAATCCCTGACAGTATTATACCCTTGTATGGGGGTGTTCCGCAAGAGAATAAGTTCACAATATTGGTGCAAATGTTTTGTTACGTTTCTACAAAAGCGGACCAAAGGTTACAAAATCTTTTCGCGAATTATCACAACTTTTCATGCCGATGCAACCAACATACAAATATGATGAAGGTATGTAAAAAAACATGCTTGAACATGACTGAATGTTGCATGACTGCTAAAAAACCGCGAAAAGGGGCGATACATTTTTTGAAAGATATTTTCAGGGATACTACGCAGCGGAAAGAAAACGCCTTTTATACACTCTTACCGGAAGGGAAAAACAACACGGGTCGAGAAAAATGTTTACTCCCCGGGTGGGGCGGCACTGTACCTTTATAGTAACAGGGCGGTCAGGGCGCAGCGAACGTTTTTGGTGGCAGTGCCCGAAATACGAGCGGCCGTTTTTTGCGTGCCGCGCCAGTCGGGATAACAAAACTGACGCAGATGCGTTGTGCTTTGAAACTGCAAAATATACGATTCGGATAATACATGTGCAAAAATACCCGATGGCCCAGCAAAAGTGCACACTGTCGGGCACGGCGGGCGGGTGATATCCTGTGTACAGAGCCCGGGACACCGGACGAAAGGAGGAAAAACATCATGGGGCAGACAAAGCCCGCCGCCGGGCTGAAGAGCCTGAACCGCGCCGCCGATACCCTGAGCACCCTGCTGGCGCAGGAGGTGAAGGAGCTGAACGAGCGGCAGAAGGCCGCCCGGCGGGAGAACACCCCCGACCCCGGGATGATGAAGGGGCTGAAGGAGGCCACTGCCGTGCTCAAGGATCTGGCGGGTGTGGTAAAGACCCTGAACGATCAGGGCACGGAACTGGAAGGGACAGAGTGCGGCGTGGTGCTGCTGCCGCCGGTGGAACAGGAGGAGAAGGAATGAACAGAACCGAGCGGGCAGTCATTGTGTGGAAGCCGCAGCCCCGGCAGCTGGAATTTATGCGCAGACCGGAGCCGGAGGCACTGTACGGCGGCGCGGCGGGCGGCGGCAAGAGCGATGCACTGCTCATCGAAGCGCTGCGGCAGGTGCACATCCCGCATTACCGGGCGCTGATCCTGCGCAAGACCTACCCACAGCTTTCCGACCTTGTGGATAAGAGCCAGATGTACTACCGCCGGGCTTTCCCGGAGGCGCAGTACAACGCTACCTCCCATGTATGGGTCTTTCCCAGCGGGGCGAAGATCTGGTTTGGCTCCATGCAGTACACCAAGGACCGCACCAACTATCAGGGCAAAGCCTACGATTTTATCGGCTTTGACGAGCTGACCCACTTTGAGTGGGACGAGTACAGCTACATGATGAGCCGCAACCGCCCCACCGGGCCGGGCACCCGGGTGTACATGCGGGCCACCACCAACCCCGGCGGCATCGGCCACGGCTGGGTGAAGGCGCGGTTTATCACGCCTGCCCCGCCCGGTACACCCATTGTGGAAACCGTCACGGTGCGCCTGCCGGACGGCACCGACCAGCAGATGGAGCGGGCGCGGGTGTTCATCCCGTCCAGCGTGTTCGATAACCCTGCCCTGCTGGCCAACGACCCCGGGTATCTGGCAAGCCTTGCCAGCCTGCCGGAGGCGGAAAAGCAGGCGCTGCTCTACGGCAGCTGGGACAGCTTTTCGGGGCAGGTGTTCACCGAGTGGCGCAACGACCCGGCGCATTATCAGGATCAGCGCTGGACCCACGTCATCGCGCCGTTCACCATTCCGAAGCACTGGAAAATCTACCGGGGCTACGATTTCGGCTTTTCGAAGCCGTTCTCGGTGGGGTGGTACGCAGCGGACGAGGAGGGGCGGCTGTACCGCATCAAGGAGCTGTACGGCTGCACCGGACGCCCCAACGAGGGTCTGCGCATCGACCCGGTGGAGCAGGCACGGCGCATCCGGGAGGCCGAGCAGAACGACCCGCTGCTGCGGGGCAGGGTGATCCACGGAGTGGCAGACCCCGCCATCTTTGACGAAAGCCGGGGCGAGAGCATTGCGGCCATGATGGAGCGCAGCCCGCATTTTTTGCACTGGCAGCCCGGGGACCACACCCGGCTGGCGGGTAAGATGCAGTTCCACTACCGGCTGCGGTTTGCGCCGGACGGACGGCCGATGCTGCAGGTGTTCAGCAGCTGCAAGCACTTCATCCGCACCCTGCCGAACCTTGTGTACGACGAGAGCAATGTGGAGGATATCGACACCCGGCAGGAGGATCACATCTACGACGAGTGCCGCTATGTGCTGATGGAGAACCCTATCAGTCCGCCGGTGCGCTGTGCTGCGCCGCCCATGCCCGACGACCCGCTGAACCTGCACAAGCGGGCAAGATTTTACAGAATTTAAAGGAGAAACGCAATGGACGATTACGAGAACGAAGCTTTGCCCGTGGGTGAAGCACAGGTGGCCGAGGCCATGCAGACGCTGCAGCGCTACAAGGCAGGCAAGGCGGCGCTGGACAAGCGCCTGATCGATAACGAATTGTGGTTCCGCATGGGACACTGGAAAAACTACCGCGACCCGCTGATGCCCGGCAAGGCGCAGCCTTCCAGCGGGTGGCTGTTCAACAGCATTGCCAACAAGCACGCCGATGCCATGGACAACTACCCCGAGCCCATGGTGCTGCCCCGGGCGGCAGACGATCAGGCCACAGCGCAGGCACTTTCCAGCGTGCTGCCGGTGGTGCTGGAGCAGGCGGATTACGAGCAGGTGTACAGCGATGTCTGGTGGCGCAAGCTCAAGCAGGGCACTGGCGTTACCGGCATCTTCTGGGACCCGGCGGCGCGCGGCGGGCTGGGCGACATTGCAGTGCGCAGCGTCAACCTGCTCATGCTCTACTGGGAGCCTGGCGTGCAGGATATTCAGGACTCGCCGGATCTGTTCCACCTCAGTTTAGAGGACACTGCCCGGCTGACCGCGCAGTATCCGCAGCTGGCAGGGCACGCCGCCGGGGTGGTGGACGTGCCCCGGTACATCCACGAGGACGGCCAGACCACCGCCAACAAGAGCGTGGTGGTGGACTGGTACTATAAGCGCCCGGACGAGAACGGCAAATTGCGGCTGCACTACTGCAAGTTGTGCAACGGCGTGGTGCTGTATGCCAGCCAGAACGACCCGGCGCTGGCGGCGCGCGGATTGTACGACCACGGCAAGTACCCCTTTGTGTTCGACCCGTTGTTCGTGGAGGAGGATTCCCCTGCCGGGTTCGGCTACATCGACGTGATGAAGGACTGCCAGAATGCCATTGACAAGATGAACCACGCCATGGACGAGAACGTGCTGCTGGCCTCCCGCCAGCGGTATGTGCTCAGCGACACCGCCGGTGTGAACGAGGAGGAGCTTGCCGACCTGAGCCGGGACATCGTGCACGTTGTGGGTCGCCTAAACGAGGACAGCTTCCGTCCGCTGCAAACGGCGGGCTTGCAGGGCAACAGCCTGAGCTACCGCAACAGCCGCATCGAGGAACTGAAGGAGATCAGCGGCAACCGCGACCTGACGCAGGGCGGCACCACCGGCGGCGTGACCGCCGCCAGCGCTATCGCTGCCTTGCAGGAGGCAGGCAGCAAGCTGAGCCGGGATATGCTCAAGAGCGCTTACAGGGCATTTGCCAAAGAGTGCTACCTTATCATCGAGCTGATGAGGCAGTTCTACGACGAGGAGCGCATCTTCCGCATCACCGGCAAGAGCGGCGAGAGCGAGTTCGTCCGCTTTTCGGGCCAGGTGCTCCGCGCCCAGCCTGCAAGAGTCGTGGGCGGCGTGGAGCTGGGCAGTCATGAGCCGGTGTTCGACATCGTGGTGAGTGCGGAGAAAAAGTCCACCTTCTCCCGCCTCTCCCAGAACGAGACGGCCAAGGAGTGCTATCAGCTGGGCTTTTTCGCCCCGGCCAACGCCGACGCCGCGCTGGCGGCGCTGGAAATGATGGACTTTGAGGGCATCGAAAAGGTTCGCCAGAGGGTGCGTCAGAACGGCACCCTCGCCCAGCAGCTGGCGCAGATGCAGGCCCAGATGGCTCAGCTGACGGGTCTGCTGGAAGTGCAGAAAAAGTCCAAAGCCCCCAAGCTCAGCGGCCCGGCACAGGAGCTGAGCACGGCTGCGATGGCGAGGGCGATGAAGACGCAGAAAGGAGAAATGAGATGATAAAAGT
>OHSQ01001206.1_pt1 | contig 10499 bp, 7 predicted proteins | sample 1578661 | NCBI WGS metagenome assembly OHSQ01 (sample SAMEA3879534, study PRJEB24766) | human gut metagenome | biome: human-associated habitat; feature: feces | place: USA | collected 1985/1987 | reverse complement strand
GGGCAATCCATATCCCGCCGCAAAATGACGATTTTAATTCTATCCGCACCGAGTATTCCGATATGCTGAAAACGCAGCTTGCCAAAGGGAACAACGGGCTTGTAAAGCATAAGTACATCACATTTTCCATTGAAGCGGACAATCCGGCGGCGGCAAGGGCGCGGCTTTCCCGTATCGAAACCGACGTACTCAATAACTTCAAGGTGCTTGGCGTATCGGCGCACCCCTTATCCGGCTATGAACGCCTAAAGGTGCTGCATGGGGTATTCCACCCGGCAGGCGAGCCGTTCTCATTCTCTTATGACTGGCTGACCCCGACAGGGCTTACCACAAAGGACTTTATCGCCCCGTCCTCTTTCAAGTTCGGGGAGAGGCGCTACTTTGCTATGGGGAAAAAGACAGGGGCGGTATCGTTCCTTGAAATCCTTGCCCCGGAGTTAAACGACCGTATCTTAGCAGATATGTTGGACTTGGAAACAGGCGTTATTGTCAATCTCCATATTAAAAGTATCGACCAGTCGGAAGCAATCAAGACCATTAAGCGCAAAATCACTGACCTTGACAAGATGAAGATTGAGGAACAGAAAAAAGCAGTTAGAAGCGGTTACGATATTGACATAATCCCGTCCGACCTTGCCACCTTTGGGAATGAAGCAAAGAACCTGTTGCAGGATTTACAGAGCCGCAACGAGCGAATGTTTCTGCTCACGTTCCTTGTGGTAAACATGGCAGATACAAAGCGGAAACTGGAAAACGACATTTTCGCGGCGGCGGGCATTGCACAGAAATACAACTGCGCCCTGACCCGTCTTGACTATCAGCAGGAAGCAGGGCTGATGTCCTCTGTCCCTTTGGGCGAGAACCTTATCCCTATTCAGAGGGGTTTGACGACGAGCAGCACCGCTATTTTTATCCCGTTCATCACGCAGGAGTTATTTCAGACCGGGGCTGCCCTGTATTACGGCTTAAATGCCCTGTCAAACAACATGATACTCTGCGACCGCAAGCAGCTTAAAAACCCGAATGGGCTTATCTTGGGAACACCGGGCAGCGGAAAATCCTTTGCGGCAAAGCGGGAAATCACAAACGCCTTTCTCATTACCGACGACGATATTTTTATCTGCGACCCGGAAGCCGAGTATTTTGCCCTTGTCAAGCGGCTTGGCGGGCAAGTGATACGGTTATCCCCGACCGGGAAAGGCATGGACGGTACGCCCCAGTATGTAAACCCTATGGATATGAACCTTAATTACAGCGAGGACGACAGCCCCCTTGCACTGAAAAGTGATTTTATCCTTTCCCTCTGCGAGCTTGTCATTGGCGGCAAGGAGGGCTTGCAGCCCGTTGATAAGACCGTCATTGACCGCGCCGTAAGGAATGTGTACCGGGACTACCTTGCTGACCCTGTACCGGAAAAAATGCCTATCTTGGGCGACCTTTACGACGAGCTGCTAAAACAGCCGGAGCCGGAAGCTGCCCGCATTGCGGCGGCATTGGAGCTGTATGTTTCCGGCAGCCTTAACGTGTTCAACCACAGAACGAATGTGGAGCTTTCTAACCGCCTTGTCTGCTTTGATATTAAGCAGCTTGGAAAGCAGCTCAAAAAGTTAGGTATGCTCATTGTGCAAGACCAGATATGGAACCGCGTTACCATTAACCGGGCAGAAAAGAAATCTACCCGCTACTATATGGACGAATTTCACTTGCTCTTGAAAGAGGAACAGACCGCCGCTTACAGTGTGGAAATTTGGAAGCGTTTCCGTAAATGGGGCGGCATACCGACTGCTATCACGCAGAACATAAAGGACTTGCTTGCTTCCCGCGAGGTGGAAAATATCTTTGAAAACTCTGATTTTGTCCTCATGCTCAATCAGGCGGCGGGCGACCGGGCTATCCTTGCAAAGCAGCTCAACATCTCCCCGCAGCAGATGAAATATGTCACCCACACCGAAGCGGGCGAGGGGCTTATCTTCTACGGGAACGTGGTGCTGCCCTTTGTAGACCGCTTCCCGAAAGACACCGAGCTTTACCGGGTAATGACGACGAAGCCGGAGGAAGTGGGCGAAGCATGAACGGGCTGAAAACTGACACCATCATCAACCGGGACGCGCTCTATGCCTTGCGGGAGCTTCCAGAGGAAAGCGTACACTGTTGCGTCACAAGCCCGCCCTACTATGCGCTTAGGGATTATGGGCTTGATATGCAGATTGGGCGGGAGGACACGCCGGAGCAGTACATTGACAGGCTGACCGAGGTTTTCCGCGAGCTGCGCCGGGTACTGCGTTCTGACGGTACGCTCTGGCTGAATATCGCGGACACCTACTGCGGCACAGGAAATAAAGGCTACCATGCAGACCCGAAGAACCCGAAAGGCAGAAACGGACAGCAGATTGCAAAAAACAACCGCGTTTCCGGCTGCAAACAAAAGGACTTAATCGGTATCCCTTGGCTTTTAGCCTTTGCCCTACGCGCTGACGGGTGGTATTTACGGAGCGACATTATCTGGCAGAAAGAAAACCCCATGCCGGAGAGCGTGAAAGACCGCCCTACCCGCTGCTATGAACATATCTTTCTGCTTACGAAGTCAAAGAAATATTTCTATGACGCAGCCGCCATAGCCGAGCCGTTAGCCCCCACAACGGCGGCGCGGTACCGCACCGGGCGCAGCGCGGGACAGAAATATGCGGACGAAGTACCCGGACAGGGGAAAGTACAGGGGCTTAACCGGGCGCGAAGCGGCAGCTACTACGACGAAGCCCTCATGCCGACCATGCGGAACAGGCGGGACGTGTGGCTTATCAATACCGTTCCCTACAAGGGCGGGCATTTCGCCGCGTTCCCGCCAAAACTTGCCGAAACCTGTATCAAGGCGGGCTGTCCGAAAGGCGGCGTTGTGCTTGACCCCTTTTTCGGCAGCGGCACGACGGGAGCAGCCGCAAGGCAGCTTGACAGGCATTATATAGGCATTGAGATAAACGCCGAGTATTGCGCCCTTGCAAGGGCGCGGATTGGAGGGACAGAAAAATAAAACAGTATCGAGCGCGTGAGAAAGTCACGCAGAAAATGACCCGCGAGGGGGCTGTCGAGGTAAACGCCGCCACCGGGAAAAAGAAACGTATCAGCAAGCGGATAAGGGACGCGGACTTTGCAAAGACCGAAGCACCGCAGCCGCCGGAACAGGCAGCGCAGACCATACCGGGCGGCGCAGCTCCCGCGCCCACAGCCGCCGCGCCGCCGCTTCCCCATGCGCCGGGGGCAGAACGGGAACAGGACACCGCCGCAGCCGAGCGCGTCTTGGAGCGTATCGACGGGGCGCGTACCAGAAAGGCGAGCAAAAAGGCGGCGAGGAAAGCACAGGCAGAAGCCACAGCAAAAGAAAAATCTTCCCGCTTGCAGTTTACCGACGAGGAACGGGAAACGCCAAAACTGCAACCCTACATCAAAAAATCAGATAAAGCCGCCGACAAACTGGACGAAGCAAAGGCAGCCCTCCCGAAACAGAAAAAACTGGTAAAAGAGCGTACCTTTGAGGAAACCACCGGAAAAGCAAAGACCCGTTTACGCTTTGAAGAACAGGAAAAGCCGATACCCGGCGGCAAAGCCCACAGTAACCCGTTATCCCACCCCGCGCAGGAAGCGGGTATTTTTGTTCACAACAAAATCCACAGCGTCGAGAAAGACAATTCCGGCGTGGAGGGCGCGCACAAATCGGAGGAACTTGCCGAGCGCGGCACAAGGTACGGGACAAGAAAATTAAAACAGGGCTACCGCAGCCATAAGCTGAAACCCTACCGGGAAGCGGCAAAGGCAGAACAGGCAGCGTTTAAGGCAAATGTGAACTTCCAGTATCACAAAGCCTTGCAGGAAAACCCGCAGCTTACAAGCAATCCCTTTTCCCGTTTCATGCAGAAACAGAAAATCAAACGCCAGTATGCAAAGACCGTAAAGAAAGGCGGCACAGCCACCGCCAAAGCTGCCGCCGGAGCGTCCCAAACAGCAGCAAAGAAAGCGGCTGCCTTTGCAGGACGACACCCGGCAGGAGTGATAATCGCTATCGCCGCGCTGCTTCTGTTCATCATGGTATCCGTAGGGCTTTCCTCTTGCGGGGCAATGTTTTCCGGCAGCATGAACAGCGTGTTAGGGACTTCCTACACGTCCGAGGACAGCGACCTTGTGGCAACGGAACAGAGCTATGCTGCAATGGAAAATGAGCTGCAACAGGAAATTGACAATATCGAAAGCACCCAAAGCGGCTATGATGAATACCGCTATGACCTTGACACTATCGGGCATAACCCCCACGAATTAGCGTCTTACTTGACCGCCCTTTTACAGAGTTACACCCCGCAGAGCGCACAGGCAGAGCTAAAGCGTCTGTTCGGCTTACAGTACACCTTGACGCTGACGGAAGAAATCGAGATACGCACCACCACCGACGAGGAGGGCAACGAGGAAGAATACGAATACCGTATCTTAAATGTGAAACTGACAAACAAGCCGATTGCTTCCCTTGCGGAAGAACTGCTGAACCCACAGCAGTTTGAAATGTTCAAGGTGTACTTACAGACACAGGGCAACAAACCGTTGATTTTTGGCGGCGGCTCTCCCGACGGAAGCCCGTCTGAGGATTTAAGCGGCGTGGAGTTTGTAAACGGCACACGTCCCGGAAACCCGGAGCTTATGGAGCTTGCAAAACAGCAGGTCGGAAATGTAGGCGGCTACCCCTATTGGTCTTGGTACGGCTTTAACAGCCGCGTGGAATGGTGTGCCTGCTTTGTGTCATGGTGCTACAATCAAGCCGGAAAAAGCGAACCCCGCTTTGCAGGCTGCGAATGGCAGGGTGTCCCTTGGTTTCAGTCAAGGGGACAATGGGGCGCGCGCGGCTATGAGAATATCGCACCCGGCGACGCTATCTTTTTCGACTGGGATTTAGACGGCGTTGCCGACCATGTGGGGCTTGTGCTTGGCAGGGACGGCAGCCGCGTCTATACCGTTGAGGGCAATTCCGGCGACGCCTGCAAGATTAAAAGCTATGACCTTAACTATCAATGTATCAAAGGCTATGGGCTGATGAACTGGTAAGCAGCCCAAAAAGAAAGGAGAATTTATTTTATGGCAAACAACAAAATCGACCGTATCAATAAGGAAATCGCAAAGACCCGCGAGAAAATCACAGAGTATCAGAACAAGTTGAAAGGACTGGAAGCACAGAAAACCGAAGCGGAAAACCTTGAAATCGTGCAGCTTGTACGCGCTATGCGTCTGACCCCGCAGGAATTAAATGCTATGCTGTCCGGCGGCGGTATTCCCGGTATGAGTGCCGCCCCTGTTTCTGATGAAGCCGCAGACTACGAAGAACAGGAGGACAATGCAGATGAAGAATAAACTCAAACAGACCATGACTGCCCTTTGTGCCGCCCTTATCCTTATGGGCGGTTTTTCTGTCCCTGCCTATGCACAGGGCGCAGCCACAGAGCCACCCGCAGAGGACGCGACCAACGACAGCAATGTAGTGGTGGAAGAACCGGAAACGCCGCCCCTTACCCCAAAGGGAAACGCAACACTGGTTGACGATTACGGCGGCAATAAGCAGCTTATCACTGTTACCACCAAAGGCGGCAACTACTTCTATATCCTCATTGACCGGGCAGCCGAGGAGGAACAGACCGTACATTTCCTTAATCAAGTGGACGAAGCCGACCTTATGGCACTGACCGAAACCGGGGAAGCCACGAAAAAGCCGGAAGTCTGCAACTGTACGGAAAAATGCGAAGCCGGAAAGGTAAATACATCTTGCCCGGTATGTGCAACTACTCTGACAGGCTGCACAGGCAAAGAACCTACCCCAACACCCACCGAGCAGCCGGAAGAACCCAAAGAAAAAGGCGGCAATCCCGGCGCGGTGCTTGCCTTAGTCCTCTTTGTGCTGCTTGGTGGCGGCGCGGCGTTCTACTACTTTAAGTTTGTAAAACCGAAGCAGAACGTGAAAGGAAGCACTGACCTTGAAGATTTTGACTTTGAGGATTACGACGAGGACGAGCCGGAAACAGATACCGGGGAAACTCCCGAAGATGAAGAAACGGAGGAAAAAACCCTATGACCCTGTTTACCGACAATCCCTTTGAAAAAATGATGATAAAGAAACCGAATGGGCGGCGTGATAATGCGTCGCCTGTTCCATATCCCCCGGCTTGCGCTTCCTGCCCCTATAAGGGGCAGTCCCCTTGTGTGGGGTACTGTCTGAAACAGGTACAGAAGAAAAAAGAAGCCGAGCCGGAATGCTGAAAACTATATACTTGCGTATAGGGATATGATATAATTATAATAACAATAGGAATTGATGGTGTTAAGCAAACTTGAATTGACAAAGCTGAAAGTGAGAGATACTTCTTGTCCGAAGGGCAAGAAGGTGGAACTGGAAAAGAACAGTAAAAATTTGAATTTAATTTGGAGTAACAAGTTTATGATACGACCTTTAGTAGAGAAAGATTATGATACAGTAATAGATATAGTAAATACAAACTGGAAAAAAACATATTCGGATTATGTAAGCCCACTCCTGTTGGATGAAGATGGTTGTAAAGAACGTGCAGAAGAATTAAGACATGACTTTCAATCAAAACGGTTGTCGGAATATGTTTGGGAAGAACAAGGTCAGGTATTAGCTTTGTTATCAATAGGCAATACGTCAGATATAGATAAAAAAAGAGCTTTTGAAATTTGGCGTGTTTATGTAAAGCCAGAAGCGCAAGGGCATAATATTGGTAGCCAGTTTCTTTCATTTTCTGAACGAGAAGCCCAAAAACGAGGTTATGAAGAGATAATTATATGGGCGTTTCAGAGAAATACGAACGCTATATCATTTTATCAAAAGAATGGTTATGTGATTGATAAAAACGAATATTTAGGTAAACCATATTTAGCATTTGGAACACGTTTAATAAAAAAGTTAATTAACGAGTAAGAAACTTCAAATTTATCATTTTCATATCTTTATACAATCACTTGTAGGAGCAATCGAAAAATCGGTTGCTCTTTTCTTTTACCCGAAAGGAGGATTTTTATTTGATTTTAGTTATTGCAGAAAAGCCCAGTGTGGCACAGACAATCGCTGCCGTACTTGGAGTAAAGGAAAAGAAAGACGGATTTCTCACAGGAAGCGGCTATATCATTTCCTGGTGCGTGGGACATTTGGTAGGGCTTTCCGAAGCTGCCGCCTACGGAGAACAATATAAAAAGTGGAGCTATGACAGCTTACCGATTTTGCCGCAGGAATGGAAGTACACCGTTGCGGCTGACAAGGAAAAGCAATTCAAAAACCTAAAGGAGCTTATGCACCGGACAGACGTTTCCGAAGTCGTCAATGCCTGCGACGCAGGGCGCGAGGGAGAACTCATTTTCCGCTTTGTCTATGAAATGGCGGGCTGCAAGAAACCTATGCGCCGCTTGTGGATTTCCTCAATGGAAGAAGCTGCTATTAAAGAGGGATTTGCACATCTGAAGAACGGCGGAGAATACGACGCGCTCTTTGCTTCCGCATTATGCAGGGCAAAGGCTGACTGGCTAATCGGTATCAACGCCACCCGTCTTTTCTCTGTCCTTTACAACCATACCTTGAACGTGGGGCGCGTACAGACCCCGACCTTAAAAATGCTTGTTGAACGGGACACAGCGATTACCACATTTAAGAAAGAAAAATACTACCATGTACACCTTGCCTTATCCGGCGCGGAAGCTGCAAGTGAAAAACTGTCTGACCGTTCCGAAGCTGACAGGCTGAAAGCTGCTTGCGAAGCGGCAAAAGCAGTCTGTACTTCCCTTGTGAAAGAGAAAAAGACCGCAGCCCCGCCGAAGCTCTTTGACCTTACTTCTTTACAGCGGGAAGCAAACCGCCTGTTCGGCTATACCGCAAAGCAGACCCTTGACCTTGCACAAGCCCTGTATGAAAAAAGACTTCTTACTTATCCGAGAACAGACAGCGCATTTCTGACCGATGACATGGGCGACACAGCGGCGGGCATTATCAAGCTGCTTTGTGGGAAATTTTCTTTTATGGCGGGAAAAGACTTCACGCCGGAGCTTGGAAAGGTGCTGAATAGTAAAAAGGTATCCGACCACCACGCCATTATCCCCACTATGGAGCTTGCAAAGACCGACCTTGCCGCGCTGCCGGAAAGCGAAAGGAATATCCTTACCCTTGCCGGGGCGCGTTTACTCATGGCGACCGCTGCACCGCATACCTTTGAAGCGGTTACAGCAGTTTTTGAATGTGCCGGACAGTCCTTTACCGCAAGGGGAAAAACGGTACTGTCCGACGGGTGGAAAGAACTTGACCGCCGCTATCGGGCAGCCTTAAAGAACAAGCCCGAAACGGACGACACAGACAGCGACACCGAAAAGACCCTGCCGCCATTTACCGAGGGACAGACCTTTGAAAATCCGGCGGCAAAGGTAACGGAGCATGACACCACACCACCAAACCCCCACAACGAAGCGTCACTGCTCTCTGCTATGGAGCGCGCCGGAAGCGAGGACACCGACCCGGACGCAGAACGCAAAGGGCTTGGAACTCCCGCCACCCGCGCCGCTGTCATTGAAAAACTGGTAAAGGGCGGCTTTGTGGAGCGAAAAGGCAAGCAGCTACTTCCCACAAAGGACGGTATCAACCTTGTGTGCGTCCTGCCGGACACTCTGACAAGCCCGCAGCTTACCGCAGAATGGGAAAACAATCTGACGCAGATTGCAAAGGGCAAGGCAGACCCCGGCGCATTTATGGAGGGTATCGAGGATATGGCGCGGGAACTGGTAAAGACCTATCCGTTTCTTTCTGACGATAAGGCGCAGATGTTCAAGCCGGAACGGGAAGCGTTGGGAAACTGTCCCCGCTGCGGTTCTCCCGTTTATGAGGGAAAGAAAAACTACTATTGCAGCAACAAGGAATGTATCTTTACCATGTGGAAAAATGACCGCTTCTTTGAGGAACGCAAAGTAGCCTTTACTCCGAAGATTGCCACCGCGCTCTTAAAATCCGGCAAGGTAAATGTGAGGAAACTCTATTCCCCAAAGACGGGCAAAACCTATGACGGAACTATCGTATTAACTGATACGGGCGGGAAATACGTCAACTACCGGGTGGAACTTCCGAAGAAAAAATAACTGAATAGCAAGCATAGGAAAAGAGTACCCTTTTCCGTAAAATCCCTGCTTTCTCTATCGAGAACGGCGGGGATTTTTGCTTGTTGGGAAGTGTCCCAAACCCTCTGAAATCTTGAAAAAATCTATAAAATTTTTGGCAAAAACGCGGGCGTGGGGTACTGAATGATGAAACCGGAAAATGCAGCGTCCGCGCTGCCGTTTGGAAAGGAGGTTACACATGGCAAGTTTACGGGACACCGTAAAGGACTATCAAGAAGAATTAAGGGACGGTATCGCTTGGGTGGCGTTTTGGAAAACGGGACGTTCTTGGAACGCCGAATATTTCCACCTTGAAATGGGCGATATTCTCTACCCGGAGGACAGAAGCCGCATGGAAGAAATCAAACAGGCTGACCCTGCCGCCGTTGTGGTAAACGGCTATTATTCCGGCTATCTTGGCGAGGATATGAACCTTGACGAGCTGACCGCCGGGGTGCGCCGCCACTACGAAAACGGATATAGCAATATCGGGGAATTTATCGAAGCCCACGACGACAGGCTGCCGCCGGAGCTTATCGAGGAAGCAAGAGCCGCCGCCCACGCTGCGGGGCTGCCTTTCTCTGAAAAAGCCTACCGGGACGGCGAAGAACCTGACCCCTATCTATTTGACGGGAGCATGAGCATGGAGGACTACGCGCTTATGCACCGCATGATTGAGAAAGAAAGGAGCGAACGCATGGAACAACCGATTTTAAGCGGGTATCTTTCTAATCTTGGGAAGTACACCGAGGGCAGACCTGCGGGCGAATGGGTATCATTCCCCACGACTGCCGAACATTTGAAAGAAGTCTTTGACCGTATCGGGATAGACGGCAAAAACTACGGTGAGCTGCACATCACAGAATACCAGTCCTCTATTGCGGGACTGGCAGGAAAATTGACCGAGCTTGAAAGCCTTGACGAGCTGAACTATTTGAGCGAACTTTTGAAAATGCAGTTTGACGACGACCGGGAAAAATTTATTGCGGCTATCACATACGGCGACCATACAAGGGACTTGCAGGACATCATCAACCTTGCACAAAACCTTGACTGTTACTGGCTTTACCCGTCCGTAAAAAGTGAGGAAGATTACGGGCATTATCTCATTGAAGAACTGGACGAGTTGGAGCTGCCGGAAGAAGCAAAAAACTATTTTATGTATGAGGAATACGGGCGGGACGCTGCTATCAATGACGGGGGCAGATTTACCGAGCAGGGCTATATCTACAATAACCGCAACACCTTTACACAGTGGTACGACGGGCGGGACGTGCCGGAGGAATACCGGGTAACGCCGCAGCCCCCGCAGCCGGAAAGACCCG
>OHSQ01001205.1_pt1 | contig 10503 bp, 10 predicted proteins | sample 1578661 | NCBI WGS metagenome assembly OHSQ01 (sample SAMEA3879534, study PRJEB24766) | human gut metagenome | biome: human-associated habitat; feature: feces | place: USA | collected 1985/1987 | reverse complement strand
CAACTTTTTAATGCAACAGCAACAGCGTTGAATTGCATATCGCAAATATGCTGTTTGAATGTTGCACTAATTTCTTGACTTGTGATTAGAAAAGCTCACCGCAAAACACACTTCGGGAGGTGCGAGGAATGAACTTCTGGAAAAAGCTGTTTGCCGGCATGGGCTTTGTGTGCGGCTTTCTGGTCTTTGAAACCATGTCGCTGGCGTACCACAACTCCGGCCGCCGTCATAAAAACCACAAGGGGCGCTACCGGTGCAACAGTTTTTGGGATACGCTTACCCGGTACATGATCTTTGCGTGGATCTACGATGGTGTGAAGAAAAGCCGGGAACAGGTGGGCAAGCGGTACTACCGCCGCACCGGGAACGAGTTCCGACCGTCCTACGATTCCGGCACAAGAAGCAATCCCTCTGAATCTGCAAAATCTGCCCCGAAAGCCGCAGATGCAGCGCAGCCCAAAAAGCAGCGGTCGCCTTCGTCTGCACTGAAAACGACAGCAAGGACCGCATCAGCACCCACGGCAGATAGGCTGAAAGTCCCTGCTGCGGAGGCAAAGCCGCCCCGTGAAATAGTGGAGAAATCAACTGTTGCTGTGCCGGAAAAGCCCTTGCCGGACATCGTACCGGATACCGAAAACCTACCCGCCCCGGAGCCAAAAACACCGCAGGAGGTGGAGGCGGAGCGTCAGCAGATGCTTGCCCGGCTGCGCACCGAGCTGCGGGAGCAGGTCTGTGCTATTCATGCAGACGTGACCCTGCCGCCCGACAGGGAGCAGGGAAGCGAGGCAACGGAGCAGCAACTGCACATTCTGCTGTACCAGACCGATGTGCCGGAGGCGGAACTGAACGCCGCCCTGTCTGACCTGCGTGCCCAGCGCAGGCGGGAAAAAGCCCAGTATCAGGGCGCACCCTTTGCGGATGTGTTTCAGGTAGAGCTGATTTTATCAGAGGAGGACAGCGACCGGGCCTGCATCGTGGATGTGGGGGACACCGGCATGAGCTATGTGATCCCGTGGAGCAGCATCCCGCAGGAGCTTCAGCAGCCGCTGCGCTGCTATGTGGCACAGGCAGACGGAAAGCTCTGCGGCTATTGCAAAGAAAACCTCTGCAATACCGAAAACGGACGGATGATCGTGGAGCTGTATCTGGGTAAACAGGAACATCACGTTTCAAGGATCTTGTATTGAAATAGCTGCACAACCGCAGCGATTGGGTTGAAAAAAAGGCTGAAGCCCCAATTGCTCCAGTCAATGTCAGAGTTTCTTAATTGTCCATCAAAAATACGTTGGTACGTTTTACACAGTGACAATTCAAAAAACAGAGGAGAGATATTTTACTATGATCTACAAAAAGCGATACGGACAACCGTTTGATACCGAAAGTGTAGTGGGTTCTTTTTTGCCCATGATGGAAACGATACCCTATCTGACCAAGGAGCCGGATGGTTTCTCCTATGCCATGGAGCCGCAGGATGTCCTGTATGGTCTTGGCGAAAACGTCCGTGGTATCAACAAGCGCGGGTGGGTGTACGAAAGCAAATGCTCCGATGACGGCAACCATACCGAGGGCAAATCCTCGCTGTACGGTGCTTATAATTTTATGATCGTGTCCGGCAAGGATACATTTGGCTTTTTTATCGACTACCCGGGCAAGGTCACCTTTGACTGCGGCTACACCGACATGGATACCTTACGCATCACGGTAGCCGAGGAAAATTACGATTTCTACATCATTGAGGGCGAAAGCCTGACCGATATTGTGCACCAGTTCCGCCAGTTGGTGGGGCGCAGTTATATTCCGCCCAAATGGGCTTTTGGCAACGCCCAGAGCCGCTGGAGCTACATGAACGAGGACGAGGTCCGCGAGGTGGTGGCAAATTACCGTGCCAATAATATGCCGCTGGACGCTGTGGTTTTGGATATTGATTACATGGAGCATTACAAGGACTTTACGGTGGATGCGCAGCGTTTCCCGCATTTTGCAGACTTTGCCGCCGAGATGAAAGCGCAGGGCATCCGTCTTGTCCCCATCATCGATGCAGCAGTCAAGGTCGAAGAGGGATATGATGTGTACGAGGAAGGCGTGAAAAACGGCTACTTCTGCACGAATCAGGATGGCACCCCCTTTGTAGCCGGTGTGTGGCCGGGACGGGTACACTTCCCCGATATGCTCAACCCGGAAGCCCGTGCTTGGTTTGGCAGTCAATATAAAGTTCTGCTGGATCAGGGGATCGAGGGCTTCTGGAATGATATGAACGAGCCTGCTATCTTCTACGCAGAGGAAAGACTGAAAAAGACCTTTGCTAAAATTGGGGAATACAACAAGCAAAACCTGGATATTTCCAGCTTTGGTGCTTTTACCGGCATGGTGGCAGAGCTTTCCAACAACGAAAACGATTATAAGCTGTTCTACCACAACACCAAGCAGGGGCGTATGCGGCACGACAAGGTACATAATCTTTTTGGTTATAACATGACCCGTGCGGCAGGCGAGGCTTTTGAGCGGCTGGAGCCGGACAAGCGCATTTTGATGTACTCCCGTTCTGCCTGCATCGGGATGCACCGGTATGGCGGCATCTGGACCGGCGACAACCATTCTTGGTGGAGCCACATTCTGCTTGCGCTGCACATGATGCCCTCCCTGAATATGTGCGGCTTCCTGTACGAAGGCCCCGACATTGGCGGCTTTGGCAGCAATACCACGGAGGATCTGGTGCTGCGCTGGTACGGCATGGGCATCTTCTCTCCGCTGCTGCGGAACCACTCTGCCAACGGCACCCGCCGGCAGGAACCCTACCGCTTTAAGAACAAGGCCGCCTTTGCCGGTATTTTACAACTGCGCTACCTGCTGCTGCCCTACATTTACAGCGAGTACATGAAGGCTGCCCTGCACGACGGCATGTACTGTATGCCGTTGGCGTTCGCCTTCCCGGAGGATGACTTTGCCCGCCGGGTGGAGGATGAGGTGATGATCGGTGAAAGCCTGTTGATCGCCCCGGTATATGAGCAAAATGCCCGAGGTCGGTATGTTTATCTGCCGGAGGAGATGCTGCAGGTGCGGGTAAAGTACAGCGAAAGCAACCGCATCGAAACCAGCGTACTGCCGGCAGGCCATCATTACATTCCGGTGGAGCTGGATGAAGTGGTGTTCTTTATGCGCAAGGGACACCTTCTGCCCCTTGCCAAGGACGGCAAAAAGATCCAGAGCGTTGCCGATGTGGATTTTGCAGATCTGCGCCTGCTTGCCTATGCTCCCGATGGTGCATCCTATGAATACTATACCGATGACGGCGAGACAAAGGATTATGATAAGCCGGAACATTTTGTGCATATCACGCTGGATGCGGATGGAAACGCAAAGAGCGATCGTGCTACGGTCAAAGTAGAAGGATAATCGTCAGTCATTACGCAGTTCCTACAGAGTGGCAGCGTTTCAGCTTGAAATGCTGCCACTCTTTTTTGTTGTCTGTATCACAGATAAAATAGCGTTCCATCTTGAAAACAGCGTAAAGATTTATTATAATAAGATAAATAGTTGTTGTTTATTTTGCAAAGGAGCTGTGAAGAATGAATCGAAACTGCCGTCGCAAAACGGAAAAGGTCTATGTGAAAGTGACTTCTGATTTTGACGCAACCGGCTATATGCAGCCCCGGCAGATCACATGGGGCGATGGTCGGACGTATCCCATCGAACAGGTGCGGGACTTTCGCCCTGCAAATACCATTGCCGATATGCCCGGCGACTGTTATACTGTAATGATAAAGGGGCAGGAGCGGTGCTTATTTTTCGAGCGTTCCGACCCACGGTTTCCTTCCCGGTTCGGCAGATGGTTCGTGGAGGTGGAAACCAAATAACACAAAGGAGGGCTGAAGTATGGCAGCGCAGCGCACCTATCTGGCAATCGACCTGAAAAGTTTCTATGCCTCGGTGGAGTGCGTAGACCGCCATCTGGACCCTCTGACCACGAATCTGGTGGTGGCAGACGCCTCCCGCACCGAAAAGACCATCTGCCTTGCGGTATCGCCCTCCCTGAAAGCCTACAAGATACCCGGCAGAGCACGGCTGTTTGAAGCCGTCCAGCGTGTCCGGGAGGTCAACGCCCAGCGGCTGCAAACTGCCATCCGGCAGAAAAAGGCGGTCCGGGGAGAGGATGGAAAATACCACTTTGCCAGCACCTCTTTCGATGCCAATGCCCTGAATGCAGACCCTGCACTGGGGCTGAGCTACATCGTTGCGCCGCCCCGGATGCAGCGGTATCTGGATGTGTCCACCCAAATCTACAAGACCTACCTCAAATATGTGTCCCCGGCGGATATCTACCCCTACTCCATCGACGAGGTTTTCATTGATGTGACGGGCTATCTGCCTTATTATCACATGAGCGCCCATGAACTTGCCATGACCATGGTGCGGGAGGTGCTGTACAACACCGGCATCACCGCAACGGCAGGCATCGGCACCAACCTCTACCTTGCAAAGCTGGCCATGGACATTGTGGCAAAGCACATCCCGGCAGACAAAGATGGTGTCCGCATTGCGGAACTGGATGAGCAGTCCTATCGGTATCTGCTGTGGAACCACAGACCCCTGACGGATTTCTGGATGACCGGTCCCGGAACCGTCAAGCGGCTGGAAGCTCATGGCATCTACACCATGGGGGACTTGGCACGGTTTTCCATCCACGGAGAAGATCGTTTGTATGAGGTCTTTGGCGTAGACGCAGAAATCCTTATTGACCACGCATGGGGCTATGAACCCTGCGGTATGGAGCAGATCAAAAGCTACAAGCCCAGCACCAACAGTATCAGCGAGGGGCAGGTGCTGACCTGCCCCTACCCCAACGATAAGGCAAAGCTCATCGTCCGGGAGATGGCGGAGATTCTGATGTTCCGGCTCACGGAAAAGAAACTGGTGACGGAATCCATCACCTTGGAGATAGGCTACGACCGGGAGAACGTGGACAAGGGCGGCTATCGTGGTCTGACCCAGACCGACCGCTACGGCAGAATCATCCCCAAAGCGGCGCACGGCACTATCCGGTTTGATGCCCCTACCAATCTGGGCAGCACCCTCATCAACGAAAGCGCAAAGCTGTTTGAGCGCATCACCGACCCGGCGCTGACGGTGCGGCGCATTACCCTCAACGCCAACAAGGTCACGCCGGACGAGGGCATCTATCAGGTGGACTTTTTCACCGACACCAAGAAGCTGGAAAAGGAGAAAAAACTCCAGCAAGCCATGCTGGGCATCAAGAACAAGTACGGCAAAAACGCCGTGCTGAAAGCCAGCAGCTACGAGGAAGGTGCCACCATGCGCCAGCGCAACGCACAAATCGGCGGGCACAGTGCAGGAAGTTCGGCGGGAGGTTCAGATGGAAAACTACAAAAATAGCAAAATCGGGCTGGAGACCGCCAAAAAGTACGGGGATATCCTAGAGATGGAACGCCCCCAGACCGAAGAATCCCTCCGCAAGCACCCCCGCATGACCCTTCAGAACCGTGCCAAGATCTTCTCGCCCTTCTCTCCGCTGCGGGGCTATGACGAGCAGCTTGCCGCAGAAAAGCAGCGCACTGAGCGCGTGACCAAGCGCATTCTGACCGAGGAAGAAATGTCGGCTCTGTCCGATCGGCTGATGCAGGTCACCAAGGGCATGACCATTACGGTGCGGTACTTCAAGGAAGACACCGCCCACCCGGAGGTTCCAGCAGTGGGTAACTACATCACACTGACCGGAAAAGCAGACCGCATCGACCCGGTGTTCCGCACCCTGCAGGTGGGCGACACCGTGGTGCCCTTTGAAGATCTGGTGGAGGTCAGCGGGGAAGGCATTATGGAAATTGACGCATATCTGGGAATCCGGGAAAAATGAGATGACAAGAAATGCTGAAAGAGATGTTTATGGGACAGCTTTTTCGGTAAAATGACCTCAGAAGAAGCAAAACACACTTCGGATGGAGGAAAACACAATGGCAAACGGTGATTACGGCTATTTCGGCAAAGGCGACACGGGCTATGCCCAGTACATGACGGCTTTCAACCGCAACTTCGGCAGTTCGTCCGGCGGCGGTGGCGGCGGTCACAACAATGGCGGCGGCGGTGACGGAGACGGCAGCGGCTGCGGCTGTCTCATCGCCATTGCGGTGGTGGTCGTGCTGGTGCTTATTGCCATGGGAAGCTGAGGGGCATTCCCATAGCACAAGGCTGTCTTACGTGACCCGGTCACAGAAAATCTAACTAGGAAATGTTATCATATAGCCATAGAAAACACCAACAACATTCCGATGGAGGAATTGAAGAGGAATTGAATATGAAAGCAAAGTTTTATATCTGTGAGCACTGTGGCAACCTGGTCACCACCATCCACAACGCAGGCGTCCCGCTGGTCTGCTGCGGCGAAAAGATGAAGGAACTGCTCCCCAACACCGTGGAAGCCAGCGGCGAAAAGCATCTGCCGGTGGCAGAGCTTTCCGGCAGCACCCTCACGGTTACGGTGGGTGCAGTGGAGCATCCCATGGTGGATGTGCACCACATCCAGTGGCTCTTTGTGGAGACGGAAAACGGCGGACAGCTCCGCTACCTCGCCCCCGGGCAGGCACCCAAGGCGGTATTTGAGCTGGGCAGCGAAAAGCCGGTGGCGGTCTACGCTTACTGCAACCTGCATGGTCTGTGGATGACGAAGCTGTAAGAAATAAACGGGCTCCTGCCAGTGGTTGACGCTTGCAGGAGCCTGTTTTTTGCGTGTAGACGCTTTTCCGTGGAAAGGAAGCATGACACCGTTATAATGGTTGTATGGACAGCAAAATAAGCGCAGCCCTTGCACCGCCCCGCCGGATGTGATAGGATGAAGAAAACCATGTGAGGGAGGAACCACCATGCCGTTTCTGATGATCCGCAACGACATCACCAAGGTGGCAGCGGATGCCATCGTCAACCCCGCCAACCGGAACCTTTTGCAGGGCAGCGGCACCAGCCGTGCCATCTATCAGGCGGCAGGGGAGCAGGAGCTGACCGCCGCCTGTGAAGCCATCGGGCACTGCGAGCCGGGCAGGGCAGTGTGTACCCCGGCATTCGGGCTGCCTGCAAAGTATATCTTCCATGCGGTCTGTCCGGCATGGCACGGCGGATTTTTTGGCGAAGCAAAACAACTGGCTGGTGCGTACCATTCTGCACTGGAACTAGCCGCAGAATACCACTGCGAGAGCGTGGCTTTTCCGCTGCTGTCCAGCGGAAACTACGGCTACCCCAAGGAGCAGGCCTTCCGCATTGCGGTGGACACCATCACGCAGTACGTCATGGAGCACGACCTGACCGTGTATCTGGTGCTTTACGACCGGCACTCGTTGGCGGTGAGCCGCAAGCTGTTCACCTCGGTGGAGGAGTACATCGACGACCACTATGTAGCCCAGAACGATGAAAGCTACCAGTTTGACCGTCGGCGCAGAGAATACGTGGAACGCTGGGAAGATGCTGCGCTTGCTGACCGGGAGTATCCTGCGCAAGAGTGCGCGCCGCCGGTCTTTGCGGCTGCACCGCCTGCGCCTGCCACCCCCATGGCAGCCCGCAGTCTGGAACACCTGATGGACAACCTTGGCGAGAGCTTCACCACCCGGCTGCTGCGGCTCATTGACGAGCGGGGGCTGAAAGACTCCACCGTGTACAAGCAGTCCAACATCTCCCGGCAGCATTTTTCTAAAATTCAGTGTAATCGGGACTACAACCCCAAAAAGAAGACCGTACTTGCCCTTGCGGTGGGGCTGCACCTGTCGGAGGATGAGACCATCGACCTGCTTAAAAGCGCAGGCTATGCCTTCTCCGATGGCTCCAAGCGGGATTGGATCGTGCGGTACTGTCTGGAACAGAAAATTTATAATATCAATCAGGTCAATACCCTTTTGTTTGAATACGATCAGGAACAGCTGGGTGCGTGATTTGTCGCCTGCCCGTTGACCTTTTGCCCTCCGGTTTGTGGTATCCTTTTGCCAACGAAAGCGATACACCACAAAACGGAGGGCATTTATTATGAAGAAAAATCTTACCGAGCTTGTTTTTATCCTCGACCGCAGCGGCTCCATGGGTGGGCTAGAACCGGACACCATCGGCGGGTTCAACGCCATGCTGAGCCGGCAGAAGGAGCAGGAGGGCGAAGCCAACGTGACCACCATCCTGTTTGACCACGAGGTGCAGTTGCTGCACGACCGCTTTCCGCTGCACGCCGTTGCGCCGCTGACCGAAAAGGACTACTACGTCCGGGGCTGCACGGCGCTGCTGGATGCCATTGGTTATGGCATGGAAAAGATGGTGAATATCCAGCGCCATCTGCCGGAGGACGAGCGTGCCGAAAAGGTCATCTTTGTCATCACCACCGATGGGCTGGAAAACGCCAGCAAGCGGTTTGGCTACGAGAAGATCCGCCGGATGATCGAGCGGGAAAAAGAACGGTACGGCTGGGAATTTCTGTTCCTTGGTGCTAACATGGACGCCGTGCAGGAGGCCGCTCGCTTCGGCATCGGGGCAGACCGGGCGGTGCGGTTCGAGAATGATGCGCAGGGCGTGGCAGTCAATTACCATGTGGTCAGCGAAACGGTCTGCCGGATGCGGCAGGCAGCCTGCCCGGCATCCATCGGCGCAGAGTGGAAAGAACAAATCGAAGCTGATTTCCAGAAGCGGCATCATAGGTAAGGGAGGAAACAGCCATGTTAGGAGCAATCTTGGGTGACATCGTGGGCAGTCCCTATGAATTTGACCACAACAATTACAAGCACAAGGATTTTCCGCTGCTGAGCGAGAAATCGCACTTCACCGATGATACGGTCATGACCGTTGCGGTGGCAGTTGGTCTGATTGACGGAAAGGGTCTGCCGGAGAGAACATTTTGTGCAGTGCAGCATGAAATGCGGTTCTGGGGCCGTGAATATCCCCATGCCGGTTACGGCGGGATGTTCCGCCGGTGGCTGCACGCAGAAAATCCGAATCCCTATGGCAGTTTCGGTAACGGCTCGGCTATGCGGGTGTCGGCAGCGGGCTGGCTGTTCGATACGCTGGACACTACCACCCGCCTGCTGACGGTCAGCGATACGCTGGATGTGGTGATCTCCGATACGGTGGGGTTTATCCGCAAACTGCCCCATCAGCTGGTGGAGGCGTTCAAGGCCACGCTGGAGGAACTGGAGTACGCCGATCTGCTGCTGCACGTTATCGACGTGTCCAATCCGGAGTGGCGGGAGCAGGCCCGCATTGTGGATGAGCTTATCCGCGAGCTGGGCGCGGAAGGCATCCCCTGTATCCGCGTGTACAACAAGTGCGACGCGGCATTCACCGCCCAGCAGGAGCGGGAGCAGGACGCCGTATATATCTCCGCCAGGACCGGCGAGGGCATCCCTGCGCTGCTGGAGGCCGTGGATAAGCGGCTGGACAAGGGCACGAAGCGGGTGGTCATCCACCTGCCCTACGACAAGGCGGGACTGCTGGACGGGCTGTACCGCGAGGCCAAGGTGGAGGGCGTGGAATACGGCGAGACGGTGGATGTCACGGCGGTGTGTACACCACGCATCATGGGGCGGCTGAAGGCATACATCGAAGGCTGGGTAGAGCCCAAGGAGGACTGGGAATGATGGTGACGACGGAGCGGCTGGTGCTGCGGCCCTGGCGGGAGGAAGACGCGGAGAGTCTGTACCGTTATGCCTGCGACGAACAGGTGGGCCCCGCGGCGGGATGGAAGCCCCACGAGTCCGTGGAGGAGAGCCGCCGGATCATCCGAACGGTGCTGTCCCAGCCGGATACGCTGGCGGTACTGCTGCGGGAACGGCCGGAGGAGACCATCGGTTCCGTGGGCGTATTTCCCACCGATGCGCCGGATGGGAAAGGTGAGCCGGAGATCGGCTACTGGATCGGGCGGCCCTTCTGGGGGCAGGGGTTCATCCCTGAGGCGGTGCGGGAGCTGCTGTGCTGGTGCTTTATGGAGCGGGGCGCGGCGCGTGTTTGGTGCGGCCATTCCCCGGGGAATGACAAGTCCCGCCGCGTCATCGAGAAGTGCGGGTTCACCTATGTTTGCGACGGGCCCTCCGTGCTGTGGCCTGACGGGCAGGAGCGGCCTACCTGCTACTATGCTATCGCCCGAGAGGACTGGGAGAAGGAGGCACGGCATGGGTGAGTTTCGCGTGCCGTTTCAGGCGGCGGACAGCGAGTTCGTGGAAAAGCGATCCCGTTTCATCAGCCATCTGCTGCCGGTGGAGTCCGAGGAGGACGCCCGGGCGTTCATCGCCCAGATCAAGAAGCAGTACTACGATGCAAGGCACAACTGCTGGTGCTATCTCATAGGGGAGAACGTGGTGCGGTACAGCGACGACGGCGAGCCCCAGGGCACGGCGGGACAGCCCATGCTCAACGTGTTCCAGCGGGAGAACGTTACCAACGTGGTATGCGTGGTGACGCGGTACTTCGGCGGCATTTTGCTGGGAGCCGGCGGGCTGACACGTGCCTATTCCAAGGGGGCGCGGGACGCTC
>OHSQ01001201.1_pt1 | contig 10553 bp, 9 predicted proteins | sample 1578661 | NCBI WGS metagenome assembly OHSQ01 (sample SAMEA3879534, study PRJEB24766) | human gut metagenome | biome: human-associated habitat; feature: feces | place: USA | collected 1985/1987 | reverse complement strand
GTCCCACGCCCAGCATGGGAGAGATGGCACCATGCAGGACATGATACACACCTTCGTATTTGCCGGTCTTCTCATAGGCTGCCAGGTCTCTGGTATTCTCCACAACCATGATCGTATGATGATCTCTTCTGGGATTTGCGCACACCGGGCAGATTTCCTTATCCGTCAGGGTATAACACTCCTTACAGTACCGGACATTGGCTCTGGCCTCGATCATGACATTCGCCAGTCTGTCCACACGGTCCTTCGGCATATTGATCAGGTGAAAAGCCAGTCGTTGTGCGGACTTACTGCCAATCCCGGGCAGGGCTGCCAGTTCATCTATTAATTTATTGATCTGTCCGCTGTAAAGTTCCATTAGAAAGGAAATCCTCCTAAGCCTCCGGTCATTTTGCCCATGAGCTCTGCATTGGCTTCGTCAGCCTTGCGCAGTGCCTCGTTGGCTGCTGCCACGATAGCATCCTGTAATGTCTCGATATCCTCAGGATCCACGATCTCCTCTGCCAGTTTGATGGATGTGATCTCTTTTTTACCGTTGATGGTCACTTCCACAGCTCCGCCGCCTGCGGATGCAGAGAACTCCTTGGTCTCTAATTCCTTCTGTCCCTCTTCCATCTGACGCTGCATTCTCTGTGCCTGCTTCATCAGATTGTTCATATTACCGGGCATTGCGCCTCCGGGGAATCCACCTCTTTTTGCCATGTTACTGTTCCTCCATATCATTTATAATTGATTTCTCCGTGCTACGCATTCTCGAAATCATAATATATCGCATTTCGGACTATCGTCCTGCGAGTGAGTTATTATTATATCTTACCTTATCTGCAAGCCTGTCGCAATCCTAAATTCACGCAGGATCACTCCTCTTCGTCGATCTCCATGTTGATGACCTTGCTGAGGTCCACGTAGTTGTCTTCGAACTCTCTGCTGTTTTCCACCGTCTGGATCGTCACTTCGATCTCCTTGCCGGAAAAGTCGGACAATAAAGCCTCCAGCTGCTGCTTATTCTGCTCGTGGGCTTCTCCTTTGAAATAATCGGAAGCCAGTCCGTCCTCCAGCACCACCATGAGCTTATTGTCTCCGCCCAGGCTCAATCTGGCATTTTTCAGATACATCTTCATGGGATTCTCCGCATTGCCTACGATAGATGGCCATTTCCGCACGATCTCCTGTACATCCTCGGGGATAGCCTTGGGCAGCTCCGGTTTGGGTCTCGCCGCGCCACCCGGTGCTCCCCCTTGTACTCCGGGAGTGCCGGCAGGCATTTGCGCCGTAACGACAATGCCGTTTTCCACTTTTTCCTCTACCTGACGGATTCGATCCAGGACAGCTTCCTGATCTGTCTCCATCTCCGGCTTGCACAGCTTGATCAGCGCGATCTCTACCAGGATACGTTTCTGCGCCGCATAGCGGATCTGTCCGGACAGCTCAGAGAAAATATGGATATAGCGGATGATCTGATCCATGGAAAGCATGGAAGCTTCTTCCTTCAGATTCGCCAGATTATCCGTGGACATATCTATGACATCCTCCAGATTATCCGCTGTCTGTACCAGCATCAGATTCCGCAGATACCAGGTAAAGTCTGTGACGAACTGTACCAGTTCTCTGCCCTGCATGACAATCTCTTCCAACAGTTCAATGCATCCTAACACATTCCGGTCCATGACGAAGCGCAGCAATCTGCTGAACACTTCCGTATCTACTGCCCCCAACACATCCAGGGTCATATCGTAGGTCAGCTCCTTGCCCAGATGGAATGCAATACACTGATCCAGAAGGCTTAGCGCATCACGCATGGAGCCGTCCGCTACTTTCGCAATGTAGCGCAGAGCTCTGTCCTCCACCTGTACCTGCTCCGTGTCCATCAGTTCCTTCATGCGATCCGTGATGGTATCAATGGAAATTCGTTTAAAATCATATCTCTGGCAACGGGACAGGATCGTAATGGGGATCTTGTGCACCTCTGTGGTCGCCAGAATAAAAATAACATAAGAGGGCGGTTCTTCCAGAGTTTTTAACAATGCGTTGAAAGCTCCGGGGGAGAGCATATGCACCTCGTCGATGATGTAGACCTTGTATTTTCCCTCCGCCGGGGAATAGGATACCTCGTCGATGATCTCACGGATATTGTCCACACCGTTGTTGGAAGCCGCGTCGATCTCGATGACATTCATGCTGGCTCCCGCCGCAATGGCCTTACAAATACGGCATTCCCCACAGGGGCCGTCCTCTGTGGGGTGTTCGCAATTCACTGTTTTCGCAAAAATCTTCGCCACCGTAGTTTTACCGGTACCTCTCGTTCCGGTGAACAGATACGCATGGCCGATCCGGTTCGCCCGTAGCTGATTCTTCAGTGTGGTCACGATATGATCCTGACCTTTGACATCGGAAAAAGCATCCGGACGAAACTTCCGGTATAGCGCTGTATATGACATGTGTTTTCTCTCTTCCTAACTTTGTTCTGCCGTGAAGACTTTCTTAATCGCCAAAGCAGATGCCCAGCATCTTCGCCTCCTGTACGATGGTGGCATCAGGATCCACGGTCTTAAGCTTGCCCGCTACATCCTCTAACGGAACTCTTACGATCTCACGGTTCTTATAGCCTACCATGAAGCCGTACTGGTTGTCCAGGATCAGCTTGCCTGCCTCGGAGCCCAGACGGCTGGCGAATACTCTGTCGTAAGGGCAGGGGCTTCCGCCTCTCTGCATATGACCAGGTACAGTGACACGTACTTCTCTGCCGGTCTTCTCCTGAATCTGCGCAGCCACTTCATAGGATACGGAAGGGAACGGATATTTTTCCATCTTTTTCTTGTAATCTTTTTTCGGAAGGGCTGCATCCTCTTTGGAGATAGCACCCTCAGCTACCGCGATGATGGTAAAACGGCAACCTTTTTTGTCTCTGTCTTCAATTTTCTCGATCACCTTATCGATATCATAAGGAATCTCGGGAATCAAAATGATATCCGCACCGCCGGCCATGCCTGCATTCAGGGTAAGCCATCCTACCTTATGTCCCATCACTTCCACGATAAATACTCTGCCATGGGAAGCCGCTGTGGTATGGATGCAGTCGATAGCATCCGTTGCAATATCCACTGCACTCTGGAAACCGAAGGTCATATCGGTGCCCCACAGATCATTGTCAATGGTCTTAGGCAGCGTTACGATATTCAGACCTTCCTTGCGCAACAGGTTCGCAGTCTTGTGGGTGCCGTTACCACCGAGAATTACAAGGCAGTCCAGCTGCAGCTTGTAATAGTTCTGCTTCATGGCTTCCACTTTGTTCAGCCCGTTGGGATCCGGATCCTGGATCGTCTTGAACGGGGTCCGGGAGGTTCCCAGGATCGTGCCGCCCTTGGTAAGAATACCGGAGAAATCCTTGTCCGTCAGCATTCGGAAATTACCGTAGATCAGTCCTCTGTAGCCATCCAGGAAGCCGTAGATTTCCACCTCTTCCTTACCGTTCGCCAGTGTCTTCACCACACCTCTCATGGCTGCGTTCAGGGCCTGGCAGTCACCACCGCTCGTTAACATTCCGATTCTCTTCATCGTAGGATCCTCCGTTTCTATATTTCACTATTTTCTCTTGCGTCTACTATAACTATCCAACATTTTGAATCGCTATTTCTATTTTAATACATTTGTTTTCATCTGAAAATAGTTTGTTGTAATTTCCGAAAGATTTCGATGTCCTGCAAACAAAAAAGAGTAACCGGAACTCTCCGGTCACTCTGCATTGCCATCTCTGAAAAATGTATCCAGTTTCCCCAGACATTTGATCAATGTCTGCATTTCTTCCTCATCCAGATCCCGAATGATCGTATGGATCATTTTCCTGTGGAAATCTCTATGATGGAAAAAGGCTTTCCGCCCCTTCTCTGTCAGGCTCACCAGCACCACACGTTTGTCCTGTGTGCTGCGGTTACGCTCCAGGTAGCCTTTTTTCTCCAGACTGTTCATATTCGTGGTCAGGGTTCCCACAGTGACGTGGAGTTCCCCCGCAATCCGGGACATACTCTTTGGTTCCTCGATACCGATAGCCTCCAGAATGTGCATATCATTATTCGTAATATCCTTGAATTCTTCTGTTATGACCGCCTTTGCCTCTGCATCCATCACGTTATGGAACAGGTTCACCAACAGTTCATTCAGCACCCGGTTGTTGCTCTTCTCCATAGTGTCCTCTACGATATCTGAAATATCTCTGTCGTATGTCCGAGATTTTTCGAAGCTGCCTTCTCCGACAGATATCCATCGTGTACGGCTCTCCGAATCATTTTCAGTATATCGTCTACCAGGTCATCACGCAAGCCCCAATCGTAAGCCCGGCGCCAAATCCCGCCAGAACGATGCGGTCGCCGCGGTGCAGCTTTCCCTGCTTGTGCAGTTCATCCAGAAGCACCGGAATGGAGGCAGAGGACAGATTGCCTACCCTCTCCAGATTTGTAGGAAATTTTTCACGATCCGCATGAAGGCGTTTCGCCACTGCATCAATAATACGTGCGTTGGCCTGATGCAGTACGAACAGGTCAATATCCGGCACAGTAAGTCCGGCATCCGACAACGCTTCCTCAATGCATTGCGGCACCCGTCTAGTGGCGAACCGATACACTTCCTGTCCATCCATCTGAATAAAATGCTCTCTGCCGTCCATCGGCTGGTTTTGATCTGTTTTTACCGCCGAAGTCCTTGCATAGGGGGTTGTCAGTTCCCTCGCACCGCATTGTAAGACGCCACCGCCGGCGCCGTCGGAATGGAGCGCCCGTCCCAAAATTCCCGATGACACCTCGCATTGTTCCACGACTACCGCCCCGGCACCGTCTCCAAACAGAATGCAGCTGCTCCGGTCCGTCCAGTCCACCAGCTTGGACAGTACCTCACTGCCGATGATCAGGGCATTTTTCGCCAATCCTGTCCTCAGATAAGCATCTGCGGTATTCAGTGCAAACAAAAATCCGGAACAGGCCGCATTCACATCAAAAGCCAGTGCATTCACTGCACCGATGTCCGCCTGCACCTGACAGGCGCAACAGGGCAGATACTGCTCCGGAGAGCAGGTTGCCACCAGGATCAGGTCGATCTCTTCCGCTCTTTTTCCTGCCTGTTCCAGTGCTTTACGGGCTGCTTCTGACGCAAGTGTCACAACCGTTTCGCCAACTGACACATGTCGTTCCGCAATACCAGTTCTCTCACGGATCCATTCATCCGAGGTTTCCACCATCTGCTCCAATTCTTTATTTGTAACAATCCTTCCCGGAAGTGCACTTCCGGTTCCGGTGATTCTTATGGTCCTCACGCCATTTCCTCCATGATATCCACTGTTCTTTCTATTTTCTGCGCCCTCCAGGCATTGCTGCCACAGAACAGCAGTCCGTTATCCACATCTCCCGTTGCCGCATTGATCAATGCTCTGGTGATGCAATACGGTGCTGTCTTCGGATCACAGGTCTTAATGCAATGTCTGCATCCGGTCATAAACCGCTCCCCGGCCGCCACCTTTTCCAGAAAAGCATTCTGTATAGCTCTGCCCGGCATTCCCACAGGGCTTTTCACAATGACAATGTCTTCTTTCCGTGCGCTGAGATATGCCTGCTTATATGCATCTGCCGCATCACACTCTTCGGTGGTCACAAAACGGGTTCCCAGCTGTACCCCCGCAGCCCCGAGGGACAGGCAATGCTCCAGATCCCTCCGGTCATAAATACCGCCTGCAGCGATCAGTGGAATTTCCAGTTCTGCTGCCTGCCGGATCATTGCCGTAAGTTCTCTCTCATAGTTCTCCGGTGTGTAAGCATCCAGTTCTTCCCGCTTAAATCCCAGATGTCCTCCTGCCAACGGTCCCTCTGCCACGATAAAGTCCGGCTTTCTGTCGTATTTTTTCATCCAGTATTTTGTGACGACCGACAGGGCACGGGTGCTCGACACGATCGGAGCCAGCATCGTCCGGTGGCTTCGCCCGGGCATTCCGCTTTCCGTCTCTGCCACGACTCCGGGCAGATCCAGCGGCAGTCCGGCACCGGAGATAATGCAGTCGGTACCTGCCAGCACTGCTGCCCTGACATAATCCTCGTAGCGTTGTGTTGCCACCATGATGTTGGCACCGACGATACCGCCTCTTGCGATCTGTCTTGCTTTTTCTATTTCTTTTCCGATAGTACGCAGATTACAGGCGATGGGATCTCTGTCAAAATCCGGTTCCCGGAAACCGATCTGGGCAGTAGAAATGATGCCGATCCCACCTGCCGCAGCCACTGCTCCCGCCAGACCGGACAGGCTGATCCCCACACCCATACCCCCCTGGATCACGGGAATATCTGCATGTAATTCCCCCAGGATCATTTTTCCGTGCTTCATCCCACATCACCTCTCGTTACCGCTTTAATACTTGCGGAACCTTTCATAACGTTCCTCTGCAATCTGTTCACCGGTCATGCCGGTATATTTTTGCAGGAATTCCTTGATATGTTCCTTGAGATACCCGCCGATGGCTTCCACCGTACTGTTGTCCGCTCCACCGTATTCCGGCACGATCCGTTCGATCACACCAAGACGCTTCAGATCCTCGGAAGTGATGTTCATGACTTCGCTGGCTTCTCTGGCCCTGTCGGCATCCTTCCATAATATAGAAGCAAAGCCTTCGGGAGACAGGATCGAGTATGTGGCATTTTCCATCATCCATACCTCATTGCCTACCGCTGTAGCCAGTGCCCCGCCGCTGCCGCCTTCTCCGATGAGAATGCACAATACCGGTACTTTTAAGGCTGACATCTCCAGCAGATTCCGGGCAATGGCCTCGCCCTGGCCTCTCTCCTCCGCCTCCACACCGCAGAAAGCTCCCGGCGTGTTTACAAAGCTGATAATGGGCCGGTTGAATTTCTCCGCCTGTTTCATCAGGCGCAGTGCCTTTCGATACCCCTCCGGCATGGGCATACCGTAATTGCGTTTTGCACACTCCGCAAAATCCTTACCCTTCACATCTGCCAGCACTGTCACCGGCTGCCCGTCCAGGAATGCCACCGCACCTACCAGTGCTTTATCATCCCCATAATAACGGTCTCCGTGAGCTTCCACTACATAATCGAAAATGTAGGGAATATAGTCGGTCGCTGCCGGTCTGTCCACTCTCCGGACGGTCTTGACCTTTTCCCATGCCGTTCTGGGGAGTGTCAGGAATGACCGTTCCTTCACAATCTCCGTAGGTTCAAAATGGAAGTCAATATTTTTCTTAAAATCTGCATAATTCCCCTCACTGCACCGATGCGTCGTGATCAGGAAATATAAGGTCTTCTTCAGGTTCTCCCGGCGGACGATACCGTCCACAAAACCATGCTCCTGTAAAAATTCCGCTGTCTGGAAGCCGTCAGGGAGGCGCTGTCCCAAAGTCTGCTTAATGACCCTCGGTCCTGCGAAGCCGATCAAGGCTCCCGGTTCCGCCATGATCACATCTCCCAGCATGGCAAAACTGGCCGTGACACCACCTGTGGTGGGATCCGTCAAAATAGTCGCGTAGAGAAGTCCTGCTTCTCCATGCCGTTTGATCGCTGCGGAGGTCTTTGCCATCTGCATCAGTGACACGATTCCTTCCTGCATTCTCGCACCACCGGAACAGCAGAACAAAAATACAGGCAGCCGCAATTCTGTCGCCTTTTCAATTGCCCGGGTGACTTTTTCGCCGACCACATGCCCCATACTGCCCATCATGAATTTGGATTCGCAGATGCCGATCACAGCCTTTTCCCCATAGATCTCGCATTCACCTACGGTCACAGCTTCTTTCACGCCGGATTTTTCCCTGGCCTCCGACAGTTTTTCTTCATAGCCCTCATATTTCAGTGGATTGCTCTCTTCTATCTCCTCGAACCAAGGCTGAAAGCTTTTCCGGTCTGCCACCATGCGGATCCGGTTGTGGGTCTTCACCCGGAAATAATAACCGCACTCATAGCAGACATATTTATTTTTCGCTGCCCGGTCTCTGTTTATCATTTTCTTACATTTCGGGCATTTGATCTCTGTTTCTATCGTTACATTTCCCATACTTGCACCTCTTATTCTGCGTCACTCTTATCTCTCTGTCCCACTCATAAAAAACTTCCACAGACTATTTTTATTTTACCGCAAAGGTAAGTTCTGCTTTCGCCGCCAGTTTTCCGTTTACTGTGGCGATCGCTTCCCCGACGCCCACCGGTCCCTTGCTGCGGATAATGGTGGTCTCCAGTTCCAAGGTGTCTCCGGGACGCACCATCTGCTTGAATTTTGCCTTGTCGATCCCGGCAAAATAAGCGGTCTTGCCACGATGCTCCTGCAGAGACAGAATTGCTACAGCCCCTGTCTGTGCCAGTGCTTCCATGATCAACACGCCCGGCATCACCGGATTCCCCGGAAAATGCCCGGCAAAATACGGTTCGTTAAAGGTCACATTTTTTCGTCCCACTGCCCGAACACCGGGCTCCAGCTCCTCGATAGTATCGATCAGCAGAAAGGGATGTCTGTGGGGCAGAATCTCCATGATTTCCTGGGTGTTATAAACTGACATTGTTCCTCCGTTCTGCGAATGCTGTCGTATCAACTACTTCCTCGCATTCTGCAATCGTCCTCGTTGATGCTCTGCCTTCTATCCTGTGTCTTGAACATCTGCTGCGGTTATTCTATGTACTTCTTTAGCAACAGACTCGCATTATGTCCGCCGAAGCCCAACGAATTGGTCAGTGCATAAGGCACCTCTTCTTCGTAGCTGTCCCGACAGTAATTCAGATCCAGTTCCTCCTCCGTCTCACGCAGTCCCACGGTACGATGGATATAGCCTTCCTGAATTTCTTTTACGCAGGTGACGAATTCCACTGCACCAGCTGCTCCTAAAAGATGCCCTACCATGGATTTGGTGGAATTGATCTTCAGATCATAAGCATGTTCTCCAAATGCGAGTTTGATAGCTCTGGTCTCAAACAGGTCATTATGATGAGTGCTGGTTCCGTGTGCATTAATATAACTAAGTTTCTCCAGCGCCACACCGCCGTCTTTTAAGGCATTCAGCATGGCGGTGGCTGCTCCGCTGCCGTCCTCCGCGGGGGATGTAATATGGTAAGCATCCGAAGAACAGCCATACCCGATCAACTCCGCATAGATCTTAGCTCCGCGTCTCTTTGCATGCTCCAGCTCTTCCAGTACCACTACCGCCGAGCCTTCTCCCATAACGAAACCATTGCGGTCTTTATCGAAGGGAATAGAAGCTCTCTGAGGATCTTCACTAAACGACAATGCTGTCAGTGCGGAAAATCCGGCAATGCCGATGGGAGTAATAGAACTTTCCGTTCCTCCGGCTACCATCACGTCTGCATCACCGTACTGGATCGTACGATATGCTTCTCCGATGGAATGTGTACCGGTTGCACAGGCAGTCACAACGTTCAGACTCTTGCCCTTCAGCCCATAGGCAATGCTGACATTACCTGCTGCCATGTTGGAGATCATCAGAGGCACCAGCATGGGTCCTACCCTGCCGGGGCCTTTCTCCTTCAAGCGGTCATATTCCCGCTCCATGGCCTGTAAGCTTCCGATGCCGCTTCCCACACTGCAGCCCACCATATACGGATCTTCCTGTTCCATAATAAGACCTGCATCTGCGATCGCCTGTCCGGCAGCCGCCACTGCGAACTGGCAGAACTGCTCCATTCTGCGGGCGGATTTTTTGTCCATATATTGTGTAGGATCAAAATCCTTCACTTCTGCTGCCAGCTTACAACGGTAATCCGCAGTATCAAAATAGGTTATAGGACCGAATCCGGTCTTGCCCTCTTTGATACCATTCCAGAATTCCTCTACGCTGTTGCCAATGGGAGTGATGGCTCCCATGCCTGTTACTACAACTCTTCTATTTTTACCCATACGTGATATACTCCCTCGCGTCCTGACTTATTTTCTATCCTGCTGTACCGTTAGCGGACATATTTTCTATTCTGCTTTACTGTTTCGGACCATTTTTACATCGCCATACCGCCGTCCACGCACAGTACCTGGCCGGTGATATAGTCCGAGGCATTTCCTGCCAGGAACAGAACCGCCTGTGCGACATCCTCCGGTCTTCCCATTTTCTTAAGCGGGATCTGTCCGACCGCATTATCCTGTACCGCCTCCGGCAGCTTGTCTGTCATATCTGTCCGGATAAATCCGGGTGCCACGGCATTCACACAGATATTCCGGGATGCCAGTTCTCTTGCTACGCTTTTCGTCAGACCGATCAGCCCCGCCTTGGATGCGGAATAATTAGCCTGCCCGGCATTCCCGACGATGCCACTGACAGAAGAGATATTGATGATTTTCCCATATCTCTGCTTCATAAAGGTCTTCGTCAGATGCCGGATCATGTGAAATGCGCCTTTCAGGTTCGTATCCAGGACTGCATTGAATTCTTCTTCCGTCATCCGCACGATCAGATTGTCCCGCGTGATCCCGGCGTTATTGACAAGGATGTCAACTCTGCCGTATTTCTCTGTTACTGCCTTTACAAAGGCTTCACTCTCTGCAAAATCCGCAACATTGCACTTCACAGT
>OHSQ01001200.1_pt1 | contig 10568 bp, 8 predicted proteins | sample 1578661 | NCBI WGS metagenome assembly OHSQ01 (sample SAMEA3879534, study PRJEB24766) | human gut metagenome | biome: human-associated habitat; feature: feces | place: USA | collected 1985/1987 | reverse complement strand
TACGACAAACCCAATAGGAAGGACGAGCGCTTGAAATCACCGAAACGGGCTCCGATAGTAGGACGAACCATTACGCCGTCTTCCACCACACCACCGACTGACAGTGAATAGTACGGCACCACCTTCCGTTCGTACGACGGGATAATATTGCCACGCACATTGGCATAAATCGGGAAAACGATGTCAGCATTACGATAACGTATGTTCTCGCCTTTAATGTAGTAGCGCACACCGGCACCCACACCTAACTTCACGAACTCGTTGAACCGGTATCCTACCGTAGCGTCAAGCTCCGTTACCGGACTGTTGGACCGCTTCGAACCTACATTGGTCGAGAAACCGCCATAAAGGTCGAAACCGAACCAAAAGCCGCGATCGTATTCATAATAGCGGTTAAAGGTGCGTTTTCCTTCCTTGAGCGAAGCCGCAGGATTGTTGGCCACCACCTTGTTGACCTCCGTCGCACGATAAACATATTCAGTGCCGTCGGCGGTGGTCACCGTTATTTTCTGTCCGTCGGCAGCAGTCGTTACGGTACCGTAAATCACACTGCCATTATTCAGCAGCACATAGCCGCTTTTGTTGTCCTGAGCGATTGCCCCCAACCATATAGCCAGGAAAGCAACCATTGCAACCAACCGTTTCATCAGAATCCGTTTGTTAAGCCTTTCACTACTCCGGCAGCCTGCAAATCCTTCAACAGCATATCCTTGTTGACCGTCACTACTGCCCCTACCTTATATTTCTTCTTAGCGATTTTCACCACTTCGCGATTGCCGCCCACCATTGTGGCATAAGCCTTATACGAGCCGCCGTCAGAAAAGAAATCCTTGAAGAAATCCGCATGCTGTTGCTCCACAATCGGAGAACCAGCCAACGGACGCTGACTCTGCCTCAATTCCTTGTTGGAAAATCCACGGAAAAGTACGCCATGGACGGCACATTTCATCAATTCTTCGTCGCCCGGATTATTTTTGGACGAAAGTACCCACACTTTGACAAGATAAGTACCCTGCATACCTGTCCCGGCACCCTCTATTTCATACGAAAGGGCGTCGCCCGAAGAGTCCTTTGCCTCAGCCTGCACCAGACCGAACAGCAAAGCCATCAGAATAAACAAAATTTGTTTTTTCATATTTACTTGATAATATTGATAAATTTCATTGTCAATACGCGTTTTTCAATTTTGATAAGCCATTTTTCAGCGTCCGAAGATTTACTCAAAGGCAGCAAAAGCATTTTTCAGATATCTTCATCCCGGACCGAACCCTATCTTATTCAAAGATAGTGGAAGGCGAAAGTAGAAAGCCTAACTCGTTTGAGCTTTATGCTAAGCCGCACCCTATCTTATTCAATGATAGTGGAAGGTGAGAGGAAAGGCAAGTGAAAAGCATTTTCAAACTTGACTGTCCCAAGCCGCACCCTATCTTATTCAAAGTTAGCGAAAAAGGTCAAATAATCAAATTAATTTCCAGATATTTTGACATTCCGCCAAACTGAAAAGCCGGAAGAAGGACGTGACGGGATGCAATTTAGAACCTGTACATGGCCCTTGAGCCCATCACCTTTTGGCTTTTTGGATTCATATTCACTTTTTCAATGACCATACGTGTTGGCGTATACAGCCCACATGCACACATCACTTTTCCATTGGAAGCCAAATTGGAGGAAAACATGATCAACGGGAATTTATTCCACAGCAGTCCGTCGCCACCATTGTCTACAAAAATCTTGTCATACTTCTCATAGTTGGACTTCTTAAATTTGCCCATGCTTCCATTAAAAAGAGTGACCACTTTTTCAAGTTCTTTTACCGAAGGCATATACCAGCCGTCCCCTTTCTTGCGACACCAGTCGTAGAACGGCAACGTACCTTCATATTCCTTGTGTTCAGCGATAAATTTTTCAATGATTTTCATGTTCTGGGAACCGTCGGTTTCGCTGAATTCACCTTCTATTTTCAGTTTTTTCTCATTGGCCCACTTCCCTTCAAACCGATCCAACGAGAGCAGCAAGCCGTGTTGGCCCGTGACATCTACCTCAATGACATAACCACGGACACCCTTATAGTCATAAATATCGCCAACCTCATATTTCAGTTGTAATTGTCCGGACTCATCTTGACGGTTTTGGGTTGTACTCAACACATCGGTACCGGCATTAATCTGCGCCTGCATTTCAGCAAATGATAACGACATTACGGCTATCAAACCAATCAATTTAATATTCATAGTTCTTAATATTTAAAGTTACATTCAAATTCCGTTTTACATCCGACAGAGAATATCCTAAAAACAGGGTCCGTTCCACCGGACAGCATTATGGATTCTCCATCAAAAAGCGTTTGAGCCTTATGTTAAGCCGCATCCTATCTTATTATTTAAAGATACTGAATATTCACATGCGCAAAAATCCGACAATTCCGTTTTATCGACTATTCTGCAAAAACACGGACCGATGTTGTTCATAAAAGCGATTATATAGTCAAATTTTGTTCGACACTTATGGAATTCCGCAGAAGAGATTGCCGATATTTCGCGAAAAATTACGATATTCGCAGAAATTTTCAAAAAACTAATTCAATGATTACTCAAGACCAACTAAAAGAGACAGAAGAACGCAAGCTGGCGTTGAGGAGGTATCTTTGACATCGACAACAAGAAAATAGAAGTCGAAGAAGAAGAGCTGCGCACCCATGTCCCCAACTTTTGGGACGACCAGAAAGCGGCCGAAAAGCAGATGCGCAAGGTGAAGGAACTTCACTATTGGATTGACAGCTATGAAGAAATAGCGAAAATGGTCGACGAACTCACATTGGGCTTTGACTTCGTGAAAGAAGGCTTGCTCACGGAAGAGGAACTCGACGAAATGTATCGGAATCTCATTCAAAAATTTGAACAGGTCGAATTGCGCAACATGCTGCGCCGTGAGGAAGACAAACTGGGAGCCGTGCTGAAAATCAACTCCGGAGCCGGAGGTACGGAAAGCCAGGACTGGGCGTCGATGCTCATGCGCATGTACCTGCGCTGGTGTGAAAGACACGGCTACAAGACATCGATTGTCCACATGGTGGAAGGCGATGAAGCCGGCATCAAGTCAGTGACAATTCAGATAGAAGGCGATTTGGCCTACGGCTATCTGAAAAGCGAAAACGGCGTTCACCGTCTTGTCCGCGTTTCGCCGTTCAATGCCCAGGGAAAACGAATGACATCGTTTGCATCGGTATTCGTCACTCCGCTTGTCGACGACACCATCGAGGTGAACATCAACCCTGCCGACATTTCGTGGGATACCTTCCGAAGCGGAGGAGCCGGCGGACAGAACGTAAACAAGGTAGAAACGGGCGTGCGCCTGCGCTACAACTATAAGGACCCCGACACCGGTGAAGTGCGCGAAATTCTTATTGAAAACACGGAAACGCGCTCACAGCTCGACAACCGCGAGAATGCGCTCCGCCTGTTGCGCTCACAACTCTACGACATGGAGCTGCAACGCCGCATGGCTGAACAGCAGAAAATCGAGGCCGGCAAAAAGAAAATCGAATGGGGCTCACAGATACGTAGCTACGTGTTCGACGACCGCCGCGTGAAAGACCACCGCACGGGATACCAGACTTCGGACGTAAACGGTGTGATGGACGGAAATATCGACGGATTCATCAAGGCTTACCTGATGGAATTCGCACAGGAAAACTGATAGAGCCCGACTGACGGACTTTTCAGCCATAAGTTAGGACTGCATATTCTTAAGGAGGAAAATATGCAGTCCTACTTTTTTGCCTGAAACACAGGGAGGAATTTGTAACAGCAATGTAACAACAATGCAATATTACTGTTACAACAAAGTGGGTATTTTGCGGCAAAATTATTTGATACGGATATGAACAAACGATTGCTGACTATCTGCTCTGTGCTATTGCTTGCAATTGCCGCTTTCGCCTCCGGCCGTCAGGAACGTCCAAAACTGGTCGTAGGCATAGTTGTCGACCAAATGCGGTGGGATTACCTCTACCGCTATTACGACCGTTTCGGCGAAGACGGGTTCAAACGGTTGATGAACAACGGTTTCAATTGCGAAAACGTAATGCTCAACTATATTCCTACCGTAACGGCAATCGGACACACGTCCATTTATACAGGCTCTGTTCCTTCGATTCACGGCATTGCCGGAAACGATTTCTACCTGAACGGAAAGAAAACCTATTGCACCTCCGATTCGACGGTAAGCACCGTAGGCTCGGATTCGAAAAACGGAAAAATGTCGCCACGCAACCTGCTGGTAACCACCATCGGCGACGAACTGAAACTTGCCACCAATTTCCGCTCCAAAGTCATCGGCATTTCCATCAAGGACCGCGCCGCCATTCTTCCTGCCGGACACTCGGCCGATGCCGCCTACTGGTTTGACCCGACCAACGGACATTTCATCACCAGCACCTACTATACCGACAAACTGCCTGAATGGGTGAATAAGTTCAACGACCGAAATTTGCCCGAAAAATACTTGAAACAGGACTGGAACACGCTCTACCCTATCGAAACCTATACGGCTTCCTCTGCCGACGACAATGATTTCGAACAGCCGTTTTCAGAAAACGGTACACCGACAATGCCGGTACGTACTTCCAAACTTTATAAAACCAAAGGCTACGGACTTATCAGCAGCACGCCTTACGGCAACTCGCTGATATTCGACCTCGCAGAAGCCGCCATCAACGGCGAACAACTGGGACAACGCGGCGAAACCGACTTTCTGGCCATCAGCCTCTCGTCGACCGACTACGTAGGGCATCAGTTCGGAACCTACGCCGTTGAAACGGAAGACACCTATTTGCGACTTGACAAGGATTTGGCCAAGTTCCTGAATCTGCTGGACACGACCGTCGGCAAGGACAACTACCTGATATTCCTCACAGCCGACCATGCCGCCGCCCACAACTTCACCTTCCTGCAGGCGCACAAAATTCCTGCCGGAGGCTGGGAAACGGAAAATGTGGCCGACGAACTGAACAAGCGCCTGGCAGAAACATTCGGCACAAACGTAAAGCCGGTTAAGGATGTGCTGAACTATCAGGTATTTCTCGACGACGAAGCCATAAAGAGCGCCAAGCTCTCACGCGAAAGCGTCATAAAAAGCATCATTGAGCAACTGCTGGAAAATGAAGCAGTCGCCTACGCCGTAGACATGGAAAAAGCAGCCGTAGCATCCGTTCCCGAAAAGGTGAAACAACGCATCATCAACGGATACAACAACAAACGCAGCGGCGACATACAAATTATCATGCAACCAAATTGGTACGAAATATACAATCATTCCATAAAGAACACACAAGGCACGACACACGGAGTATGGCATCCGTATGATTCCCACATTCCTCTCTTTTTCATGGGCAGCAACATTCCAGCCGGACAGACTCACCAACAAGTCTACATCACGGACATAGCTGCCACCGTTTGCGCCATACTCCAGATACAAATGCCAAATGGATGTATTGGTAACCCTATAGAGGCCATCATGGATTAGAATATCCTAAATTTTCCATTGAATAGATTCTTTAATCAGAAAGCATTGCCTGAGGTAGGTAGTGCTTTTTTATTTTTGCAGACGGGCAGTTTTCAACTGTGCTTGCGCCGGCATTGGGGACATTCGCCCTTTATGACAAATGAAACCGAATGCGCCGTGAAGCCTTCAGGCAAAGCAAAGTTGGGCAATGGCAGGCTCTCCATGCAAAACGACTGCCGGCACGACTCGCAGTAAAAATGGATATGCGCATCCGAAAGGTTACAAACTCCCTCACTGGTACACGGCTCATAGTTCAGCACTCCGCGTCCGTCCTCAAACGCATGCACAATATCGTGTTCCAGAAACAATGTCAGCACCCGAAAGATGCTCGATTTGTCCACCGTCAACAGCACATCTTCCAAATCCGAAATACTCATCGGCTTTCCGGCATCCTTCAATGCCTTCAACACAAGAATTCTGTTCGCCGTTGGCTTTACCTTTTTCCGTTCCAGCCAAGCCTCAACTGTCGAAAGTTCCATAAGCAGTCTTTTTGTTGCAAATTTATAAAAAAGCCATACATAAACCGACCGTCAGCCATTTTTTGCAAATTGGTTGCATTTAAAACTTACTATTGGAAAAAATAAAGACACGGGAAGCATATCCTTTACACTTTTAAATAAAGCCAAAAGCACCTTCATCCCTAAGTTGAAAATGCAACCATATCAATCAAAATAAGTATCCTATTTATTTCTATTAATTCCCTTTCAATTTTCCCAAACGCATTACTATTGAAGTCTGACTCCGCCCCATTTTCATGGAGATATATTTAACACTCCTTCCTTCTGTATGCAATTTCAACAAATACTCGTCTGCTTTTTTAGTCCATCTCTTATTCGCATTCGGATGTTTTGCATAACTTTCTTCCGAGACCTTTTCCGGATGTAAGAATTCATCTACAAAAACAGAAGGGAAACGCCGATCATACAACACAAAAGTTTTAATTTTTGCTCTTGTTATAGCGACATAAAACAATCGACGTTCCTCACCATAAGGGAACTGATCACTGTCAGTCAAAACATAATTCAAGACAGGATCGTCACTAACACGAGAAGGAAATCCATAAATATCTTTATTACATTGCAATATTAACACATAATCAGCCTCCAATCCTTTAGATTTATGAACGGTTAAAAATTCGATTTTCCTACCTGATATATAATAAAAAAATCTACTACCTTCCTTCACAGATTTGAAACGAAAAGAAAGATAATAGTCATCAAATGAATATCTTCCTAATAGAAATATGGAGTTGTTGCCTGGTAATGAAGACACAATTTTCTCAATAACATTACAATATTCAGAACGGTCATACGCACAAAATTCCAAATCTGTTTTAACAGAATTGCTAAACGGACGAATGTTTTTCTTAATCTGAGCTTTATTTCTTTGTATGAAACGAGAAGACAAAGAAATCAAAGGTTCTCCAAAACGATAAGTCGTTTCTATTTTATTTATTTCCGTATAGCCAAAGAATTCTGGGAACTGACTGAATAACACCATATCACTTCCCGAAAAACGATAAATAGACTGCCAATCATCACCAACACAATATAATTTTGCGGGAGTATTTCCCTGCCGCAACGCTTTCAAAAAATTATACCTGTCTACTGAAATATCCTGAAATTCATCGACAATAATATAATCATATTCAACAACGGAAGAACTTCGACATATTTCAGTTGCATGAAGTATTACATCTGTAAAATCAAGACATCCCATCATATGCAATTCTTTTTCATAACGATTATACATAGGCTGAAATATATTTCGGATAATAAATTCACCCCGCTGGTCATCATCAATCCTACTTAAAACATTAGAGATTGTTCTACCGCTTGATTTTATTAATGTGACAAATGTAACAATTAACCGAATGAAAGCTTTCTCTTGTTTACTTCCTTTCGGCAACACCATATCATATAGTTCGTCTTCAGATTTTTCTTTAATTTCAACACCATTTTCCTTTAACATTTCCTTCAGCTTTTGTTTCATATCGTAATGTTGAAAATCTGCACTACACGTTACCAACAAACGAGTACCATATTTTTCATGAGCGGCTTTTTTCCAAGTAATTCCATCAGCATACCTCTCGTTTGCCTCTTTATATGTTATATTTTTATCTTCAGCAAACCACAGCGGAACAAGTCCATGTTCGTCTATACCAAAATGCTCTAAATAAAGTCTCTTTTCGATACCACAACAATCATAATAAATTGAAAAATCCGGTTTATATTGAGCATGCATTTCATCAGCAAGAGGATATTCGTATGGTTCTTCATAACGAAACTTGACACCTAAAGCTGATAATATCGAACAAATTCTCAATTCCTGTTCACTACGGACGTACACAGTATTTCCATCCATATCAGGGAAAAGAGACTTTAACTGCAAATTCTTCATTTCTGATAATTGTGTCCGCCTTTCCGACTTCTTTTGCTCCCATTCAGTTTCCACAAACTGATAGTCCATAAAATAAGATACCACATTCTTTTTAAATGTCGGTTCTTCTATCATCCATTGAAAAATACGAACAAAAAGAGAGTCTGTATTCTCACAAATTGAAGGCTTCTTCCCAGTATACTTAGCAATAATATCAATTGCTAATTTATGGAATGTATACCCTCTTAATCCTTGAATATTTACACGTTCTGTCAATTCTGCTGCCGCCTTATTAGTATAACTTATCAACAAAATCTTTTCCGGACAGACATGCTTTATTTCTATTAAATACTTGACTTTTCCCACAATAGAAGAAGTTTTGCCACTACCTGCACTACTGACGACCAGGCAATTATCTTCTTCAGATACAATAGAACGACGTTGTTGACTATCTAACGGATATTTCAAACACGTATCAAAAAAATAGCAATACTGTTTCAATTGTTGTTGAGCAAATCCATCATTATGTTGAACAACTTGCAGATGTAATCCTCTACAATTTCTCATAAAATCAGATATTACAGTCGGCACTCTTAACTTAAATCTTTCAAATTGCCGAGAAATGTTCTCAACTTCCAACCATAATATCCTATAATGCTCCATAAACATATGTTCCATGCTAGCTGTTATAAATTTTCCTTCAAACAATCTTTCCAAATTCATAAAAATATTAGCATAAGAATTATTGAAATATGGACAATTTTTATTCAGTTTCTCCACAATACTATTCACTTGTTTGCGCATATGCAAATAAAAAAATGCAACTCCGCAAACGATCAATAGCAACACTATCAGGAATATAATCATTTTAATTCTTTTTTATTCAACTAAAGCGACAAACTTGAACGACCCAATAAACCTTCTTAATTCCCGGAAATCGGAATAATCATCCTGTTGGGCTCCTCCATCGACCACTGCACTTGCCAGGTTCTGCCATCATTGCGGTCAAGAAGGATAAACGTATAAATGTTGTCTGTCGGAGTCAGACTAAAACGTCCCTCATAAGCTTTCTGCGTTCCGGTGACCAGCGAAACGCCATTCAACGGCACTTCAAACCGATTGTCACCGCTTACATCATATTGAACTTGCCATATTTTGCCATTACGCGTATCTAATTTGAGGAATGTCCACATGTTTCTTGTAGGATACAGTTCAAAATTTTGTGGCATCAGAACCGTCTGATCAACGACATTCTTTTCATTCACTTTTTTGCTTTCCGAACAGGCGACGAGAAACAGGCAGCTAAAAAGAAAAAGATAACAGAATTTTTTCATAGTACTTAAAGTTTATGGTGTCAACACTATTCTACAAATTTAGCCATAAATAAACGAATCGCCAACATTTGAAACTGAATAAAAGTCAATCACTCACAAAAAAGGCGACAACTCTTTTCCATGCTTTCATTTTCGGGCGATTTTCAGTAAGTTTGCGGAAAAATTTCCCCATGGACGAACTATTCTATTCAGCGGTTGATTTGCTGAAACAATTGATAGCCACACCGTCGGTGAGCCGCGACGAAACGCATGCCGCCGACGTAATTGAAAAATTCATGCGCGACAACGGTTGCCTGCCCGAGCGCAGCGGCAACAACGTGTGGTGCAAGTCGGCCGACTTTTCGCCGGCAAAGCCGACCCTTCTGCTCAACTCCCACATCGACACCGTAAAACCGGTAGCCGGATGGACCTACGACCCTTTTCAGCCTACAGAAGATGAAGAAGGACGAATCTACGGATTGGGAAGCAACGACGCGGGAGCTTCGGTGGTCAGCCTGCTGGCAAGTTTCCTGTGGCTTACACAACGGCCCCAACCCTACAACCTGATTTTCCTGGCTTCGTGCGAAGAGGAAGTGAGCGGACGCAACGGCATCGAATCCGTACTGCCCATGCTGCCGCCCGTCAGCGTGGCAATTGTGGGCGAACCTACCGGCATGAATCCTGCCGTAGCCGAAAAAGGACTGATGGTGCTCGACGGTGAAATAACCGGAGTATCGGGCCACGCCGCACGTAACGAAGGGGTAAATGCCATCTACAAGGCCGTACAGGCCGTTGAAGTCCTTCGGACACTTACGTTCCCGAAGGAATCCGCTTATCTGGGCCCGGTGAAAATCAGTGTCACGCAAATCAATGCCGGTACGCAGCACAATGTCGTACCCGATCTCTGCAAAATCGTAGTCGATGTCCGCACCACAGATACCTATACCAACGAAGAGACGCTGGAAATGATTCGCAAGGCTGTGCCCGACTGCACGCTCACACCGCGCAGCACCCGCCTGCGCCCATCGTCGATAGCCTCCAATCACCCGATTGTGCAACGCCTTGTGTTTGCCGGCAAAACTCCGTTCGGCTCGCCTACATTGAGCGACCAGGCACTGATGCCGTTCCCTTCCGTAAAAATCGGACCGGGCGACTCAGCCCGCTCGCACACGGCCAATGAATATATCCGCCCGGAGGAAATCCGCGAAGCCATACAGTTGTATTCCACCATTCTTGACGGATTGAAGCTATGAGAACGATTATATCCATCCTGCTTATTCTGCTCTCGACCACCGCTGCCCTGCCACAAGAGCT
>OHSQ01001199.1_pt1 | contig 10586 bp, 10 predicted proteins | sample 1578661 | NCBI WGS metagenome assembly OHSQ01 (sample SAMEA3879534, study PRJEB24766) | human gut metagenome | biome: human-associated habitat; feature: feces | place: USA | collected 1985/1987 | reverse complement strand
GGTTCGAAATACCCGATTTTCTCCTTCGACTTCACGGGGGCAAAAAGAGGAGTCTTACCCGCCAGCTACGACTACCTGCGGCTCGAAGGGCGTATGCAATACCGGCTCAATCTGCCTCCGATCGGTTACTCGCAACTCATGCTCGAAGGCGGCAAGATCTTCGGCAAGGTTCCCTACCCGCTGCTCAAGCTGCACGAAGGCAACGGCACCTACTTCTACGACACCTACGCCTTCTCGTGCATGAACTACTACGAATTCGCCTCGGACACCTGGCTTTCGTTCTTCTACGAGCACCACTTCAACGGGTTCCTGCTGGGGCGCATCCCGCTGCTCAAGCGGCTCAAGTGGCGCGAGGTGCTGGTCTGCAAGGGGGTATGGGGCTCGCTGCGCAACGAGAACAACGGCAGCCTGCCCGACACGCAGGCCGTGCTGCTCTTCCCGCGCGGCATGTCGTCGGTGACGGACCCCTACATCGAGGCGGGATTCGGCGTGGAGAACATCCTGCGGGTGCTGCGCATCGACTGCATCTGGCGACTGACCCACCGCACCCCCGTCGAAGGGCAGAAAATCCAGAACTTCGCCGTCAACCTGAGTCTCAACCTCAAATTCTGACCCGCCGCCCATCCGCCGTGGAGAGAAATTGACTACCTTTGCGGAAAATTTCCGAAAACGATGATACAGGGAGCCATTTTCGACATGGATGGAGTGCTGGTCAACAACACGCCGGTCCATATCCGGGCCTTCGAAATCTTCTGCGACCGCTACGGCGTGCGCGACTGGAAGGCCAAACTGGGCAACGCCTACGGCATGGGCAACGACGACATCATGCGCCTCATTCTGCCCGAGGAGCTCATCCGGACCAAGGGTCTCGCGGCTCTGGCCGACGAAAAGGAGGCCATCTACCGCGAAATATACGCTCCCGAGATTGTCCCGACCCCGGGGCTGACGGAGCTGCTCGGCCAACTGCACGAAGCGGGCGTCCGCTGCGCCGTAGGTTCGTCGGGATGCCGCGCCAATGTCGATTTCGTACTCGACGCCTGCCGCATCGGCCGCTTTTTCGACGCACGCATCAGCGGCGACATGGTGACGCGCTGCAAGCCCGACCCCGAAATCTACCTCACGGCCGCATCGGCACTGGGGCTCGACCCCGCCTCGTGTCTTGTATTCGAGGATGCCAAGGCCGGCATCGAGGCGGCCCGACGCGCCGGCATCGGCCGCATCGTCGCGCTGGCGACCACCCTTCCGCGCGAGGAGCTCGAAACGGAGTCCGGACTCCGATGCATCGTCTCCGATTTCCGCGACATCACGAACATCCATCAAATACTCGAATAACTATGTGGAAAGCCGTTGCAACCGTCGGGTTGCTCGTCGTATCGAACGCATTCATGACCCTCGCGTGGTACGGGCACATCGCCTTCAAATCCAAGCTCGAGCGGTTCGGCCTGGTGGCCATCGTCCTGTTCAGCTGGAGCATCGCCCTCTTCGAATACTGCTTCCAGGTTCCCGCCAACCGCATCGGAAGCACGCAGTTCGGAGGCTCGTTCTCGCTCTGGGAGCTCAAGGTCATACAGGAGGTGGTATCGCTTTCGGTATTCACGCTCTTCGCGCTGCTCTTCATGAAATCGGACACGCTGCGCTGGAACCATCTGGCCGGTTTCTTCTGCCTGATACTGGCCGTCTATTTCATCTTCCGCAAATAGGACTCGGCAGCCGCTTCCCGCCGCAACACACGGAGCGCCCGCAAAACGGGCGCTCCGCTTTTTTATCGGCCGTCCACCCCGATGAAGTCCAGGCCGATGAGCCGGGAGCCCTCGGTGCGGGGGCTCACGCCGTCGGGCGAATCGCCCCATCCGTCGACGGAATCGCCCGGTTCGTCTATTAGTTTTGCACGCACGCGTACCCCGAGGTAGCTTTGCGGCAAAACCAACGACCATGAAGCGACTGTTGATATTGACCCTCATTGCCGCATTTGCGGCGACACGCGCGGCGGCGGAACCCGATTCGCTGAAGAGCTGGACGCTCAACGACTGTCTGGACTATGCGCTCGAGCACAACATCCAGCTCCGGCAGAGCCGCAACGACTACCTCTCGGGCATAGAGGATACGAAGGAGGCCCGTGCGGCGCTCTTTCCCTCGCTGACCGCCTCGACCTCGCAGGGGCTGACCAACTACCCCTCGTCGAACGCCACCGACCGCAACAGCTATACGGGCACCTACGGCCTCGAAGCCGGCATGACGCTCTACAACGGCGGCAAGCTGCGCACGGCCGTCAAACGGCAGCAGGTGCAGAACCGCATCGACGAACTGGCGGTCGACGAAGCGGCCAACGACATCCGCATCGCCATCGTCCGGGCCTACATGCAGTGTCTCTATGCGGCCGAAGCGGTGACGGTCAACCGCAGCACGGCCGACGCCTCGAAGGCGCAGCGCGACCGCGCCGAGGCGATGTGGAAGGCCGGCTCCATCAGCCGCGTCGACTTCGCACAGCTCGAAAGCCAGTACGCCAGCGACGAATACCAGGTCGTCGTGGCACTATCGTCACTCGACAGCTACAGACTTCAGATCAAGCAGCTGCTCGAGCTCGACATCTCCGACGAAATAACGCTCGCCGAGCCTTCGGTCGACGAGGAGGCGATTCTCGCACAGCTGCCCTCCAAGAGCGACATCTATGCCACGGCACTCGAGACGATGCCCGAAATCGCCCGCGGCGAACTGGCCGTCGAGGCGGCCGACCTCGAGGTGCGCGAGGCCCGGGCGGGCTTCCTGCCGTCGGTGGCCCTTACGGCCGGCATCGGCACGGGACACATGTCGGGCGGCAGCTTCGAAAGCGGCACCCAAATCTGGAACCGCTTCAACGAGAATGTCGGGCTGACGCTCAGCATCCCCATCTTCTCCAACCGCCGGAACCGCACGGCAACCAACAAGGCGCGGCTGGCGGCCGCCAACACGCGGCTCACGTGGCTCGACCTGAAAAAGACGCTGCTCGAGGAGGTCGAAGGGGCCTACCTCGACGCCCTCTCGGCCCAGTCGCAGTATGTCGCCGCCGTCGAGAAGCAGCAGTATGCCCGGCGCAGCTACGAACTGACGAGCGAACAGTTCGCCGTCGGCATGAAGAACACCGTCGAGCTGCTCACGGCACAGAACGAACTGACGGCCGCCCGGCAGGAGGTGCTGCAGGCCAAATACCTCTCGCTGCTCAACATCGAGCTGCTCAACATCTACCAGGGACGCCAGACCAACGCGTCATATTGACAACAACAGCAACAACAGCAACAACAATATCATGAAACACAGGACAACACTCTTTGCGGCACTGGCCGCCATCGTGCTTGCAGGCGGAGCCTGGCTCTGGGCGGGCTCCCACCGCAAGGACGACATCACACTGGAGACGGCCTCGACCAGCCGCATCACCATCCGCAACTCGGTAATGGCCACCGGAACGGTCGAGCCGGTGACCGAGGTCGAAGTGGGTACCCAGGTCTCGGGCATCATCGACCGGCTCTACGTCGACTACAACGACAACGTGAAGGCCGGGCAGCTCATCGCCGAGATGGACAAGGTGACCCTGCAGGCCGAGCTCGAGCAGTCGCAGGCCCAGCTGGCAAGCTGCAAGACCGAATACGAGTACCAGACGAAGAACTTCGCCCGCACCCGCACGCTCCACGAGAAGGGGCTGGTGAGCGACGCCGAATACGACGAGGACCTCTACCTCTACGAGAAGTCGCGCAACGCCTACGAGCAGGCCAAGGCGGCCATCGTGCAGGTGAAGCAGAACCTCGACTATGCGACCATCACCTCGCCCATCGACGGTGTGGTCATCAGCCGGGCCGTCGAGGAGGGACAGACCGTAGCGGCCGGCTTCGAGACGCCTACCCTCTTCACCATCGCCAACGACCTGACGCAGATGCAGGTCATCGCCGATGTCGACGAAGCGGACATCGGCCAGGTCAAGGACGGGCAACGGGTCGACGCCTATCCCGACGACACGTTCGAGGGGACGGTCCAGCAGGTCCGGCTCGAGGCGACGACCGAATCGAGCGTGGTCACCTACGAGGTGGTCATTTCGGCCTACAACCCCGACCTGAAGCTCAAACCGGGTCTGACGGCCAACGTAACCATCTACACGCTCGAGAAGGAACATGCGCTGGCCGTTCCCACCAAGGCGCTGCGGTTCGTTCCCGATGCGGAGCTGCTCTCCGAAATCGGGCTGACAATCGACGGAGAGCCGGGAAAGGCCGAAGCGGGCAAACGCGAACTGTGGATAAAAAACGGGGAGCGGCTGACGCCGCGCTATGTGACCTCGGGCGCGGCGAGCGGCGAGCTGACCGAAATTACGGAGGGGCTCGCCGACGGCGAGGAGGTTGCCGTCGGGCTGAGCGTCGCCTCCGACGAGCATGAGAGCGTCACGGCCGAACGCAGCCCCTTCATGCCCTCGCCTCCGGGAGGTGACAAAAACAAGAAGAACTGACGCAACGCTCCGGCCCATCCCCTCGAGGGAGGAGGCCGGAGACCTCCCGCAACACCAAAACACGACGAACATGGAAACCACACACAAAGAGGTCATCCGTCTGGAGCACATCAGGCGCGACTTCCACGTCGGCGACGAAATCGTCCATGCGCTGCGCGACGTATCGTTCACGATTTGCGAGGGCGAATTCGTCACCATCATGGGCACCTCGGGTTCGGGCAAATCGACGCTGCTCAACACCCTCGGATGCCTCGACACCCCCACCTCGGGCGAATACTACCTCGACGGCGTGGCCGTCCGTTCGATGGACAAGAACCAGCGGGCGACGCTGCGCAACCGCAAAATCGGCTTCGTCTTCCAGAACTACAACCTGCTGCCCAAGACGACGGCCATCGAGAATGTCGAACTGCCGCTCATGTACAACCCGGCCTACTCGGCCGCCGAGCGCTACCGCCGTTCGGTCGAGGCGCTGCAGGCCGTCGGACTGGGCGACCGGCTGCTTCACCGCAGCAACCAGATGTCGGGCGGACAGATGCAGCGCGTGGCCATAGCCCGGGCGCTGGTGAACGACCCGGCGGTCATCCTGGCCGACGAAGCGACGGGCAACCTCGACACGCGCACCAGCTTCGAGGTGCTGGTGCTCTTCCAGCAGCTCCACGCGGCCGGCCGCACCATCATCTTCGTGACGCACAACCCCGACATCGCACGGTACAGCAGCCGCAACATCACCCTGCGCGACGGACACATCACCAGCGACACACGCAACGACAACATACTGAGCGCAGCCGAGGCGCTGGCCGGGCTGCCCAAAAACGACGATTGAGCCATGAATTTCGCAAACCTTTTCAAAATAGCCTTCAAGGCATTGAGCAACAACAAGCTGCGCGGATTTCTGACGATGCTCGGCATCATCATCGGCGTGGCGTCGGTCATCACGATGCTGGCCATCGGCCAGGGTTCGAAGCGAAGCATCCAGGCCGAAATCAGCGAAATGGGTTCCAACATGATTATGTTCCACCCGGGCGGCGACGTGCGCGGCGGTGTACGGCTCGATGCCGACGACATGGAGTCGCTCAAGCTGAAGGACCTCGAGGACATCCAGAACATGACACGCTTCGTGACCTACGTCTCGCCGATGGTCAACAGCGCGGGGCAGGCCATCTACGGGGCGAACAACACCCCGACGACGGTCTACGGCGTCAACACCGACTACATGGAAATCCGCCGCTACCGCATCGCCGACGGCGATACCTTCTCCGAGCAGGATATCCGCACGGCGGCGAAGGTCTGCCTGGTGGGCCAGACGGTCGTCGACGAGCTCTTCACCGACGGGGCGAGTCCCGTCGGACGGGTGATTCGCTTCGGCACCATCCCGCTGCGCATCGTAGGCGTACTGGAGAGCAAGGGCTACAACAGCATGGGCATGGACCAGGACGACCTGATTATCGCCCCCTACACCACCGTACAGAAGCGCATCCTGGCCATTACCCACCTGCAGGAAATTGTCTGCTCGGCTCTGAGCGAGGCCTATACCGAAGAGGCCATCGACGAAATCAGTGCCATCCTGCGCACCAACCACAAGCTCAAGGAGAGCGACGAGGACGACTTCTCCATCCGCTCGCAGCAGGAGCTCTCGTCGATGCTCACCTCCACGACCGACATGATGACCATGCTGCTGGCCGCCGTGGCGGGCATCTCGCTGCTCGTGGGCGGCATCGGCATCATGAACATCATGTATGTCTCCGTGACCGAGCGCACGCGCGAAATCGGACTCCGCATGTCGATTGGCGCCAAGGGGCGCGACATCCTCGCGCAGTTTCTCATCGAATCCATCCTCATCAGCGTGACGGGCGGACTCATCGGCGTCATGCTGGGCATCGGCGCTGCCGTGGTGGTGAAGGTCGCAGCCTCGTTCCCCATCTACATCCAGCCGTGGAGCGTTTTCCTCTCGTTCGCCGTCTGTACGCTGACGGGCATCTTCTTCGGATAGTATCCCGCACAGAAGGCCGCCATGCTCGACCCCATCGAGGCCATCCGCTACGAATAATCACCGAAAAAAGCTATATTTGCATCACATGAACGCCGCACAATCGAAATACACCGCGTGGCTCATCCACCTGACGGCCTGGGCCGTCATCTTCGGCATGCCGCTCTTCGTGACAGGGCCCGACCGACCGCTGATGGACGGACCGGAATACGGCCGTTTCCTGCTGGTCCCGCTCTCATTCATGATTGTCTTCTACACGAACTTCTTCCGGCTGATTGACCGCTACCTCACTACCCGCCGCTTCGCCCTCTTCACCGCATACAACCTGCTGCTGATTCTGCTGGTCATGGTGAGCATCCACCTGCTCTTCCGCCATGTCCTCCCGCCCGGACAGGGACACCACCCGCCCATGGACCGGCCGTGGCAGGATGCCGCCCGCTTCTTTCTGGGCAACGCCACACTCTACCTGCTGGTCGTGGGCGTCAGCGTCGCCATCCGGATGACCGGAGGTTGGTACCGGGCCGAGGCGGCCCGCAAGGAGCTGGAACACAGCCGCACCGAAGCCGAACTGCAGAACCTCAAGAGCCAGCTGAACCCCCACTTCCTGTTCAACACGCTCAACAACATCTATTCGCTCATCCAGCTCGACACGGTACGGGCGCAGCAGGCCGTACACGACCTGAGCCGCATGCTGCGTTACGTGCTCTATGACAGCTGCCGCGCCACGGTCCCGCTCGCCTCGGAAATCGAGTTTCTGCGCGACTACATCGAACTGATGCGCATCCGTCTGCCGCGCCACGTACGGGTCTTCGTCTCGCTGCCCGACACCCCGTCGTCGACCCGCATCGCGCCACTGCTCTTCATATCGCTCGTCGAGAACGCCTTCAAACACGGGGTAAGCTACGAAAAGCCCTCCTACATCACCATCGACATCCACGAGATGGAGGACCAGCTGCTCTGCAGCATCAAGAACAGCAGCTTCCCGAAGAGCGATTCGGACCGCAGCGGCTCGGGCATCGGGCTGCAGAACCTCTCGAAACGGCTCGAGATGATATATCCCGGCCGCTACATCTTCGAATACGGCCCGGCGGGCGAAGCCGACTACCGGGCATTGCTGTGCATCAAATTCACCGACCGATGAAACTCTCCTGCGCCATAATCGACGACGAGCCGCTGGCCGTCGAACTGATGGAATCCTACGCCCGCAAGACCCCCTTCCTGGAGCTGCGCGCCTCGTTCGGCAGCGGTGTGGCAGCCTGCGAGACACTGCGCGAGCACCCGGTCGACCTGCTTTTCTGCGACATCCAGATGCCGGGGCTCAACGGCATGGAGCTCTCGCGGATGCTGCCCGAAGAGACCCGCGTGATTTTCACCACGGCCTTCAGCCAGTATGCCGTCGAGGGATTCCGCGTGCGGGCCATCGACTACCTGCTCAAGCCCGTGAGCTATGCCGACTTTCTGGGTGCGGCCAACAAGGCGCTCGAATGGTTCGAGATGAAACGGCGGGCCGAAGGGAACGCCCCGGCGGGCGAATGCCGCCCGCAAAGCATCTTCGTCAAGACCGAATACCGGCTGCAGCAAATCGAGCTGGACCGCATCGACTACATCGAGGGGCTGAAGGACTACGTGAAAATCCACGTCGACAACGAACCGCATCCGGTGCTCTCGCTCATGAGCCTCAAGTCGCTCGAGGAGCAGCTGCCTGCCGACCGTTTCGTCCGGATTCACCGCTCGTACATCATCCAACCCTCGAAGATGCAGGCCATCGAGCGCAACCGCCTGGTCTTCGGCAAGGAGTACCTCCCCATCTCGGACAACTACCGGCAGCCGTTCTACGAATTTCTGGCCGCGCATTCGCTGCTGTTCTGACCGGCCGCCGCGGAGCCTCCGCTCCGACAGCCGGAAGGTCCCGGCCATCGGCCCGGGCCGGAATTTCCCCTCACCACACCCCGACCGACAACAAAAGCGGAGCCCTGTCCTTGGTGGACAGGGCTCCGCTGCATCGCAGGGCAGGCTATCGCAACTGCTCCGCCGTACGGCGGATGAGCCCGACGGTCGTATCGTCGCCGAAGACCGAGTAGAGCCCCTGGGACTCCTGCGCCGGGTCTCCGCAGAAGGGGTCGCCCGACTGCCAGACGGTGTGGGCCGGACGCGCCTCGCCGCCCCAGGCCCAGAAGTTGATGCCAGCCAGCAGGTCGTCGGAGCGCTTCGAGGCGAGCAGCCGGTCGCAAATGCAGGCGTAGTAGGTATCGCGCAGCGTGGTCGGCGTCCCCCGTTCGTAACGCACGTCGTCGCGCGGGAAGCCGAACTCCTCGATGACGGCCGGTTTGCCCAGACGCCGGGCCACCTCGAGATGGCGGTCGATGTAGTCGAGCGTCTTGTCGAGCGAGTTGTCGAGCCCTGCGGCCACATTCCCGCGCGGCGCCCAGCCCCAGTTGTAGGGCCAGATGTGGAGGTTGACGTAGGAGATTTCGGGGATGGCGTGGATGCGCTCGGTGAGCGCCATGTCGGCTTCACAACCGTAGAAGCCCTCGGAACCGGTCGAAATCATGTGGTTGGCGTCGAGCGAGCGTATCAGCCGGGCCGTTTCGGCGAGCCATTCGGCAAAGGCCTCCTTGTTCTCCTCGCCGAAGGGGCGCGGCTCGTTGCAAATCTGCCACGAGAAGATGGCCGGGTCGTCCGTATACTTCAGCCCCGAGTAGCGGTTCGTCCGCCCGACGATGAAGCGCACGTGGTCGGCGAAGAGCGCACGGGCCTCGCGGCTGGGAATGAAGCGGGAGACATACTCCACGTAGGCCTCGTATCCGTCGATGGCCGGGATGGCCGGCTTTCCGGCGCCGCACCAGGCCAGATACTGCGAATAGCCGCCCGACCACTCCCACGAATTGGTCAGGTAGAGCACGGCCTTCATGCCGCGCTGTCCCAGCTCCGAGAGGAAGTAGTCGAGTCCGTCGAGCAGCTCGTCGTTGTACTTGCCGGGTGCATACTGGAGCGTCGGCTCGATTTTGGAGGGGACGCCCGGGCCGCCGTCGGCACCGACCAGCACGCGCAGGTTCTTTACGCCGCAGGCGGCCAGCGTATCCAGCTCCCGCGCCAGGCGTTCACGGTCGCCCCCAGGCCCCTCCGAGCCGAGGATGGGACCATACCAGAAGTTGGTTCCCACGAAGTAACAGGGTTCGCCGTCGAGCACGAAGTGCCCGTTTTCGACACGGACGAACGGGTCGGGTTCGGGCGCAGAGCTGCATCCGCAGGCCGCACCCGCAAACATCAGGGTCAGGAGACAGAAGTTGAAGCGAGTTTTCACGTTATGGAATGATTTCAGGTTGCATGGCTGCGACCGCCGTGCAGGAGCGGCCGCTGAAAGGTACGAAAAAAATCGGACATTCGGACACGGGGCGCTGCGTCCCGTCGCACATCGGCACGCCGGCACAGCCCGGCGTTATCCAATCTGCAGGGTGAAGGTTACCCGCCGGTCGGTGTTGCTCGTAAGGCGCAGCGAGCCGCCGTGGAGCTGCATGATGCGCCGCGAGAGGCTCAGCCCGATGCCCGAACCGTCGGGCTTGGTCGTATAGAAGGGAGTGAAGATGTTCTCGGCCACCTCCGGGGGAATGGCTCCGCCGTTGTTGCTGATTTCGACGACGACGTGCTCCGCGGCATCGATACGCGAACGAATCCCGATTTCGCCGTCGGGGCGCCCGGCAATCGCCTCGCGGGCGTTCTTGAGCAGATTGACGGCCACCTGCCCCAGCAGAACCTTGTCGGCATAAATCATCGTATCGGCCGGTTCGATATCGACATGAATCCGCAGGGCATCGTCCTCGGCGGCCGTCAGCACCACGGCCTGCCGGACGAGTTCGCGCACCTCGAACGGCTCGCGCTGGGGCGCCGGAATCCGCGTGAAACGGCGATAACTGTCGACAAATGTCACCAGCCGCCGGCTCGTTGCCGAGATGGTCTCCAACCCCCGTTCGATGTCGGGGTCCAGCGGCCGGTCGAGCTGTAGCAGCGTATCGCTGAGCGAGGTAATCGGCGCCAGCGAATTCATGATTTCGTGGGTCAGGATGCGCGAGAGCTTGCTCCACGATTCGACCTGGATTTCGCTCACTTCGCTGTTGATGTCGCTCACGGAGA
>OHSQ01001190.1_pt1 | contig 10630 bp, 8 predicted proteins | sample 1578661 | NCBI WGS metagenome assembly OHSQ01 (sample SAMEA3879534, study PRJEB24766) | human gut metagenome | biome: human-associated habitat; feature: feces | place: USA | collected 1985/1987 | reverse complement strand
CCGGCCGCGCTGTTGGCGTTGCCCTGACCCATGACGGCGTCAAAGTAACGGGTTTCGTAGTACTTGTAGCCGACGTAGATACCTTCCGCCTCGACGATGTACATGCCGCCGTTGTAGGTATCCGCACCGCCGAAGGAGCCCGTGCCGATATTGCCGATTTCCTTGCCGGGATAACGCGGGTCGTCATTACGGCAGACGATTTCGTAATCCGCGAAGTAGTCGCCGCCGACGTTCTGCACCGCCGGAATGGACTGGTGGTCACGCACGAAAGCGCTTGCCAGCGCGCCCGTCGCGTTGACCTTGCCGGTCAGCACGTTCGCGATGCCGATGGTCTGGTAGTCGTTCGGGCAGCCGATGTAGCAGATGCCGTCCACCTCGTGCGAGCCGCCCTCGGCGATGTCGGCAATCATCATGTTGTTGCCGGTGTTCAGCAGCACGATGACCTTGGAGCAGGTTGCCTTCGCCGCCTCGACAACCGCCAGTTCATCGGCAGAAAGCTTCAGCGGATCTTCGCCGGTTGCTTCACCCGCGTAGTTGAGCGCAGAACCCGGCTTGTAGGTATTGCCCTCGCCGGCGCCGCGCGCAAACACGCAGATGCCGATGCTGTCCTTGGCGATAGCTTCCTTCCAGTTTGCCGGAACGCCCAGCGCCTCGAACTCCGTCGGCGGAACTTCCGCAATCTGGTAGGTCGTCCAGTCACCCGGCGCGCTGACGTACATGTGGTCATACACCGTGGTGGGAACTTCCTTGCCCGTCCAGCGGTTGGCGCGCATCTCGGTGTGCATGTTGATGATGTTGGTCAGGTAGTAGTCCTTCAGCGTCTCATTGACGTTGAGGCCTGCACCTGCCAGCGCATCCGCCAGCGATGCCGCGTCCGCGTTGCCGCCCTTCGGCCCATAGACATTATACGCCGCCAGACCAAACAAGGCAACGTTCGCGTTCGCTTTCAGCGGCAGAACGCCGTTGTCGTTCTTCATGACGACCGTACCTTCTTCGCCTTCACGGATGGCGATGTCGCGCGCCGCCGCCGCCATGTCCTCGATGGTCGCGTAGTCGGTCTTGAAGCGCGCCGCGCTGTCGTCATTGATGGTCACATAGCTTTCCGTACCCAAGGTATCGTCCAGTGCGCCGCGGTAGGTGTTCGCCACACCCGTGCCGACGATGGAGAGAACCATCAGGCAGGTCATGAGTGCCGCAAGGCCTCTCATTGCAGGGGTAAATTTCTTCGCCTTCATGTGTTTCCTTCCTTTCACCAAGGCTTGAGATTGATTTTAGTATAGCAGAAAATAATCACGCAGCACATTTTCGGCGCAAACTGTCTTTATTTTGGCGTGTGTGGATTTTATACAGTAATTCTCCCAGATTTCGCAGGCTGGTTTTGTGCATATCCACAATGTGCAAAACATTACAGGCATTTCGCCTGCTTTTTCCGTGCGAAAAGGCTTCCTTTTGCGCAAGAGATTTGCTATACTATTGGAAACCAAGCTGTTTGCAAAGGAGGTCGGCCCGATGATTCGCGTAGCACTGGTTGAAGACGAGGAAAGCAGTCAGCGCACACTGACAGAATATCTGGAACGGTTTTCGCAGGAGATTAACGAGAAGATTCACGTCTCCATCTTTCCGGACGGCGCGGAAATCGTCGAGGACTACCGCGGCAATTACGATATCATCCTCATGGACATCCTGATGCGCTACATGGACGGCATGGAAGCTGCCAGCGAGATTCGCAAGGTGGACAAGGAGGTCGTCATCCTCTTTATTACCAGCACGCCGCAGTACGTCATGAAGGGCTACACGGTGGATGCGCTGGATTATGTGCTCAAGCCCGTGAGTTACTTCGCTTTTTCGCAGCGGATGCAGCGCGCCTTGGAGCGCATGAAGCACCGCACGCGCAAGTTCATCTCCGTCCCCTTCCAAGGCGGAATGCGCAAGCTGGATATCTCCCAGATTCGCTATATCGAGGTCGTCAATCACAGTTTGATTTACCATCTGGACGGCGAAACGCTGGAGGCAAAGGGCGTTCTGTCCGAATTGGAAGACGCACTGACGGAATACCACTTCTTCCGCTGCAACAAGTGCTATCTGGTCAATCTGGAACACGTCAACGGTGTGAACGAAAACTGCGCGGACGTGGACGGCGATCAGATTCAGGTCAGCCGCCCGAAGAAAAAGGCGTTTCTGGACGCCCTGAACAACTACATCAACGAGGTAGGCAAATGATGCACGTCGATTTGTCGCATACGCCGGGTCTGCTCTATGCGCTGGCGTACTGGCTGAGCAGTACCTTCTATATTCAATTGTATGGCAGTCCATTCAGCAAGGGCAGGAAATTCGGCATCAGCGCTGGATTTCTTACCCTGATTGCCGGTTTCATGACGCTGACGGACGGTGTTTCCGCGATTGGCTTTTTCCCTGCATGGGCGTGACAGTCGCGCTGATTTTTTTCTATATTCGCATTGCAACGCACATGCCATGGGCGAACGCGGGCTACTATTGCGCCCGCGCATTCATCTTGGGCGAATTTTCCGCGTCGCTGGCGTGGTATCTGTTCTATTTCTTCGTGACGGTGCCGGGGCTGCCGCTCACAGTTTGGACAACGATACTCGTTTTTGCCGCTGTCCACGCCATCATCCTCTACACCATGTTTCTGCTGGAACGGAAATACCGCGACGGCTCAAAGCTCATCAAAATTACCGCGCGGGAACTGTTCACCGCTGCCGTCCTTGCGATTGCCGTCTTTTCCGTCAGCAACATCAGCTTTGCCTTCACCGGAACGCCCTTTTCCAGCCAGTTCACGGCGGAAATCTATATCATCCGCACCACCGTTGACCTCGGCGGCGTCGCGATGCTGTTCGCCTATCACGTCGTCATTCTGGAAATCAGCACAGAGCGTGAAATGGAGCATTTGCAGGCGCTGCTGCACATGCAGTACGAGAGCTACCGCATTTCAGAAGAATCCATTGCCTTGGTCAACCAAAAGTATCATGACCTGAAGCACCATATTCAACTGCTGCGCGCCGCCTCCGCCGCCGAGCGCACGGAGTACCTCGACCAGATGGAGCAGCAGATTCGCACCTACGAGGCGCAGAACAAGACCGGCAATCGCGTGCTGGACACAATTCTGACCGCAAAGACTATCCAATGCCAGAGCGAAGGCATCAGCCTGACCTGCGTCGCCGACGGACAGGCGCTGGATTTCATGAACCCGATGGACATCAGCGCCCTGTTTGGCAACGCGCTGGACAACGCAATCGAAAGCGTGAAGAAACTCCCGAACCCGGAGCAGCGCCTGATTCACGTTTCCGCCATGCGCCAGAAGGACTTTCTGCGCATCCGCGTGGAGAACTGTTACAGCGGCGAGCTGCGCTTTGTGGACGGTATGCCGACGACAACCAAGCGAGACGCACGCTACCACGGCTATGGGCTGAAGAGCATCCAGAGCATTGCTAACAGCTACGGCGGGTCGGCGACAATTGATACGAAGGATGGATGGTTTGAATTGCGGCTGCTTCTCCCCGTGCCAAAGGAGAAAAAGGGAGAAACGGCAGAAAAGCGTGATGAAAGAACAAAAGCATAAAAAGGAAGGAACCCCGCAGAACAAGCACGGGAAAGCATTGCTCCGCCCCTCTGCAGGGCGAAATTTCGCCGGGAAAGCCATTGACAAAGGGGCTGAAGTTTGTTACAATAACCGATAACCTACGGCAAACTGAGGCTGGAAGATTCCAGTTTCGGAAAAAAAAGACGCATTACGAGGAGGATTTTCGCCCATGCTGCAAAAGGTTGTTCGGGAAGGTCTTACGTTCGATGATGTGCTGCTGGTTCCGGCCCGCAGTGAAGTGCTGCCCAAGGAAGTCGATCTTTCGATTCAGCTCACCCCTGTGATTAAGCTGAACATTCCGCTGATGTCTGCCGCAATGGACACGGTAACGGATTCCCGCATGGCCATTGCAATGGCGCGCGAAGGCGGTTTGGGCATCATCCACAAGAACATGTCCATTGCAGAACAGGCAGCGCAGGTTGATAAGGTGAAGCGCTCTGAGCACGGCGTTATCACCGACCCCTTCTTCCTCTCTCCCGATCACCTGATTCAGGACGCGGAAAACCTGATGGCGCGCTATCGCATCAGCGGCGTGCCGATTACCCGCGACGGCAAACTTGTCGGCATCCTGACCAACCGCGACCTTCGCTTTGAAACGGATTACAGCCGCAAAATCAGCGAAGTCATGACCAGCGAAAACCTCATCACCGCGCCCGTCGGCACGTCGCTTGAGCAGGCGAAGCAGATTCTGGCGAAGCACCGCATCGAGAAGCTGCCGATTGTGGATGAAAACGGTATGCTGCGCGGTCTGATTACCATCAAGGACATTGAAAAGTCCACGAAGTACCCGAATTCCGCCAAGGACGCCAAGGGTCGTCTGCTCTGCGGCGCGGCGGTCGGCGTGACGCACGATGTGTTCGATCGCATCGAAGCGTTGCTGGACGCAAAGGTGGACGTGATTTCCATCGATACGGCGCATGGCCATTCCGTCGGCGTGCTGCGTCAGGTGGAAGCCATCCGCAAGCGCTTCCCGGATATTCAGCTGTTCGCGGGCAATGTGGCGACGGCGGCGGCAACCCACGACCTGATTTCCGCGGGCGTTGACTGCGTGAAGGTCGGCATTGGGCCGGGTTCTATCTGCACGACCCGTGTTGTGGCAGGCATCGGCGTGCCGCAGGTGACGGCGGTGGCGGACTGCGCGGAAGAGGCCGACAAGCACGGCATCCGCGTCATTGCTGACGGCGGCATCAAGTATTCCGGCGACATCGTGAAGGCACTGGCAGCAGGCGGCTCCTGCGTCATGCTCGGCAGTATGCTCGCGGGCACGGATGAGGCTCCCGGCGCGACCGAAATCTATCAGGGCCGTTCCTACAAGGTGTACCGCGGCATGGGTTCTCTGGGCGCGATGGAGCACGGCTCGAAAGACCGCTACTTCCAGAGTGGAACTGCTGATGTGAAGAAGCTTGTTCCGGAAGGAATTGCTGCCCGTGTTCCTTATAAAGGTACACTGCAGGAGGTTATCTATCAGCTCGTCGGCGGTTTGCGCTCAGGTATGGGCTATTGCGGCGCACATGACATCACATCGCTGCATGACGCAAAGTTTGTACGAATAACAAACGCCGGAGTGCTTGAGAGTCACCCTCACGACATTGCCATAACAAGTGAGGCTCCTAACTACTCACGTCCAGAGTAATCAATGTCGATAAAAAGGTCTGCAAATGACCGTGAAGAGTATTAGTTAAATACCGCATATAAAGAAATGAAATCTTTTAAGCTTTTTGCAGCCATGCTCCTTTGTGGGGGCATGGCTCTTGCTCAGCACGGCGACCCCGTTGTAATGAAAATCAATGGAGTGCCCGTAACACGTTCAGAGTTTGAATATTCATATAACAAAAACAACTCTGATGATGTAATAGATAAGAAAACCGTTGACGAATATGTTGATTTGTTCGTTAATTACAAACTTAAAGTAGCAGCTGCATTAGATGCAAAGTTAGATACTCTTACATCTTTTAAAAAGGAGTTTGCTATGTATCGCGACCAGCAGGTGCGTCCGGCGTTTGTAACTGACTCTGACGTTGTGGCTGAGGCCCGTCGGGTTTATGAAAGAACAAAAGAACACATCGGTGACCGAGGCTTGATAAAGCCGGCGCACATACTTATTTATGTTGAGCAGAAAGCTCCTGCTTATAAAGTGGAGAAGGCCCGTTTGCTTGCCGACTCCATTTATAATGCTATTAAGGGTGGAGCCGATTTTGCAGAGATGGCAAAGAAGTATTCGCAAGATCCGGGATCTGCCAAAAACGGAGGCGAACTGCCGTGGATTCAGCCTGGACAGACTCTTAAGGAGTTTGAAGATGCAGCTTATGCACTGAAAACCGGTGAAATGAGCAAACCTGTGCTTTCGCCTGTCGGTTATCATATTATATTAATGAAAGGCCGTAAAGCCTTTGAGCCGTTTGACACTCTGAAAGCGGATATTATACGCTTTGTAGAAGCACGCGGTGCACGTGAGAGGATTGTCGACAAGAAATTGTCAGACATGGTAAAAGCTTCTGACGGAAAACTTACCAAGGAGGGAATTCTTGAGGATAAGGCTGAGGAAATGTCAGCAAAAGATCCCGACTTGAAAAATCTTATCAAAGAATATCACGACGGATTATTGCTCTATGAAATTAGCAACCGCATGGTGTGGGACAAGGCGGCTAAGGATGATGCCGGACTTGAGGCTTATTTCAAGAAGAACAAAAAGAAATATTATTGGGACGAACCGAGATACAAGGGTATGGTTTATCATGTCAAGCAAAAGGATGACATTGAGGCCGTGAAAAATTGTGTAAAGAACGTTCCTTTTGATGAATGGGCTGAGAAATTGCGCACAACGTTCAACAACGATTCTGTGTTGAGAATACGTGTTGAGAAGGGTATATTCAAGGAGGGCGACAATGCCTTTATCGACAAGATGGTGTTCGATAAAGATACTGTTGTCAATTCATATAAGAATTTCCCCATTGACGCTGTTTATGGAAAAATTCTGAAGCGCAAGCCTGAAAGCTACGATGATGTTCGCGGTTTGGTTACAGCTGACTATCAGGAGCAACTTGAGAAACAGTGGGTGGCTGATCTGAGAAAGAAATATCCTGTAGAAGTATATTATGATGTGTTGAAAACAGTAAATAATCATTCTAAATAAATGAGAGCTAAAAGCAAAACAGCATTATGGGCCGTTGCTTCATTGGTGTTTTTTGCCAGTGTCAGTGCACGTCCTGTGCCGGAAGGCGGTAATAATACAGACGTTGCTAAGACTGATTCGGTAGCAAAAGTTGACTCTATTGCCTCTGCCGACCCTGCAAGCGTAGTTGATGAGGTTATATGGGTAGTCGGCGATGAGCCTATATTATTGTCTGATGTCGAGATGGCTCGTATGCAGGCCGAGATGGATGGTGTTAAATGGCAAGGTGATCCAGATTGTACTATACCTGAGCAGCTGGCTGTGCAGAAACTGTTCTTGCATCAGGCTGCGATAGACAGTATTGAGGTCAGTGAGTCGGATGTCGCACAAAGTGTTGAACATCAGATTAATGCTTGGCTGCAGATGGTAGACGGCAACAAGGAGCGACTGGAAGAATATAAGCGAATGAGTCTTGCTGAGTTGCGATTGTCTTTGCATGATGACTTTAAAGACCGTCTTCTGATAGATAAAGAACGCGAGAAACTTGTTGAGGGAATAACCGTATCACCGGCAGATGTCCGTAATTATTTCAGTAAATTGCCGGAAGACAGTATTCCTATGGTTCCGACTGAAGTTGAGGTGCAGATTATTACACGCACGCCTAAGGTAGAGCAGGCTGAGATAGACCGTATAAAGAATGAACTTCGCAATTATACCGATATGGTTACTAATGGCGAGACTTCATTTACGGCCTTGGCAAAACTTTATTCAGAAGATCCTGGAACTGCCCGTATGGGAGGAGAATTTCCTGACTACGTAGGTCGTGGAATGCTTGACCCGGCTTTTGCAAGTGTTGCCTTCAATCTTACTGATCCTAAGAAAATATCAAAGATTGTTGAAACCGACTTTGGCTATCATATAATTCAATTGATAGACAAGCGTGGCGACAAAATAAAGGTAAGACACATATTGCTGAGACCTAAAATTACTCAGGAAGCAATAAAGACAGCTTCATTACAGCTCGACTCAATAGCGAATGAAATTCGTGCTGGTAAGTTCACATTCGAACAGGCTGCCTCTTTCCTTTCAGATGATAAGGATACGCGAAATAATAACGGACTTATGGCAAATACGACAGAAACCGGACGTACAAGTAAGTTCCAGTTGCGTAACCTTCCGTCTGAGATTGCGCGTGTTGTGGACACAATGAAGGTTGGTGAGGTGTCTGCTCCGTTTGAGATGATTGACGAGAAAAACGGAAAGCAAGTTTGTGTTATTGCAAAGCTTAAGAGTCGTGTTGAAATGCACAGAGCTACGATAACAGAGGACTTCCAGACAATGAAAAATATTGTGTTGGCTAAGAGAAAGGAAGATTTTATCAAGGACTGGATAAAAGAAAAAATTAAGAAAACCTATATAAGGATAAACGATCGTTATAAAAATTGTAACTTTGAATATCAAGGTTGGGTTAAATGACAACAAACAATAGAATAAAAGTCTTATTCAGCGGGCATAGGATAATCATTATGGTTATCTTATGCCTTTTTGGGCTTAGCGTGGTGCAGTCGCGTCAGGCTAATAAGAAAAAGCGGCGCCAAAGCACCAATGAACGTATTTATCTTGTTCATGCAGATGTTGCCACTTATGATATGTTTGGCAATAATCCTACGGCTCAGGTCTTGAAAGGCCGTGTGGCTTTCAGGCATAAGGGCGCCCGTCTTTTCTGTGACAGTGCTTATCTGTATCAGGAATCAAATTCGTTTAAGGCGTTTGGGCATGTTAAAATGTATCAGGGCGACACCCTCTCGCTGTTCAGTGATTATGCTTATTATGATGGTAACGACCAAATGGCAGAGGCACGCCATAACGTTGTGCTGAAGCATAGAGGTACAACACTTTATACAGACAGTCTTAACTATGACCGCCTTTATGGAATTGGATATTTCTTTGAAGGCGGCAAGATGGTTGACAAGAAAAATGTTTTGGTGTCTGATTGGGGTGAATATGACACGGAAACACGTGATGCAGTGTTCAACTATAATGTAAATTTGAAAAATCCAAAGTTTATCCTTACTACGGATACTTTACACTATGACACAAGAACGTCTATGGCCCACATCGTAGGACCATCTAAAATAACATCCGGAAAGAGTGTGATATATACTTCACAGGGATATTATGACACCAATAAAGAGAAGGCTCGTTTATATGGACGGTCTAAATTGACAAACAACGGAAAGGAGATGACAGGTGACAGCTTGTTCTATAACGAGAAAACAGGCATAAGTCAAGGATTTCATAATGTTGTCTATAAGGATACGGTGAATAAGAATCAGCTTAACAGCAATTATTTTTGGTATAATGAGAAAACAGGCTTTGCCTTTGCTACAGACAGTGCTGTGATGATGGACTTCTCGCAGAAAGATACATTATATGTTCATTCTGACACAATGAAAGTCTACACCTTTAATATAAACACTGATTCTGTTTATCGTGTGGCTCATTGTTATAATAGGGTAAGAGCTTTCAGAACCGATGTTCAGGCAGTGTGCGATTCATTGATTTACAATACGAAGGATTCATGTCTTATAATGTATAAAGACCCTATAACTTGGAACGCTAACCGTCAGCTCTTGGGCGAAGTGATTGAAGTGTTTATGAAAGATTCTACGATAGACAGGGCGCATGTTATAAATCAGGCTCTTTCTATCGAGCAGTTGGAAGACAGTCTGCATTTTAATCAAATATCGTCTCGGGAGATGTTCGGATATTTCGATAAGGGAGAAATACGTAAGACAGAGGCTATTGGAAATGTTCTTGCTGTGTATTATCTGCAAGATGACAAGGACAGCTCGCTGACAAACATGGCTTATATAGAAACAGATACGATGCGTATGTTTATGCGTAACAGACAACTTGAAACTCTGTGGACATGCAAAAGTCAGAATGTGATGTATCCTGTTACGCAGACTCCTGTGGATAAGTCGAAACTTCCATCGTTTGCTTGGTTTGATTATATACGGCCTGTTGATAAAGATGATATATTTAGATGGCGAGGGAAAAAGAGCGGTACAGAGTTGAAGAATATTCCACGCCGTTCGGCTCCTTTACAGCATATCAGTTCTGGTACTGTCGTTTCTGTAGAAAGTGACTTGCAGCCGGCTGATGGTGTTAAGGCTTCTACGGCTGACGTTCAGTCTAAAGCAGAAATGTCAGTTGGCACTAAGAGTGGTAGTTCGGGAGGAGCTAATACCAATTCGCCTAAAACGTCAAAAGATAAAGATGCTTCTTCAGATAAAGCATCAACAGTAGATGTTGCTGACAAGACCGAGAACCATAATACTGGTGAATCCGGTACAGCTGTTGATGATAATAAGAACAAGTAAGTTTATGGGATTGTTTAAGCAGAGCCGGCCTCGTGGCTTTCATCATGAATTTATGTTTGTCGATAAACGTAAAGATGTGTTGAGAGATATAGAGGAGCGTGCCCAAAATAGTATCGGCATGGAGCAAAAAAAAGATTTGTCAAGCCGTGAAGATCGTATAAGGGGTGCATTTCTTAATGCCACTAAATATACTAGACGCCGTAATGAGCGCCGTATGTCTGGTGGTTTTATTCTTAGTACGGGCATTATTCTGCTTCTGATTATTTTGCTCGTTGTTATTTGGAAGTTTTTGCTTTATATATAAATAGGTGAAAAATTATGAGTGACATAATACAGCTTTTACCTGATTCGGTGGCAAATCAGATTGCTGCCGGTGAGGTTATACAGCGTCCGGCGTCAGTTATAAAGGAACTTGTTGAAAACTCTGTAGATGCCGGTGCGGACATAATAAATGTGCTTGTTACAGACGCAGGACGTACTTCAATACAGGTTATTGATAACGGTAAAGGTATGTCTGAGACAGATGCACGTCTG
>OHSQ01001187.1_pt1 | contig 10640 bp, 8 predicted proteins | sample 1578661 | NCBI WGS metagenome assembly OHSQ01 (sample SAMEA3879534, study PRJEB24766) | human gut metagenome | biome: human-associated habitat; feature: feces | place: USA | collected 1985/1987 | reverse complement strand
CAAAGCCTTGAAGTGCGATATAACCGAATTACTGGATTAAGCCTGTCCGACCTGTCCTTATCGGGCAGGTTTTTGTTTTAGTTGAGCTTATGACAGTCGGGCTCACATCCATATGGTTTGCGGCAGGCTCATTTGTAGCGTTTATAGTCGCACTGCTTGGCTGCAATGTCGTGGTTCAGGGAATTGCATTTATACTCGTTTCAGTCGTGCTTTTAGCTCTCACAAAGCCATGGGCCGGGAAGTACATCAATTCCAGGACAGTGAAGACAAACGTGGACAGTCTGGTCGGAGAAAGAGCTGTGCTCACCGAGGATGCTGACAGCATGAAGCAGACGGGAAAAGCCGTTGTAAACGGTCAGGAGTGGACAGTCAGACCGCAGGACGAGACCCAGGTCATAAGAAAAGGCGAGCTTATCGAGGTAGTGAAGATAAGCGGAGTAAAACTAATTGTAAAAAGGGCAAAGGAGGCTTAACCGGAAATGGAAGGATTAATAGCACTTGCAGTGTTACTCGTAATCGTACTTATAGTACTGGTAAACTGCATCAAAATCGTGCCACAGGCACACGCAATGGTAATTGAGCGTTTGGGAGGATATCTCACCACATGGAGCGTAGGACTTCACCTCAAGGTGCCATTTATCGACAGAATAGCAAAGAAAGTCATCTTAAAGGAGCAGGTGGTAGATTTCCCACCACAGCCTGTAATCACAAAGGATAATGTAACAATGCAGATAGACACTGTAGTATATTTCCAGATTACAGATCCAAAGCTCTACGCATACGGAGTAGAGAATCCAATCATGGCAATTGAGAACCTCACAGCCACAACACTTCGTAACATCATCGGAGACTTAGAGCTTGATGAGACACTTACCAGCCGTGAGACAATCAACACCAAGATGCGCGCAACACTCGATGTGGCAACAGATCCATGGGGCATCAAGGTAAACCGTGTCGAGCTCAAGAACATCATACCTCCAAAGGCCATCCAGGATGCCATGGAGAAGCAGATGAAGGCAGAGCGTGAGAGACGAGAGGCAATTCTTCGTGCAGAGGGTGAGAAAAAATCAACAATCCTTGTTGCAGAGGGAAATAAAGAGTCAGTCATCCTCGATGCCGAGGCTGAAAAGCAGGCAGCTATCCTTCGCGCAGAGGCAAAGAAGGAGGCAACAATCCAGGAGGCAGCAGGTCAGGCAGAGGCTATCCTCAAGATACAGCAGGCCAATGCAGACGGACTTCGCATGTTAAAGGAGGCAAATCCGGATAATGCAGTGCTCCAGATAAAGAGCTTGGAGGCATTTGCCAAGGCTGCAGACGGCAAGGCTACAAAGATAATCATCCCATCAGAGATTCAGGGGATTGCAGGTCTTACAAAGTCAATTGCAGAGATAGCTGCGGATAAGATTGAGAAGTAATTATATTTAATCAAAATGAATACCGGAAGATGAGAGCACACAAAAAGCATCGCATGTATCGTATCAGATATATGCGGTGCTTTTTAGACTGCATAGAATTGTGCTTAGATTACACAGGATTGCCCTGAACTCCTGTAATTCCAAACTGATAAATATAGTACTAGGAATAATCCCCACAAAGTGGTATACTCTCTAGTAGGTATATCAATCGATACGGGTTGCACAAAGGTGTGGCCGGTAACTATTAATTTGTAGTACATTCTCGAAACCGCAACCGTTGCACCGGCAGCATTAGCGCAACGCACCGGGGATAAGGAGAGTAAAATGAAGAAAAAAATAAAATTCAAGGGCAGGCTGAAAAGCTACATGTGCTGGCCGCTATATCTGACGTTTGTGTGGATATGTGCTGACGGAATAGCACTGCGCTATGACAGAAAGCTTGGCTATGGCATGGTAGGCTTTACAGTGTTTTACTTTGCGCTTGTGCTGTTTTTGTATGTCAGAAGCAAGTCAGTCGTTGCAAATGAGCTGATAAGCTTTGCAACACAGTATTCATCGGTGCAGAAGAGGCTGCTTAATGAGTTTGAGGTGCCGTATGCCCTGCTTGAATACTCCGGCAAGATACTCTGGGTAAATGACAAATTCGCAGAGCTAATGGGTGTGGATAAAAAATATCACAAATCCATCACGACACTTTTTCCGACAGTGACCAGAGAGCTTCTCACCAAGAGTGATGCGCCGACAGACTTCAAGATAGTAAATGAGGAGGAGGACAGCATAGTCCGTCTGTCCGTCAAGCGAATATATTTCAACTCTATCGCAGAGGAAAATGAGATAATCGACACAAATGAAGCAGACCAGTTTTTGACGGCGCTGTACGTATTTGATGAGTCGGAGCTTTATCACTGCAAGAAGGAAATCACAGAGCAGAAGCAGGTCTCAGCGCTTGTGTATATAGATAACTATGATGAGGCACTTGACAGCATAGAGGACGTAAAGAGGTCACTGCTCGTTGCACTTATCGACAGGCGTGTAAACCAGTATTTTGCCAAGTATGACGGACTTGTCAGAAAGATAGAAAACGACAAATACTTCGTGGTGTTCAAGTACAAGTACCTTGACAGCATGAAGGAGGACAAGTTCAAGGTGCTCGACGAGGTCAAGGCTATAAAGGTTGGCAACGAGATGGCGGTCACACTCAGTATCGGAATCGGTATAAAGAGCGATAAGTATAATGAAAACTACGTATATGCGCGAAATGCCATAGATTTGGCCCTCGGACGAGGCGGTGATCAGGTAGTTATAAAGGATCACGATGATATCCTGTATTTTGGCGGCAAGTCAAAGCAGGTGGAGAGCAAGACAAGGGTAAAGGCGAGAGTCAAGGCACAGGCACTTCAGGAAATCATTGAGACCTGTGAGAACGTGCTTATCATGGGACACAGCATCACAGATGTAGACTCGCTTGGAGCAGGCATAGGTATATACTGTGCAGCCAAGAATCTCGACAAAAAGGCACAGATAGTAATAAATGATCCGACAAGCTCAGTAAGACCTCTTATGGAGACATTTTCAGAGGCAAAGGGCTACCCGGCGGATATGTTTATAAACAGCGAAGAAGCTCTTGAGATGGTGAGCAAGGATACGCTTGTCATGGTGGTGGACACCAACAGACCAAGCTACACAGAGTGTCCTGAGCTCCTCAGAAAGACAGGAAAGATAGTCGTATTTGACCACCACAGACAAAGCAGCGAGATAATAGAGAATCCTATACTCTCATATATCGAGCCGTATGCATCAAGTGCGTGTGAGATGGTTGCAGAGGTATTGCAGTACTTCAACGACGGAGTCAAGATCAATGCGACAGAGGCCGACTGCATCTACGCAGGCATCCTCATCGATACCAACAACTTTATGACAAAGACAGGCGTGCGTACATTTGAGGCGGCAGCCTTTTTGAAGCGCTCAGGCGCAGAGGTAACACGCGTCAGAAAGATGCTTAGAAATGACATGGCATGCTACAAGGCAAGAGCCGAGGCAGTACGCCATGCAGAGGTATACAGGGGCTCGTTTGCCATATCGGTATGCCCTAGCGAGAATGTGGAGAGCCCGACAATCGTCGGTGCACAGGCAGCAAATGAGCTGCTCAACATAATAGGAATCAAGGCATCATTTGTGCTCACGGAGTACAATGACAAGATTTATATCAGCTCTCGTTCAATCGACGAGATAAATGTCCAGATAATCATGGAGAAGCTGGGCGGTGGCGGACACTTAAATGTGGCAGGCGCGCAGCTGACAGGCGTTACTATCGTGCAGGCAAAGCGCATGATACAGGATACACTGGACGAAATGCTAAAAGAAGGAGACATAGAAGAATGAAAGTAATCTTATTACAGGACGTAAAACCATTAGGCAAAAAAGGCGAGATAGTAAACGTAAGTGACGGCTACGCCAGAAACAATATCATACCTAAAAAGCTCGGAGTAGAGGCTACCCCAAAGAACTTAAATGACTTAAAGCTTCAGAACCAGCACGCTGACAAGGTAGCACAGGAAAACTACGAGAGTGCACTTGCGCTCGCAAAGGTCGTAGAGAGCACAAAGGTAGTAGTAAAGCTGCGCTCAGGAGAGGGCGGCAGGACCTTCGGCTCCATTTCCACCAAGGAGATTTCGGCTGCGGCAAAGGAGCAGCATGGCTTAGAGCTCGACAAGAAAAAGATGCAGCTTAACGAGTCAATCAAGGCACTCGGAAACTATGAGGTGCCTGTCAAGCTTCATCCAAAGGTAACAGCAAACCTCACAGTATCAGTAGTTGAAGGATAGGAGGAATCCCCTTGGAAGAAGCATTAATCAAACGAATAATGCCAAACAGCCTTGAGGCAGAGCAGTCCGTGGTCGGCTCCATGATTATGAGCAAGGATGCCATAGTGACCGCCAGCGAGATGCTCCTTAAGGAGGATTTTTATCATCAGCAGTACGGCATCATATTTGAGACCATGGTTGAGCTCTTTACAGAAGGTCAGCCTGTAGATCTCGTCACACTCCAGAACCGTTTAAAGGAAAAGGATGTGCCGCAGGAAATACAAAGCCTTGACTTTGTGAGAACTCTCGTCACCAGTGTGCCGACCTCTGCCAACATCAAGTACTATGCCAATATCGTAAAAGAAAATGCCATAAAGCGAAAGCTCATCCATGTGACAGAGGACATAGAGAACGAGTGCTACGCCGGCAAGGAATCGCTCGAGAGCGTGCTCGACAAGACAGAGCACGATGTATTTGAGCTGCTTTCCACAAGGCAGACAGGTGACTACGTGCCAATCCGTACTGTAGTCATGAATGCCCTCGAGAAAATCGAGAAAGCAGCACAGCAGGAGGGCACCGTAACAGGAATCCCGACAGGCTTCATAGACCTTGACTACAGGACAGCGGGACTTCAGCCGTCAGATCTCGTGCTCGTGGCAGCCCGTCCGTCAATGGGAAAAACAGCCTTCGTCCTCAACATAGCACAGCACGTGGCATTCCACGCACATCTGTGTACAGCCATATTCTCACTCGAGATGTCGAAGGAACAGCTCGTAAACCGTCTGTTCTCACTCGAATCAAAGGTAGATGCGCAGGCACTGCGTACAGGAAATCTGTCTGATGCCGACTGGGAAAAGCTGGTCGAGGGAGCCGGAATCATCGGAGACTCCGAGCTCATCATAGATGACACTCCGGGTATCAGCATCTCAGAGCTTCGAAGCAAGTGCCGTAAATACAAGCTCGAACATGACTTAAAGCTCGTCATCATCGATTACCTGCAGCTCATGACAGGCTCAGGACGAGGCTCAGAATCACGTCAGCAGGAAATCTCAGACATATCACGTTCCCTTAAGGCACTCGCCAGAGAGCTTTCAGTCCCTGTAGTGGCACTCTCCCAGCTATCACGAGCCGTAGAGCAGCGACCGGACCACAGGCCTATGCTTTCAGACCTTCGAGAGTCAGGAGCTATCGAGCAGGATGCCGACGTCGTCATGTTCATCTATCGTGACGATTACTACAACAAGGACACCGAGCTCAAGGGTATCTCAGAAATCATCATCGCCAAACAGCGTAACGGTCCAATCGGCACCGTAAACCTCGCATGGTTGCCTGAGTACACGAAGTTTGCAAATCTGGAGCATTAAGACTAAAACACAAAAAGAATAAAGAGACAATCCATCCCGGCTCACGTCATAGGATAAAGTTAAGTATCCTGATGTGGGCCGGGATTTTTCAAAATCTCTTTATACTTAAAAAGAGAAGAAAGCTATAAACTTTCCCGCAATTCATCCGATATATTCCTTAGAATAGGGTAAGAACAACAGTCAATTGCAACATATTTTCACACGGAGGTGTTAGAGATGGCAATAGAGGCAATCAAGGGTGCAGGAATGGTCTATCAGGGAAGTACATCAACTGCACAGATAAAGGAACAGGCACAGGGAAGGACAGAGGTGTCCAGTGCGGACAATCAGGTCGTGTCTGACAGCATCGCAAGGAATATTCAGGCGATGAATACGAAGGAAGCAAGCGGTGATTCAGCCGGTGATACCGGAGCGCATGGACAGGCACAGGCTGCTGCACAAAAGCAGAATGAGAAGAATATGCAGCTTAAAAAGGCTGTGGATGATATCAACAAGAGCGCGTTGGCTGACCAGTCGGAGGCAGTGTTCGGCATCCATGAGAAGACTAACCGCGTGACAATAAAGATAGTTGATAAGAAGACAAAGGAAGTCATCAAGGAGTTTCCGCCGGAGAAGACGCTCGACATGATAGCGAAGGTCTGGGAGATGGCAGGACTCATGGTAGATGAGAAGAGATAGGAGGACACCATGGCAATCAGATTATCGGGAATGACATCAGGCTTGGATACAGATTCTATTGTAAAGGCAATGGTATCGTCATATACCACCAGAAAAGAGAAATATCAGAAGGCGCAGACTAAGCTTGAGTGGACACAGGATGCGTGGAAATCCCTTAATACCAAGGTGTACAGCTTGTACAGCAATATTTCCAATCTGCGATTTTCTACAGCATACAACTTAAAGAAGACATCAGTTTCGGATACTACAAAGGCCACAGTAAAGGCAGGCTCCGGTGCACCAAGCGGCACACAGTCGCTGAAAATCAAGCAGATGGCAAAGGCCGGATATATGACCGGAGCAGAAATTAAGGCAGACAGTGAGAAGACTACACTTGCCCAGCTCGGTTACACAGGTGGTGATGCCAAGCTTGAGGTAAAGATGGGCGATGAGACCAAGTCCATCACGCTCAGCGCATCATCTACCATGAACGACGTGGTAAAGGAACTCAGGAATGCGGGGCTTGATGCAAACTACGATTCAAGCTACAAGAGATTTTATATCAGCTCAAAAAAGACAGGCGTGGCAAACGATTTTACCATAACCGGCAGCAATATAGATGGAGCATCAGCACTTTATAGCCTGGGAATAGCATATGGTGGTGAAAAGACCACTACCAGTACTTATTCATCCAATCCATATGATGAGTATGCAGCTTTACATGGAGTTTCAGACGATGAGACCAGAGCCAAAATCGAGGCAGCTGTTACAAACTACAATAATCTGACAACAGATGCAGCTAAGATGAATGCGCAGAGCAAAAATCTTATGAATGCCGTAAATTATGGCTACTCATATGTCACACTTCAGGGCATTTATAAGAATCTTGATGAAAAAAATGCAGGCTATAGTGATAAGCTGAAGCTGCTTGAGAAGCTTGGCTCATCTCGTGATGGCGCAGTGATTTCAAAGAATGGTGACAGCTATGATACATATACAAAGACCACGCTGACAGATACAGCCGGTCATACTCTTTATAAGTATATTGACAGCGACAACAATAGCCACTATATTGCGGCCGTTAATGATACGGACAAGCATACCACATCGTACTATGATGTGACAGAATCTCCGAGGACAGTTTATACTGATGCTGATGGCAAGGAGCTTGAAGCAGCACATATAGACCACTCCGATGATATGACAACACTGACCGTCGGTAATAAGACTTACAAAAAGGACGAGGCAGACGGCAAGTACTATCTGCAAAAGGAAGATGGCACAGCTGATAAAACTGATTCCATCACTGTTTCACAAAAGACCGAGTACACTATTGCGGCAGATGCCGTAAACAAGACTGGCATAGAGTCAGCTTCAGTAGCGTATGACACAATCATCAAGTCAATGGATGAAAAGACTAAAAGCTCATACGATGAGGCTCTTGCGTCAGTTCAGGCATTTGAGAATTCAAAGGACGAAGTGCTAGGAAGCGATGACAAGTACTCGGTTGCAAGCCTCACCAAGGCTATTCAGAATGCTTATGCAGGCAATGGAAAGGAAGCCGTAGAGCAGCTTTTAGCAGGAAACGGAAACGAGACTGACGGCTTTGTAAATAAAGCAAACGCTTTGGAGGAGGCCGCAGAGGCCAACACAAAAAAAGCAGCAGATAGCAATATTGTAAAGGAGCTTGCCTCAAAGCAGAAGGATTCGTCTGAGTATACACAGGCGCTAAACGACCTGCTCGACAGGGTAAACACTGCATACACGCTTCAGAATAAGGCACTTTTCAATTCACAGGTGAAGAAGGTTGCAGGACAGGATTCGGAGATTGAGCTGAACGGTGTAAAATATACAGGTGACAGCAACAGCTATTCAATCAATGGACTGACAATCGAGGCACTTGCTGAGACCGGAGACAGTGCTATAAGCATTACAACCAGCACAGATACACAGGGTGTATATGATAAGGTAAAGGATTTTCTGACAGAATACAACAACATCATCAACGAGATGACGAAGCTATACAATGCTGATTCAGCAGGAAGCTACGAGCCACTCACGGATGATGAGAAGGATCAGATGTCTGATAAAGAGATTGAGAAGTGGGAGACAAAGATTAAGGACTCTCTGCTTCGCAGGGATTCTACACTTGGCAGCGTAATGACAGCAATGCAGACAGCCATGATGTCATCAGTTGAGATAGGTGGCAAGAAGTACTCGCTCTCAAGCTTTGGAATCAGTACACTTGGATTTTTGAATGCAGCGGAGAATGAGCAGAATGCATATCACATTGATGGTGATGAGGATGACGCCAATACATCCGGCAAGACAGATAAGCTCATGGCAGCTATAAACGATGATCCGGATACGGTAATGCAGTTTATGCAGCAGCTTTCAACTAATCTGTATAGTGCAATCGGTGACAAGATGAAGTCTACAGATTTGAGCTCAGCATTTACCATCTACAATGACAAGCAGATGAAGACAGAGTACACTAACTACACCAAGACTATTAAGGAATGGGAGAAAAAAATCTCAGATCGTGAGGATTACTACTACAACAAGTTTACTCAGATGGAGTCAGCTATGACCAAGCTCAACAGCACACAGAGCTCAATTAGCAGCTACTTCTCATAAAAAGATACCAGGGAGGGTATATTATGTTACAAAATAAAGCATACGCAGCATATGCAAACAACAAAATCATGACTGCATCACCGGCAGAGCTTACACTCATGCTGTATGATGGTGCAATCAAATTTTGCAATATCGCTATTATGGCAGTGGAGAAGGAGGATATCCAGCAGGCTCATACAAATATCCGCAAGGTTGAGCGTATCATAGAGGAGTTCCAGTCCACACTTGATGACAAATATCCGGTATCAAAGGATTTTAACAATGTATATACTTATCTTCACAGACGCCTTGTCGAGGCAAACATAAAGAAGGACAAGGAGATTCTTGAGGAGGTACTTGAGCACCTGCGCACTATGCGTGACGCGTGGAAAGAGGTCATGCAGGCCACATGTAACGGAAACAAGCTGCATGTATCATAGATAAATGTATCATAAATCACCGACAGGGATTATAGAGAGTTTTTAACTTAAACAAAACGCAGAGACAGCAGCATGAAGCTAGTTTGTTTGTGCGTTTTGTGCTATCATAGAGATGATTATAGTTAAAAACAATCGAAAATACAGGGGGAACACAATGGAACAGACATACATAGACATAATGATACAAAGCCTGGAGAAAAAGGAGCAGGTACTCGACCGGATAATAGAGCTTGATATCAAGCAGAAGAACCAGCTCGAGGATCCACAGCTCACACCTGACGACTTCGACGAGGTAGTTGAGGCAAAGAGCAGGCTTATCGACCAGCTCAATAATTTAGACTCAGGCTTTGAGAAGCTTTTTGAACGTACAAAGGAAGAACTGAATGGTCACAAAGAGGACTACAAGGAGCAGATACGCACCATGCAGGAGCATATCCGCAGTATCACGGACAAGAGCGTAAAAATACAGAGTCAGGAGGCCCGTAACAAGGATCTCATGACTCTGAAATTTGCGTCCATAAAGAAGCAGGCCCGCGAGGTGCGTGTCGGCACGCAGGCCGCTACTACAAGTCCATGTCAGGAACCGGATATATGGAGCCGCAGTTTATGGACAATAAAAAGTGAAAAGTTTAATTTAATATTTCACCACAATATCCCCAAGCCCTGAGTCGATAATCAGGTGCTTTTTGGCATGCTCATTTACCTCATACTCATCATCATAGTCATTGCCGTTGATTGTGATATCGCCTGTACCTGAGTCCAGGTCCATCATGTAACCTTCAAGTGACTGTGAGGATGTCACAGTGATGTTACCTGTACCGCCGTCGATATCCATTTCGTCAAAGGCACAGTTTTCAAAGCTAAGGTTGCCGGTTCCGCCATCCACATCACATGTGGCGAAGCTGCAGTCTGTGACATATAAATCGCCTACACCGGTGTCAAATTCTGCATCGGATGCGGTCAGGGAATTAAGGTTTACCTCGCCTACACCGGTATCAAGTGAGAGCTTGTTCAATGCTGCGCCCTCAGGAATGGTAACAGTGATTTCACTCGTGGTGTTTCTTCTGTAGTTGGCTCCATTGCTCTGTGATATTGTGAGGGTATCGCCTGTGCTCTTAACCTTTGGAACCAGACGCTTGTTGCATTTGTATGAGACCATATAGCTGTCACCGGTTTTTACGTTGATGTTCGATATGGTTGTATCAAATACCAGGTTTGAAAATTCATCGACTGAAAGCTCCTCTGTGCATACGTTTCCGAGAGACTTGTCTGAGCGCGGAATCAGATTGTCAAACAGGCCTAGGGCAAAGCCCCCGATATGGTAGAGACTCCCGGCGATGATGC
>OHSQ01001184.1_pt1 | contig 10644 bp, 8 predicted proteins | sample 1578661 | NCBI WGS metagenome assembly OHSQ01 (sample SAMEA3879534, study PRJEB24766) | human gut metagenome | biome: human-associated habitat; feature: feces | place: USA | collected 1985/1987 | reverse complement strand
AAGCGATGTTGTTGAAGTTTTCGCTCATACCTTTGAGACGGGTATCAACAAAGATGTCAACATTCTTGTGAACGCGGAAACGGAATTCCAAACCGAGAGAAGCAACGAGTGCCCATTGGTTATCCATGATGGCATTTGTATTGTCTTTTCCCGAAATGTTTCCGGCTGAAACACCGTCATAGTCCCATGCATAGGCTGTTCCCAAACCGATGTAAGGAACGATGCTGAATACGCGCTTGTCATTGACACCGCCCAATGTGTTGAACATGTCCCATGTCAAGTCGATGTTGAGGTTTACATTCTTGAATTTCTTCCATCCAAAGTTGTCATAGTGGACAGCTCCGCCAAGGACGTTAAAACGGTAGCCGAAGTACGGTGAGAACCAGTGGCCAAGTCCAAGGCCGTAAACACCGGTTGTTTTGTTGAGATCAAAGTTGCTGTCGTAACCTTTCTCAAAGTAGAACATTTGACCGCCGGCACTAAGCTGGAGATACCAGTTCTTTTTCCAATCGTGAGTATACATTTCTGTGCATGGAACATCCATGTCGACAGAAGTCGTTTCCTGCGCTTGCACAGATCCGCAAGCTAAAGCAGAGGCAATTACTGCCATACATAAAATTCGCTTCATGATCATTAGTGGGTTAGTGAGTAAACTAATTTTGTGTTTTATAAAATATAACAAATATAGTCGTTTTTTGTTCATGTGAATTGATTTTTATATTAAAAAACATAAAATGCAATGATACTTGCGGTCTATCGGCTTCGGTTCGGGAAAAAAATAATTAAAACAAGTTTCATTATTTTATTCTCCGCTCACCTTTTACTATATTTGTTCAAGAAACTAAAGAATATATTATGGCATCAAAACTTTGGGAAAAATCAGTGGAAGTTGATCACAATGTCGAGACCTATACCGTAGGACTCGACCGCGAAATGGATCTTTACCTTGCGCCTTATGACGTGTTGGGTTCGTTGGCACACATAACGATGCTGGAAAGTATCGGTTTGCTTAAAGCAGATGAGTTGAAAACATTGTCGAGCGAACTTGTCAATATCTATCATGAGGCGGAAAGCGGCATGTTTGTCATTGAAGAGGGTGTTGAGGACGTGCATTCGCAGGTGGAATTATTGCTCACACGCCGCTTGGGCGATATGGGTAAGAAAATCCATTCCGGGCGTTCGCGCAACGACCAGGTGATGGTCGACTTAAAACTGTTCATGCGCTCAGAAATTGAGGCTGTGGCACGCCATACGGAAACTTTGTTCCATACGCTGATTGCCCAAAGCAACCGCTATAAAGATGTGCTGATGCCCGGATATACTCATTTGCAGGTGGCGATGCCTTCATCGTTCGGCCTGTGGTTCGGGGCGTATGCTGAAAGTCTTGTCGATGACCTGACAGTGCTTCAGGCTGCTTACCGTGTGACAAACCGTAACCCGCTGGGCTCTGCTGCCGGCTATGGCTCGTCGTTCCCGCTTGACCGTGAAATGACAACCCGCCTGCTGGGATTTGAATCCATGGACTATAATGTGGTGTACGCTCAAATGGGCCGTGGAAAAACGGAACGTACCGTGGCAAATGCTTTGGCGGGAATCGCTTCAACCGTGTCGCGGCTGGCGTTTGATGCCTGTCTGTTCAATTCGCAGAACTTCGGCTTCATTAAGCTTCCCGACGAATATACGACGGGATCTTCTATCATGCCGCATAAGAAAAATCCCGACGTGTTCGAACTGACGCGTGCGAAATGCAACCGCTTGCAGTCGCTTCCGTATCAGATTACGTTGATTCTCAATAATCTTCCTTCCGGATATTTCCGCGACATGCAGTTGATTAAGGAGGCTTTCCTGCCGTCGTTCGACGAATTGAAGTCAATCCTTTCCATGGTCAATGCCATGTTGCGTGAAATAAAGGTGAACAAAAACATTATTGATGACGAGCGCTACAAGTTCATGTTTTCCGTGGAGGAGGTCAACCGTCTTACGCGCGAAGGAATGCCGTTCCGCGATGCCTATAAGAAAGTGGGGCTCGACATTGAGGCCGGCAAGTTTGAACCGGTGAAAGAGGTGCATCATACGCACGCCGGTTCCATCGGCAACCTTTGCAATGACCGCATTGAAGAACTTTTCCGTCAGGCAATGGACAGTTTCCGCTTCCAGGACTATCATAAAGCTATCGACCAACTATTAACCATTCAAAAATAAACTTATGGCAGCAATTCCTTTTTCTCTTGATTATAAGGCTGACAGCAATCGCTACGATGGCCGTATGGAATATCGCAAATGCGGTAATTCCGGCATAAAGTTGCCTGCGCTGTCGCTGGGCTTCTGGTGGAATTTCGGCGGAGTCAATCCGTTGGAAGAGTCCCGCGAGAAGATTTTGTATGCCTTCGACCAGGGCATCACTTGTTTTGACCTTGCCAACAATTACGGACCTCCTTTTGGCACAGCTGAACAGACTTTCGGACGTGTGTACAAGGACAACCTTCGTCCGTATCGCAACGAAATAATCGTGACAACTAAGGCCGGCTACAATATGTGGGAGGGCCCTTACGGTTTCGGTTCGTCGCGCAAGATGCTGATGGCGAGCCTCGACGATTCGTTGCGCCGCATGAACCTCGACTATGTCGACATTTTCTATTCCCACCGCTACGACGAACACACCCCGCTCGACGAAACGATGCAGGCACTTGTCGACATTGTCCGTCAGGGCAAGGCGCTGTACGTCGGATTGTCGAACTATCCGGTGGACAAGTTGCTGTATGCAACGAAATATTTGCAGGACAACAATGTGCATTGCCTGATTTATCAAGGAAAATACAATATGATGTTCCGCGATGTAGAGCAGAACATGCTGAAGACGCTTGTGGCGTCGGGTATAGGCTTTACGGCATTCTGTCCGGTGGCGCAGGGTATTCTCACCAACAAGTATCTGAACGGTATTCCAGCCGATTCGCGTATCGGTAAGGGACATTATCTTACGACGAACGACATCCGTCCGGAAGTATTGGAAAAGGTGGCGCGTCTCAACGATTTGGCGTTGCAACGCGGTCAGACGCTTGCTCAGATGGCAGTGGCATGGATTCTTTCCAACGAGGCTACCACTTCGGTCATTATCGGGCCGCGTACGATGGAACAGCTGAAGGACAATCTCGGTGCACTGAAAAATACGAGCTTTTCCGGCGAAGAGCGCCGCATGATTGATGAAATATTGAAATAATTTCTGCTATAGGGCGGACAGTTGCTGTTTGCGGCTGTCTGCCTTTTTTTCTAATTGCTATTGAATATGAAGCTGAAAACATTGGTGACAAATTTGCTGGCTGTCTGTCTGTTGGGCTGTTTTTCGGCTTGCGAGACGGTTGACAACGACCGTATTCCTGCCATGCCTGTAAATATTGACCTTGGCAATGCCGGCTTGTGGACCACGTACGGAGTAAGCGGCTACGGACAGTATCGCTACTTCAACCGGGATAAACGAGTGCCGGCGAATTTCAATTTTACGGTTTCCACCTATACCGGTTATGGGGGCGTACTGCTCCTCGAAGGACTTAACGGTCCTATGGCCTACGATGCAGCCTGCCCGTATGAGGTGAGCAAGGATGCCGTGGTGTCGATCGACAGTGACAATCTGGAAGCCGTATGCAGCAAGTGCGGTTCGCGGTTCAACGTGTTTGATGCGGCGGGAGCTCCTGTTTCCGGCCCGGCGCTTGAACGCCGCTACGGAATGCTTCAGCTGCGGGTCTATGCTTCCGGGATGGGGTATGTCATTACCCGCTAGAAACTTCTGTCGGGACATAAAAAATAGACGTCGTACTTACCTCAAGCACGACGTCTGCTTCCATTTACAGAATATAAGTAAAGCTACTATTAATTAATTCTTTTTCCGTTATTCGGCCAGGTCGAAAACTTCTGAAAGTTTCTGCTTGGCGGCTGCAACTTCCTGCACTTCTTCGCTCGTTCCGTCGAAGTTGATCTGATAGAAGTATTCGCCGTTGTTGTAAGTGCGAACCCTTATAATCAGGCCTTTTGCATCCGGATTGTCGGCTTTCAGCTGGTCGAGCTTAAACGACACGATGCCGTTGTATGGATGCAGGCTTGGATCGTCCTTAGAGTTGTGACGGAATTCTACGTACACATAACCTTTTTCATTTTTTTTCGGTTCATCGACTGTCACAAGGTTCAACAAGTGGGTTTCATTGCCGCCCATGTAGAATGTATACCAAAGATTCAGATACTTGTCGGTGCAGGTTATGTTGTAGACATCAATCTTGTCGTCGGCCACTTCTTCCGAATTTTCTGCCGTCAGTGCTATCGGGTCCTTAACGAGCACTTTGTAGACGTAGTATATGTCAATAACTTCGTTGTAGGCCTCGTTTTTATTCTCATTCATGAAGAATTCTGCAAAGATGCGGTCGCCTTCTCCGATTCCTAATTGTTTGAGATTGGGATAATTGTTGATGAGCAGTTTATTCCCTTTATCGGAATTAACGTAATATTCGCTGCCGTTGGCATTTTCAATGTCGCCAAGAGTAGAGTAAGAATAGCTGGTCAGTTCTTCGTCGTTCTTGTTGCAGGAAGAGAATGTCAGCATGACTGCTATCATACATAACAGGTTGTTTAAGAATGTTCTTTTCATATGCTGTGATTTTATCGGTTTCTATTCGTTAAACAAACAAATATACCAAATACTGCATGGCTGACAAAAAAATTTTTTTGTGTGCAGTATTTTATGCTATTTTGCATTTAAATACTGAAGAAACGATGGAACAGGAAGAGGAGATATATAAAGGATGCTTGCGTGGCGACAACCGGTCACGCAAAGAGCTTTATAATCTGTATGCAGGTAAACTTCTTGCCATCGGACTTCGCTATTTGGGTAACCGCGAGTCGGCTGAAGATGTGCTCCACGACGTGTTTATTCATGTTTTCGGTTCGTTTGACAAGTTTTCTTATCGCGGAAAAGGCTCGTTGCTGGCGTGGTTGTCGCGCATTATGGTCAATACGTCATTGGAACATTTGCGGAAAGCGAAGATCTCCGACGAAATGGTTTCGATTGACACTCTGCCGGATGATATTGTCGATGCCGATAAGGTGGATTTGATTCCCGAAGAGGTGCTGATGCGCTTCATTCAGGAATTGCCCGACGGCTACAGGACGGTATTTAACCTTTATGCGTTTGAAGATAAAAGTCATAAGGAAATCGCACAGTTGCTGGGAATCAATGAGCGTTCTTCATCGTCGCAGTATTTTCGTGCGAGGAGCCTGCTGGCAAAGCGTATCAATGAATATTTAAAAGACAATGAGAGATAGTAATGACAAACTGACAAGTCGGATCAAGCACAAGTTGCAGAATTATGAGGTGCCTGCCGGCGACGATTTGTGGGCGCGCATAGAGAAGGACTTGCCCGAAGGAAAGACCTCCGGACGTTTCCGCCGTTATCTTTATGTCGGATTGGCTGCCGCAGCTGCTTGCTTTCTGGGATTTGTCGGATTCCGTTTCCTTTCAGCCGACAAGCCGATGTCTGCCGTTGCGCCTGTGCCGGTCGTAGCTGACAATTCAAGTCCTGTTTCACCGGCTTCCGAAACTCCTGCCGACCAGTCGGTCAGTCTGTCGGCATACGATATACGGGAGCATGTAAAGTCGCGGAATGCTGAAAAGTTGGCTGTGGCGGAGGATGTTAAAACGGTTGCGGTTGTCGGCCAGCCGGAAGAAAATTCAGTTGAGGCGTCCGTTGAACCTCAGGCGGAACAAGCGGAGAATACACCCGTGGCGACAGCTTCTCAGACGGAAACTGGCGGAAAGGAGCGTTTGCGTCTTGTGGACCCGGATATGCGTTTTGACGACAAGGCTACTACTGCAGCCTCCACGACTAAATCGGAAAAATCCGGCAAGGGGTGGGACCTTTCGGTGGCCTATTGCAATAATTTCGCTTCTCAGTCGTCTTCACGCAACGGTTTCTCTCCGTTGATGCGGCAGTCATACTACGGTGTGCAGACGGTTTCCGCTGATGAATCCGCCGAAAAGATGCAGTTTCAGAATGCCTATATGAACATGCTTTCGAAAAACATTGAGCAGGAACAGCAGACAACGGTCAAATATGATTTCCCGGTAACATATACGGCTGCCTTTCGCTACCGATTCAATGACCATTGGGCATTGAATGCCGGAATCAGCTATACGCAGTTGAATTCCGAATGGCGTTCGGGCTCTGATGCTCATTTCTATACCACACGGCAGAAACTCCATTATGTAGGTGTCCCCGTCAGTGCCAGCTATACGTTTTACGATTCCCGCTACCTGACTCTCTATGCCTTGGCGGGCGGAAGTGTGGAGAAATGCGTGGCCGGTGAGCGGGTGGCTACGTTGTTTGCCGAAAATGAAGAATTCGGAGCAAGCGAAGAAACGATGCCGACTGCCCATCCGTGGCAGTTTTCGGTAATGGCCGGTGCCGGTGTACAGTTCAATATTACAAAAAATTATGGTATCTTTGCTGAGCCGACAGCCGCCTGTTATTTCGACAATGGCGAGTTGGCAAACGTGAGAACCGACCGCAACGTGAATTTCCAGCTTTCACTCGGTTTCCGTTACAGCTATTAGTTTCCGGAAATTGTGGTCAAAACTTTTTTGCGAATGAAAAAACAGTTGCTCTACTATCTTGTTCTGGTGATTCTTATCGTTGTGGCTATGGCTGTAACGCAGCTTATTGTCGTAAACACCGTGGACCCCAATACGCCGCTATATCCCTATTACCGTTATATAGGCGGTGCCGTGGTGGTTACGCAGATATCCCGTTTGCGGCGCATGTTCAAACTTGACGAGAAAAAGAAATAGAAACGCTGCCCCTCTGAAGGCTGCAAATTCTGAATAATTCATTTTTTACTTCGCAATGAATCCTTTTTACATTGCGCAACTTTTCTGAATCATGAAAAATAGAAAAACCATCCATTTGATTACATTGGCTTCGGTGCTGCACGATAGTGCGGTGGTGGAGCAGGCGCATGCCGGATTTATAGCAGAACTGAAACGGGCGTTTGACGTGTGTTGGGTGACTCCTGAACATATCGGCGATTTGACGGCCGATGATTTCAGCGTGCTGTTTGTGGCTACCGGTGGTGTGGAACAGGCGGTGACGCGTATGGGCGGCGTTTTGCCGCAGAAGGCGGTGCTTGTTGCCGACGGGTTGCAGAACTCATTGGCGGCCTCACTCGAAATTTCTGCATGGTTGCGAGCGCAGGGACGGCAGTCGGAAATTGTTCATGGTCCGGTGGCGGAAATGGTGCAGCGGCTGGAAGCGCTTCATGCCGACTTTCAGGCATTAAGACGGTTGGCGGTAATGCGTGTCGGTGTCGTTGGAAAACCATCGTCGTGGTTGATTGCCAGTGGTGTGGATTATGCCGTGGCAAAATCGCGGTGGGGTATGGAGATGGTTGATGTGTCTTTGTCGCGGCTGTGTGAATATTTTGAACAGACTTCCGACAGCGAAGCCGGTTCCGTTGCCGGGCGCATTTTGCGGGATGCCTGTTCGCAAAAGGAGGCTACCGGTGACGATGTGCTGAAAGCGACACGGATGTATTTGGCACTGCGGCGGATTGTAGAGGAAGAAAAGTTGGACGCATTGACTTTGAGCTGTTTTGATTTGATTGGAGCAACGGCGACAACCGGTTGCCTGGCACTGGCATTGCTCAACGATGAGGGCATCGTGGCCGGCTGTGAGGGCGATTTGCGTACGCTGTTCACCATGTGTGTGGTTAAAGCCGTTACCGCCAAGCCTTCATTTATGGCCAATCCTTCAATGGTTGATTCACGGACGGATGAAGTCGTGTTTGCCCATTGTACGGTCGGAATCCGACAAACGGAACGCTTTTCACTGCGCAGTCATTTTGAGTCGGGTATTAGTGTCGGCATTCAGGGATATCTGCCTTTGGGAGAGGTGACGGTGGTGAAATGCGGCGGTGACAGGCTGGACGAGTATTTCGTGGCATCCGGCGAGCTGCTGGAAAACACGGATTTCGTGAACATGTGCCGTACGCAGGTGAGAGTGCGCCTGCATGCTTCGGCCGGATATTTCCTGCACAGTCCGTTGGGCAACCATCATGTATTGCTTTGCGGCAACCATGCCGAACGTCTGAAAGAATTCCTGTCGGCTAACGGTTGCATCTCTATATAGTTAATCTTCGGAAAAGGATGCCGGAAGTGTCATAAAAATGCTGTACCTTTACAGCAGATTTGTTATGACGTAGTAATTTTTATCAGTTGTAGTGTATGAAGAAAAGTATCCTTTTCTTGATTGGCTTTTTGTGTCTGTCGGTTTCGCAGGCGCAGGAGCCGGTCGACTCTTTACCTGATTACGGGGTGGAACATAAGAGCAGTGAAATGTTCCGTAAATTTTATCACGGCGGCGACCTGGTGCATTACCTTGACAATATTGACGACCGGGTGACCTATCAGTTGGAAACGGCCGGAAACTACAATCAGCCCGACCGGCTGATGTTTTCCGTGGACGGTAATTCTTTTCGATGGAACAAATATTATTTGGACGGATTCCGCACCGACAGCCGCTTTTTCGTAGGTTCCTCACTGGTGCAGCCCGACATGACGGGCTATAGTCTGGACATCGACTATTTCGGCTCCCGCATTGATTTTACGCGCGACACGGTCATGTCCAATTCCGTTTCGGCAACATTCAACCTCGGTAATATCGGCGGCATTACGCCTTTTGCCGAATCGTTTCTGCAACTGGTGTCGGAAACGGCTACGCAGCGGCTATATGTGCCGATTGACTACCGCGACCATACGCAGGCTTCCGGCATTGTGGAGCTGAACTACGGCATACCTTTGGGCGACCGAAAATATATGCAGCAGCTCTATCTGGACTATGGAAGCCGCACGCATGTGAATTTTAATGAAGAGGGCATCGACAGCGAATATCCTGAAAACTATTTCCGCATGAACCTGCGCGGCGAACTGCCGATACGTCCGACCCGTCTGTTTGACGGCTGGAACTACATGCTGAACATTGCGCAGCGCGACAATCTCTATTCTGAAAACTACTACGACTACGACGAGACGGCACGCAACAATTCCTATTCGCTTTCGGTTTACGGCAAGAAGCAGACGGCACGCCAACGCTATACTTCGGGTTTGACGTTCGCCACGAACCGTATCCGTCACAATGTCCTTGATTTTTCGCGCAACTTGATTGACCAGGACGGTGAGGGCTACGAACCGTGGTATCCCGACGGCAACATGTCGGAATTGTCGTATGCGCTCAATTATGAACGCAAACTGGCCGACTGGCTTGATTTCCGTTTCGACGGCTATAATTCGGCACTCCGTTTTTCGACGGCTTCGCGCGAATTCAGCAATCCTGTCTATATGAAGATGATCGACCAGCCTTTCCGCTCGCTCTATGTTTACGACTGGAAAAGTAACTCTTTTTGGAGCGGACTGTTGGAAAATACGGCCGGACTGAGTGCCGAAAAGCGATTGGGCAAGGCGGTTAATTTCCGTGCCGGTCTTGATGTTACGCTCGACGGTATGTTGGTGAAGGGCAAGACGATGGTGCGTCCGAACTGGCAGTTCCGTGCCGGATTTGATATCCGACCCTGTTCATGGTTCCAGATGCAGGTGAATGCGGCACGAAACCGTGTGGCATACACGTGGGAAAACATAACTTTCTTCTCCGACGATTATCTGTCGGGCGATATCAGCTACTGGCAGGACCTGAACGGCGACAATGCCTTTCAGGACAATGAACGGACCAGCTACCTGGCTTCGACGGGCGGCAGTTCGCACTCGGCAGCCAAAGGTCTTCGCCAGCAGGCTTACTACACCATCGACATTCCGTTGTATTTCCGTTTTGGAGGGCATAAAATTTCGTTCCAGAATACGTTTAAAAAATACGTCAACGTGTGGTGGACATCGTTGAAAAACAGTGGCGCGGTAGGACATTACGTCGCCGGAGACACTCCGGAAGCCGATGCTGCCTATTTTCTGAATGGCGGCAGTCCATTGCAGTATGAAGTAGGCAATTTCCCGACGGCGCTGATGGATACCGACAGTCCGCTCAATTTCTTGACAAATTCGCCTTATTACATGTCGTCGCTGATAAAATACGAATACGAAAACCGCAAGTTTTATTTTTCGATTTCGTGGCAGTCGTTCATGGCAGCCGGTGCGTCGTCGCTCGCCAACGGTCCGATGCACAACGATATAGGCGTACTGACGGAAATGGCGGCAACTCCGAACAACATGCCGAAACTTATTGGGCGTTACGATCAGGACCGTGCCTATGTTTCGAAAATGGTGGTGTCCTACAACATTACGGACAATTTCAGTGTCAGTGCCTTTGTGAAATTCAAGGACGGCCAGTCGTTCTCTCATTTCGAAACGCGAACTCTGACCGATGCCGCCGGCAACACGCAGTTGGCCATGTGGCGGCGCGACACCCGTGGCATCAATCCGATGGACGGCGATTTCGGTTGTCGGGAAGATGCGTTCTATAATGTTGATGTAAAGGCCACTTATCGAGGAAAAATCGCCCATAAATATCCGTTTGAGGTGCAGCTCTACGGTTATAATTTGGTGGATTTCGGCGTGGAACTGCATGAATACTGCTTTATCCCCTATGACTATGCCGACTATAT
>OHSQ01001183.1_pt1 | contig 10649 bp, 9 predicted proteins | sample 1578661 | NCBI WGS metagenome assembly OHSQ01 (sample SAMEA3879534, study PRJEB24766) | human gut metagenome | biome: human-associated habitat; feature: feces | place: USA | collected 1985/1987 | reverse complement strand
CGCAAGTGCCGGATAGGAACGGCAAAATTTTTTACACTTCTATTACTTCTTTATCGCACATCAGTAAAATCACAGGGCATTAAGCAGCTCATGGCTGGCGGCGGTGTCGTTCTGATCGGCCTTCAGCTTATCCCTCTGCTGTCCGGCCTGTTCAGCTAAGTGTCACCCGTTGTCCCTTTTCCAGAAAAGGAGCTGATGTATGGACTTTATCATCGACGCAATCGTTGAATGGCTGAAAGGTCTGCTCGTCGATGGTATCATGGGAAATCTGGACGGCCTTTTCGATAACGTCAATCAGAGCGTTGGCGAGATCGCCACACAGGTAGGCACGACCCCGGCGGACTGGAACGCCGGGGTCTTTTCCATGATACGACAGATCTCCGAAACTGCCATTCTGCCAATCGCCGGGGTCATCCTCACTTTTGTTATGACCTATGAACTGATACAGATGCTCATAGAACGCAACAACCTCCATGAAGTTGACACATGGATGTTTTTTAAGTGGGTGTTCAAAACCTTTGTGGCTGTGATGATCCTGACGAATACCTTCAATATCGTGCTGGCGGTCTTTGATGTGAGCCAGCATGTGATCCAGCAGTCAGCGGGCATTATCCAGAACGGGACAGAAATCACGCCGGATGTGCTGGACAGTCTGCGGACAGAGCTTGAGGCGATGGAGTTAGGCCCTCTGTTCGGACTCTGGCTCCAGTCCTTCCTGATCCAGCTTACCATGATTGCCTTAAACATCGTGATTTTCGTCATCGTATATGGCCGTATGATTGAAATTTATTTACTCACAAGTTTAGCGCCTATCCCGTTTGCCACAGTCCCCAACAGGGAAACCGGACACATGGGGCAGAACTATTTCCGCTCCCTCTTTGCGGTGGGCTTTCAAGGTCTATTGATCTTAGTCTGTGTCGCCATCTATGCGGTGCTGATCCAGAGTATCGCCACCGACGGCGACCCCATCGGGGCGATCTGGGGCTGCGTGGGATATACGGTGCTGCTGTGTTTTACCTTATTCAAAACAGGCAGTCTTGCAAAATCCATCTTCGGCTGCCATTAAGAGACTTCGGGCCATGCTGACCCGAAGCGGAAAGGAGGCGGTATGCCTCGGCGTTACAAACAGGGTGCGGACGGACAGCCGCACCCGGCTTTCTACGGAAAGCTCCCCGAAGAATTTTCTAAAGCAGACACCATGCGCTTTATGGTGGAAACCGATCTGAAACTGTCCGGGTGCGTATCGGCGGACACGCTGGCGGCACTCCGGGCGGAAGGCTATGACTACAAGGACGGGAACCTTGTTCCCGCCGGAAAGGAGGAAACCATGCAGGAAAAGGTTGCAAACACCACCCCGGCCGCACCGTTGAAGCTGGATGTAAGCGTGCGGGTCATCGAACCTGTGAAAAATCTGATGGGCTTTGCCAGCGTGAAATTCAATGACTGCTTTGTGGTGGAAAATCTGAAAATCGTACAGGGCAGCAAGGGCCTCTTTCTTGGGATGCCCAGCCAGCCGGACGGCAAAGGCGGCTACCGGGATATGGCCTACCCTGTCACAAAGGAGTTCCGGGAACAGCTCAACACCGCTGTTCTGCAAGCCTATGAGGCAAAGCTGGAACAGATGGCGGAGCGCGGCTCTGTGGGGCGTGCGTCCATCAGCGACCAACTCAAAGCCGGAAAAGCGGCTGCCGAACAGGCAAAGGCAGAACGGCCTCCGAAGGAAAAGCCCAGCCGCAGTGCAGAGCGTTGACCTCGGGCCATGCTGGCACGAAGCAGAAAGGAGGCGGGAACCATGCCACGCAAACGGACGGGCTATGACGCGGCCTGCTATTACGACGGAAAACTGCTGGGCCGCTGTACCAAAGCGGACAGCGACGCCTATACCCTGTTGATGAACGCCTGCGGCGGGGAGGCCGCCCGTGTCCTTCGGGAATATGCCTATTTTTCCCCGGAACTGAAAGCCATCTTGGAAAAGGCGGCGCTCATGCAGGCGGACCGGAGCCGGACGGGCGGAATGTTCCATGCGCCGAAAAGCTCCCCGTGGGGCGAGGTGCAGAGCTGTGAAACCCTCTGTCCGGGGGTGTTTTTGGTATCTACCGCCAGCCACGGCGGAACGATGGTGGCAAACGAGGTAGCCGCCGTTCTCTCCCCAGCGGCCAAAAAATGCGGCTTCAAGGACAAGGGCTATATCTGCTATGAGGAGGACGCACAGGAAAGCGTAGTGCTCCGGGAGCTGCTGGACAAAAAGCTGTGGAAAATCCCTGACCGCATTAAGGACAAAGGACAGTTTGAAGAAAAACTCAATCAGTCCATCCGGCAGTATCACCCCGAATACTGGCGGGCAAGGCAGAGCGGACGAGAGGCCGCCGAAGCTGCCCGCAGCACAGCCCCGGCCAAAGAGGCCGCAAGATAACCTCGGGCCATGCTGGCCCGAAGCAATAAAGGAGGTGTACCAAAATGGCCTATGTGCCAGTACCAAAAGACCTTTCCAAAATCAAGACAAAGCTGGCCTTCAACCTAACGAAGCGCCAGCTTGTTTGTTTTTCCAGCGCGGCGGCGGTGGGCCTCCCGGCTTACCTGTTTTCCCGTGGCAGTATCGGGAACAGTGCCGCCATGTTCCTGATGATCGGCCTCATGCTCCCGTTCTTCTTTCTGGCTATGTATGAGCGGGACGGCCTGCCGCTGGAAAAAGTGCTGAAAAACATCATCCGCACCCGGTTCCTCTATCCCCGGGTGCGGCCTTACAAAACCGAAAACTTCTATGCGCTGCTTAGCGCCAGAAAGGAGGCGCAGCCGATTGCGAAACAGCAGAAGGGCCGGAAAGCCCGCAGGCAGAAAGCCTGAAAAGCAGGGCCTTACCGGCCTGTTCACGAAAGGAAAGAACATTCCCACCACCGCCCAGCAGACCCTCCCTTACCGGGAAATGTACCGGGACGGGGTGTGCCGGGTAGCGGACCGCTATTACACCAAAACCATTGAATACGAGGACATCAACTACCAGCTCGCACAGTCCGAAGATCAGGCGGCCATCTTTGACGGGTGGAGCGCCTGCCTCAACTACTTTGACAGCAGCCTTCCGTTCCAGCTTTCCTTCCTCAATCACCGGAGCCGCCCAGGCAGCCGGTACAGCGTGAACATCCCCATGCAGGACGATGATTACAACAGCGTCCGGTGTGAGTATGTGGAAATGCTGGAAAACCAGATCGCCAAAAGCAACAACGGCATTGTCCGCACAAAGCTCCTGACCTTCGGCGTGAACGTGGACGACCTTCCCACCGCCAGGGCAAGGCTGGAACGTGTAGAGGCGGACATTTGCGGGAACTTCAAAAAGCTGGGCGTCAAGTGCCGCTCCCTTTCGGGGCTGGAACGGCTGGAGCTTCTTCACGGGCAGCTCCACCCCGGCAGCGGCTCCCCCTTCCGGTTTTCATGGGATATGATCCCCAAAACCGGGCTTTCCACCAAAGACTTTATCGCCCCGGACAGCTTCGACTTCCGTTTCAGCCGTCTGTTCCGGGTGGGGACGACTTGGGGCGCTGCCTCCTACTTGCAGATTTTGGCCTCGGAGCTCTCGGACAAGCTGCTGGCGGAGCTTTTGGAAATGGATGCGGAAATGACCATCACTCTCCATATCCAAACCGTCGATCAGGCCGCCGCCGTAAAATCTATCAAGGCCAAAGTCTCCGACATTGACAAGATGAAGGTGGAGGAACAAAAGAAGGCAGCCCGGTCAGGGTACGACATGGACATACTTCCGCCCGACCTTGTAACGTACAGCAACGACGCAAAGACCCTTCTGGAAGATTTACAGAGCCGGAATGAAAGAATGTTCCTGCTGACCTTCCTTGTGGTAAACATGGCCCCGACCCGCCGGGAGCTGGACAATGACCTGTTCACGGTGTCGGGTATCGTCCAGAAATACAACTGCACCTTGAAGCGGCTGGACTTCCAGCAGGAGGATGGTTTTCTTTCCAGCCTTCCGCTGGGCCATAACGGCATTGAGATCAAGCGCGGCATGACGACCAGCTCCACGGCCATTTTCGTTCCCTTTATGACGCAGGAGCTCCGCATGGATGGCGAAGCCGTCTATTACGGGCTCAACGCACTTTCCCATAACGTCATCATGGCAAACCGGAAAAAGCTCAAAAACCCTAACGGCCTGTTCCTCGGCGTGCCGGGCTCCGGCAAATCCTTTGCCGCAAAGCGGGAGCTTGTGAACGTGTTCCTTGCCACCCGTGACCGGATCATTGTGGTGGACCCGATGGGCGAATACTCGCCCCTTATCAAGCGGCTGGGCGGACAGGTCATCGAGATCGCCCCGGACAGCCCCCACCACATCAATCCGATGGACATTGACCTGAGCTTTGACGAGGAAAACCCGATGGCGCTGAAAGCCGACTTTATCCTGTCGCTGATGGAGCTGATCGTCGGCGGCAAGGATGGCTTGCAGCCGGTGGAGCGGACCGTCATTGACCGCTGTGTACGCCAGATGTACCGGGAACATTTGCAGGACCCGGAAACAAGCAAAATGCCGACCCTCCAAACCCTGTATGACCTGCTCTGTTCCCAGCCGGAGGGCGAGGCGGTACGGCTGGCAACTGCCCTTGAAATCTATGTGTCGGGTTCCCTTAACGTGTTCAACCATGAAACCAATGTGGACCTGAACCGCCGTCTGGTATGCCTTGACTTAAAAAAGCTGGGGGCCGGGCTTCGGACGATTGCCATGCTCATTATGCAGGACTTGGTAAACTCGCAGGTGTCCATGAATTTCCTCCGCGGTATCGCTACATGGTGCTACTTCGACGAGTTCCATGTGCTGCTCCGTGACCGGCTGACGGCAAGCTACTGTGTGGCGATCTGGAAAATGCTGCGAAAAAAAGGGTGCGTTCCCAGTGCTTTAACGCAGAACGTGAAGGATTTTCTGGCAAGCCCGGAGATCGAGAACATCTTTGAAAACTCGGACTTCCTTGTGCTGCTCTCGCAGGCACAGGGGGACCGGCAGATTTTAGCCAAACAGCTTGGGATCAGCCCCCATCAGCTTTCCTATGTGACCCATACCAATTCCGGCGAAGGGCTGCTGTTCTTCGGGAATACCACCATCCCGTTTGTTGACCGCTTCCCGCAGAATACCGAGCTGTACGCCATTATGACCACCCGCCCGGAGGACAAAAAACAGGAAATGAACCGGGCATAACACACTTCGGGCCATGATGGCCCGAGGTTTGGAAAGGAGGGATACGTCATCGGAAAGAAACCGGACAAACGGAATTTTCAAAGGCCGGGGCCGACGGAGGATACCGGGGGCAATCGCCCCGGACCGGCTGAACGGGAAGGGCCTTCCCCCGCACCGTCCCGACGCCTGCGGTTTGAGGACGAGGATACCGGGCAGGACAGTCCTTCGGGCCACAATGGCCCGAAGTCCAAAAGCGGTAAGTTTCAAGAGGACAGCCGGAAAAGCCGTCCCTCTGACCGCATGAGGCAGGAAGATGAAGCGGGCGGGCCGCAGGATACCGGCAAGGCACAGGAGCCGGAGGGCTCCGCCGAGAAGGCCGGGAGCAAAAAGGACAAGTACCAGAAAGCACAGGCAAAAGCGGAACACGCCGGGGAAAAGCTGGGAAAGGCCCGGGAGAAACTGGACAAGACCGAGGCAAAACGGGCAGCGAAGAAGCCGCCGGGGCTTGCAAAAAAGGCAGTCCGGGGAGCCCGTACAGAAGCGTGGTTCTATGTCCACAACAAGATACACGAGGTTGAGCATGAAAATGTGGGTGTGGAAGGAGCCCATAAATCCGAGCTGGCCGCAGAGGCCGGAGCCCGGAAACTGACCCGCTATGCCAAACGCCGCTGGCGGGAACACCCAGCCCGGAAGGTGGCAAAGTGGGAACGGAAGGACATAAAAGCCCGGGCCAATGTGGATTTTCAAAAGATGGCCTCCGAGCACCCGGAACTTGCCAGCAATCCGCTTTCCCGTGTGCAGCAGAAATGGAAACTGAAACGCCGGTATTCCAAAGAAGCAAAGGCGGCTGCAAAACAGGGCGCAAAGGCCGCAAAGAAAACCGCTGCCGCTTCGGGAACTGCGACCCGTCGGGCGGCGCAGTTTGTGACCCGTCATCCCGTGGCGGTGCTGGTCCTGCTCCTGCTGTTGCTGCTCTGTTTTCTTGTGTCGGCGGTAAGCTCTATCTTTCCCACGCTTGGCAGCGGCCTTGCCAATGCGTTATCCGGCACCTCCTACGCCTCGGAGGATACGGACCTGCTGGGCGTGGACGAGGACTACACGGCACTGGAAAACGAGCTGGCGCAGACGGTAGCGAACATCGAAAGCACCCATCCCGGCTATGACGAGTACCGCTATTCCGTGGACGAGATCGGCCATAACCCCTATGAGCTGGCGTCCTATCTCTCGGCAAAGTACCATGTGTATTTCCGGGAACAGGTGCAGGACGAACTGCGGGAGATTTTCGAGGCACAGTATGAGCTGACCTTGACGGAGGAAGTCGAGATACGCTACCGCACCGAAACCAGCACCGACCCGGAGACCGGGGAAACCACCACCGAGGAAGTTCCCTATGAGTATTACATTCTCAATGTGACCCTCACAAACAAAACGCTGCCCGCCGTGATCCTGCCGAGGCTTAACGAACAGCAGCGGGAAATCTACACCGTTATGCAGCAGCTCAAAGGCAACAAACCCTATCTGTGGGAAGGGATTTACAACGGCGGCGAAGATACCGGCCCCAGCTATGAGATACCCGGCGAGGCGCTGGATGACCCGGCTTTTGCGGCGCTCATGGAAGAAGCCACAAAGTACATCGGCTGGCCCTATGTGTGGGGCGGCTCCAGCCCGTCCACCTCCTTTGACTGTTCGGGCTTTGTCTGCTGGGTGTACACGGCCAGCGGCGTCCACAACCTGCCCCGTACCACGGCGCAGGGCATTTATAATCAGTGCGCTATCATTTCCCCCTCCGAGGCAAAGCCCGGCGACATTATCTTTTTCACGGGAACCTATGACAGCCCCGGCCCTGTGTCCCATGTGGGGATTTATGTGGGCGAGGACGGGGACGGAAGCCCCGTCATGCTGCATTGTGGCGACCCTATCCAGTATTCAAAGCTGGACACCAGCTATTGGCAATCCCACTTTTACGCCTACGGGCGGTTAAATTACAATTAAAAGGAGTTGAAAAATGAATATTGTATCTTTTGGCGGCGGCACGAATAGTGCCGCCTTACTTATTGGCCTATACAAGCACAAAATCCCGATTGACCTTATCACCTTTGCCGATACGGGCGCGGAACACCCGCATACCTATCAATTTATCGAGATAATCAATCAATGGCTTGCGGAACACGGTATGCCGCAGATTACCGTTGTGCAGTATGTTGACCGCTACGGCAACCGCCTATCTCTTGAAACCGAGTGCTTGCGCTCTCATACGCTCCCGTCGATTGCCTACGGGCATAAGCGTTGTTCGCAGAAACACAAAATCGCACCGCAGGAAAAGTTTTGCAACCACTATGCGCCTTGCCGCGAAGTATGGCAGCGCGGCGAGAAAGTCAACCGCTATATCGGCTATGACGCGGGAGAAGTGAAACGGTATGAACATTCCCGCAAGTACAACGAAGCCGACAAAAAATATCATAACCGCTACCCCCTCATTGAAGAATGGGGCTGGAACAGGGACGATTGTATCCGGGAAATCAAAGCGGCAGGATTGCCGCAGCCGGGTAAATCGTCCTGTTTCTTTTGTCCGAGCATGAAGAAACAAGAGATTTTATATCTCAAAGAACACTATCCCGATCTATTTAACCGGGCGGCGACTTTGGAAGAAAACGCTATGCCCTATCTTAAAACCGTTAAGGGATTGGGGCGCAGCTATTCATGGAAAGAACAGTTTGGAAAGGAGTAAATGACTATGGCGAACACGAAACTTGACCGTATCGAAAGGGATATTGAGAAAACGAGGGCAAAAATCCTTGAACAGCAAAAGAAGCTGAAAGACCTTGAAGCGCAGAAAGTCGAGGAAGAAAACGCGCAGATCGTGCAAATGGTAAAGGCGGTACACCTTGACGGGACGCAGCTTGCCGCGTTCCTCTCCGCTTACGCCAGCGGCGAAATCACCTTGCCGCAGCCGGAAGCCACTTACCCCGCCGAACAGGAGGACAACGACAATGAAGAATAAAAAGATAATCCGAAAGTTTACCGTATTGCTTGCCGCACTGGTTATCATGTGCGGCTTTTCTGTTACCGCTTATGCGGGCGGTGGCGATGAAAGCGACGACACGCCTACCCCCGTAACCGAGGAAACCCCCGCGCCGGCATATACCTCCCCCTATACCGAGCAGATCGCAGCCCAGAAGGCCAAGAACGACGAGACCGTGGGCTGGATAAAGATACAGGGCACTAATATCGACTACCCCATAATGTACGACGCCACCGGCAAGCTGGGCTATTCCGGCAAGGACGCCGACGGCAAGAAGAGCACCTCGGGCGCAGTATATATGCACCATAACGTAGCCACTGCGGACTCCTACGGCATAGGGCAGAATCTGGTGCTAACCGCCCATAATTCCCGCGTGAGCAAGACCATGTTCCATCAGCTCCACCACATTCAGGAGGTAAACCTGGGCAAGACCGAGTGCGCCTACCGCAAGTGCAAGGAAGCGTTGGACCCCAACACCCTGCCCAACCTCAAGACCCCCGAGGGCCGCACCTGGGAGATAGCCCTTGACGGCATCGACGGGAAGTGGGAGGTATGGTCTTTCTATGAGGTAAACGATAAGGAGCCCGAAAAGACCCTCTATTATAATACCTGGTGGCCCGCCGACAACAAGAGCATAAAGTACACCTTTAAGACCCCCGACGCCGCCTTTGTGCAGGAGTGGATAGACACCCAGCTCAAGCGCAGCCAGATGGATCTCGGCGTTACCCCCAGCACTACCGATCAGTTCCTGACCATATACACCTGTGGCGATAACCACGACTCCGACACTGCAACGTCCCGCCTGTACTTCTTCCTCAGGCAGGTAGAGCCCGCCTCCACCAAGTTCGGCGGAACGGCGGCGACCACGGAAACTACCCCTGCCGCATAAAGGGGACGAACTGCTGAATTTACGGGGGGTACGCAAAACCGGCGTTCCCCCTGTTTGCGAATTTATTGGTGAGAGGTAAAATTTACCCATGAAGCGAATTGCCGTATTAGCCGTTGCGCTGGCCGTGCTGCTATCTGTCGGCTGTCAACAGCAGCCTGTGGATAAGCCTCAGGCGGAGGCTACGGAGAGCCCTGAGGCTACTCCCGATCCTACTCCTGTAGTTACTCCTACGCCTGTCCCGGAGGAGACAGAGGAGCCGTATGTATTTCCCTATGAGTCAAGGCTGATAGAGGCAAAAGACAAAAATAACGACGTGGTAGGCTATATATGTATCCCGGGTACAAACATAGATTATCCTATACTATATGGCAGAGACTGGTGGTTCTATGCCGACCATGATATAAATATGGAGAAAAACGGCGTAGGGTCTGTGTATTCCCATTTCAACATGGCCTCCTATGAATTCTTTAATACGCAGCAGAATCTGGTTATAGCGGCGGCAAACGCACGCACCAGCCGCACCCTGTTCCATGAGCTGCACCATATACAGGAAGTGAACCTGGGCAAGACCCATTGCGCATATAAGCAATGCAATGCAGAGCTTGACCCCGCCGTGCTGCCGGATTTCAGCAAGCCGGAGGGGCGCACATGGGATATCGCCATATGCGGCATAGAGGCACAGTGGGAGATATGGGCCATGTACGAGGCCGGCGGCGACAAGGGACAGGTGAATTATAATACCTGGTACCCCAAGAAGAACGAAAAGACCGGCATTATGGAATACGTGCCTGCGGACGAGGAAGATGTCCAGAAGTGGATAGATACCCAGCTGAAAAACAGCCAGTATGATTTTGGCGTAGAGGTGACAACGGAGGATCAGTTCCTTACCATATATACATCGGGTGACGAGCACGACCCCACGGATGACTCCGCACGGCTGTATTTTTTCCTGAAGCAGGTGAATCCACCTTCTGAGAGGTTCAGGAAGCAGAGCGGCAACGCGGGAGAGGCCGCTGAAACCCCGGTTCCGGAGGCAGAGACCACGACAGCGCCAGCGGCATAAAACACAACTAAATATAATTATTCGAAATGCCATATGGGACGCGAGCTATCGCGTCCCTTTTATGATACATGAATATCAGATAAAATGTGGCGCAAAATCATATATTAAATGAATTGATATGAATTCAGAAGAAAAACGGAGCAATTTTTTAATTTAGATTGATAAACAGCAAAATGTTTGATTTAAAACTTAAATATAACGAAATTAAGCTGAAAATAGCGGAATGAGAAATTGTGTCGGGCGGCTTTTTTTGCTAAACTATAACACGTTCCGAGCAAAACCGGGACGCGCACCTTGAAAACTATATAGTGCAAGAGACGAAGAAAACGCGATTTTTTTGAAGAAGCGACCGAGCGATAGCGATATCGCAGGGTCGAAGATGAGAGATCATCAAGGCCAGAATTCAAGATAGTAAATGAGGTCACGGAAGTGACATCAGGATTTAAACTCAAGAGTTTGATCCTGGCTCAGGACGAACGCTGGCGGCGTGCCTAACACATGCAAG
>OHSQ01001178.1_pt1 | contig 10684 bp, 4 predicted proteins | sample 1578661 | NCBI WGS metagenome assembly OHSQ01 (sample SAMEA3879534, study PRJEB24766) | human gut metagenome | biome: human-associated habitat; feature: feces | place: USA | collected 1985/1987 | reverse complement strand
GGCGGCGGCACTCCCGACGCCCTGGCCCGCCGCATTCTCACCATGTCCGCCGAACACGGCGGGCGGTCCGATGACTGCGCCGTGCTGGCGCTGCACCGGCTGCGGGGCGAAGAAAATGGCCCCGCGCAGGTATAATCTGCCGCCGCGCCGTCCATACTACTACCGTCGCCCGATGCGATAGGGCGGCGCAGTAAACGGACAGCAAGGAGGGCATATGCTTGGTTAAAGGTATTTCCCGCCGCGTCATCGTGGTGGATTCTCCGGACCCCCAGATCTTCGAACAGGCCATTTTCATTCTGCGCACCGATGGCGGCGGCGTCAGCTCACAACAGCTGGTGGATCAGGCCGTCCGCATCGCCAAGAACTATGCCCGCTGTCAGGGTCTGCCGCGCCGGCGCGTCCGCGTCCCCGGTTGGCTGTGGGCCGCCATCGGCGCGGCGGCCATCGGACTGACGTGGCTGCTGTGTACCCTGTTCTGATCTTCCCATGGTTTCAGCGGGCAGCGCCCGTTTGAAATTAGTTTTCCATCATTTTTCTCCTCACTTGGAGCGGACGTGACCCGTCCGCTTCCTTTTTTTGCACAAAAAACCGCAGGAGGGCTTACCCTCCTGCGGTTTCGTGTCTCAGTGCTTCTTTTTCCGCGTCACGACGATGCCGATGATCGCCGCCACGGCGATGACGCCCAGCAGCACCCACAGCCATGTGAGCCCCGCGCTCTGCTGAGGAACGGCGGCGCTGTCCTGTGCGCCGGTCTGGCTGTCGGCAGAGTCCGGCAGATCGTCCACGGAGACGGTGCCCTCGTCGATGCCGGTGTCCTCTGCGCCGCCGGTGCCGCCCGTGGTGCCGGTGGTGTCGCCGGCAGTGCCGGAGTTGTCCACGTCCACGGTACCCGTGTCGGCGCCGGAGCCGCCGTTGTTGGGTTTGTTGTCGGCGGGCTTATTGCCATCGGGCTTGCTGTCATCGGGCTTGCTGTCGCCCGGCGTGTTGCCGCCGTTGACGTTGCTGTTGTAGTTCACCGTGATGCCGGAGGCGAAGGCCCCCTCCTCCACGGCGGTGATGGTGTCCGGCAGGTCCACCGTTTTCACGTTGTCATTGCCCGTGAACGCGCCCTTGGCGATGGTGTTCACAGGGATACCGGCGATGCTGGCCGGCACGGTGACTGCGGCGTCCTTACCGAAATAGCCGGTGATGGTGATGGACTCGTCCGCGATGGTGTAGTGCAGCGCACCCTCGGTGTAGACGGTGGCAGCCTGTGCCGTGGCCGTCATGGCCAGCGCCATGAGCAGCGACAGCAGCACGGGGATGAGTTTTTTCATAAGTCGCTCCTTTGCTTTGCGCACAGGGGCATAGTCCCCGCGGACTATGCCCCTGTTTTGGGTTAGGGTCGGAGATGGCGGATCAGCCAAGATCGATGTCGCCGCCGTCCGGTTCTCCGGACGTCGTGATGATATCCTCACCGTTGGTCAGGATGACCTTCATCTCCGGAGTTTCATACTGCTTCTTGTCCATTTTCAGTTACCTCCATTAGTAGTCAGACTGTTGTAGCTGCCGGACAGGATCGTATCGCTGTACACGTACACCATGGCGCCGCTGCTGTCGCGCAGGATCATGTAAGCGCGGCCATACACCGTACGATCCGCAGCCGACACGATACCATTCAGGACTGTCACGCCCGTCGCGTCAGTATTGGTTGCCTTCAGGCTCTTCGTATTGTCAGGCTCGTCGCCATCGGCATCCAGCTTCATGGCGTCCAGCGCACCCGCCTCGCCGTACCGGCTGTCGGTGCTCACCAGAACGCCCTGCTCGGTGACCGTGTAGCCATCGGGCACGGAGCGCGTTGCCGTGAAGGAGACTGCGTACTTCGCGCCCTGCTGGCTGGCGCTGATCTCCGTCAGTGCGATCACGGGCAGACGATCCACTGTGGTGCCGGCATCAACATATTCAGCCGTCAGGGTCAGATCGCCGCGAGGCGCGATCCTCAGGGTCTCCGTGTAGCCAAGCACGGTGTCGCCGTTCTTCCAGCACTTGAAGACCTTTCCGTCAATGCTCTTCGCCGTTACCGTAGTAATCTTGCCGACTGTAGCCGTGTAAGTTTCCGTCTCGTCATTCGGGTAATTGACGGTTACCGTGTAAGAGCCCGCGCTGAATTCGTACACCGGCTCCACAACGATGATACCCGTCGCGGTAGTGGCCATGGCGGCGCGAATCTCAGCTTCCGTCATGGACCAGCGCACGAAGGTCGCGCCCATCTTGATGGGAGGCTCGGGGAACTGGATCTCCTGCGTATCCGTGTAGCCCTTGGAGCTGATGACCTGCTGCGTGTGGGAAATGAAGACCACCATGGCCTGGTTCTCTTCCTTCTCGGCATACACGGCCTTCAGGGTCGTGGCGCTGCCCATGGAGAAGGCGTAAGTCTTCGAGGTGGAGACCACCTTGCCGGACTCATTGACCCAGTACAGGAAGTTCTCGCTGCCCTTGAACACAACGGTGACCTGCGTGCCAACGGGCATCTTCTCCAGCAGGTAAGAGCGCTGCGTCGCGCCGCCGTTGACCGTGAATTTGGAGGCGGAGACCTCCAGTGCGAACACGCCGCCGCTGATGGGCTCATAGACCGCGATCATGGTGCAGTCATCGGTGGGCTTGACCTCGCAGGTCAGGTCAGTGCTGTACGGCGTGCCGGTGTACTCGTTGACGAACCAGCCCACGAACTTGTAGCCGCTGATGGCGGATGCCGTGACCGTGGTGCCCTGCGCGTAGGTGATGTTGCTGCCGCCGCCGGCCACATTGGCCACGGGGCTGTTGCTGCCGGTGGTGCGGGACGTCACCATGACGGTGAACATGCCGATCTCCACGCCGTAGGTGCCGTCACCGTTCTGGGTGGGAACGTAACCCGCAGCGCAGGCCTTCTTGTCCAGCGCACGGTCGAACGTACCGCCGGAGATGCTGCCGTTCTTGACCGTGATGCTGCCAGTGAAGTTACCACCGGTGATGGTCGTGGCAGAACTCCCCGCAAGCAACGCCTGCGGGCCGCTGACAGTACCGGCGCTGATTTGGATAGTGCTTCCAGAGCTGCCAGAGATAGCAGTAATGTAGGTCTCGGTGCCATCGCCCGCCTCCGCGATTACGGAGCCACCACTCATGGTGAACACGCCGGTCGATCCCTTGACATTCATCGCCACGTTGCCGCGCTTAGCATCAACCTTGACCGCACCACCGGTCATGTTCACCTCAGCGCCGGATGCGATATACACAGCGCTGCCGGAAAGACCACTCATGCCCTCGGTGGTGATGGTACCGCCTGCAATGGTCAGCTTGCCGCCATTTTCAACCGACACCACGCGTCCAGCTGTGCCTGTGTAGTCGGAGCAAATCTTGCCGGTCTGAGCTTCACTGCTGTCCTGAATGGTCAGGTTACCCTTGACGCTCACCTGCGCCTTTTCGGCCGTATAGCCGCTGATCTTGATGGTCTTGCCGTTCAGGTCCAGCGTGATGCTCTTGTCGATGGTCAGCTGGGCGTTCTGCTCGACGTCAGCCAGCAGGGTCACGGTCTGGCCGTCCTGAGCCGCCGCAACGGCCTCGGCCAGCGTGTTGTACGCGTTGACGGAATTGCCGTCCTCGTCCAGAATCTGGGCGGTCATGCCGTCAACAGCCGTGAAGGAGCCGTTCTCGTTCTTGGTGATACCAACGCCGGGAGCCGCGAAGCTGGGAACCTTGCCGTCCACCTTCTGCTCGGGGGAGACGTTGGGGTCGAAGCCGACGAACGTACCGCCGCTGATGGCGACATTCGCACTGCCGTCCACATACGCCTCATCGATGCAGTTGAACAGATACATGCTGCTGCCTTCCCACTTCTGGTGCAGGTCGAAGGTGCCACCCTTGACAGACAGGGTACCCTCCTCCACCTGAACCACGCTGACGTTGCCGTAGAAGGTGCCGTTTTCGATGGTCAGGTCGCCCTTCACCACGTTGATGGTGTAGCAGTCGTTCTCCTTGGCATCTATGGTGCCGTTGCCGGTGATGGTCACCTTGGCGCCATTTGTGATGGACAGGATGGCGTTGGCAGTCTCGCCCCAGATGTCCATCGTGTTCTTGATGGTCTTGCCGTTCAGATCCAGCGTGATGCTCTTGTTGATGGTCAGCTGGGTGTTCTGCTCGACGTCGCACAGCAGGGTGATGGTCTTGCCCTTTGTAGCCAGACGGATCGCGTCGGCCAGCGTCTCGTACTTCTTGCTGCCGATCTGGGCAACATACTGACCTACCTTGACGCCGTAGGTGCCATCCGCATTCTTGGTGGGAATGAACCCGTCAGCGCAATAGCCTTCAGAGATGGCCTTGTTGAACGTACCGCCGGAGACCTCAAAGTTGTCGCTGGTGGCCTTGCCCAAGCCGTGGAAAATGCCCTCAGACGACTTGTTGTTAACAAAGTTGCCGCCGGTGACTCTCGTGATAGCGGTATAACCCTCCACAACACCAGTCATGACGACCTGCGGGTGATTCCATTTACCATTAGTCGCGCTCTGGATAAACTCGCCGCCGCTGATGGTAGTATCACCATAAACCAGAATGACCGCGGTATATCCGTTCGTCGCGTAGTTACCCGTAAACGTACCGCCGGTGATAGTCAGCTTGGAGCCTTCCTCACTCTTGACCACGTTCAGACCGCCGGTGTAGGTACCGCTGGTGATGGTCAGGGTGCCCCAGTTGTCGATCATGGAGGAGCCATTGTTGCCCGCCGTGGCGGTGACATCCGTCAGCGTCAGGTTGGCATTGCTGCCCTTCGTGACCTCGATGTTGTAGTAGCCAGTGCCGCCCACAACATTACCGTTCTTCACGGTGACGGTGCCGCCGGCCACGGAGATCGTGGCCTTGCCGCCGTTGGTGTTGGTCAGGGTCTTGCCGCCCAGATCGAGGGTGATGCTCTTGCTGATGACCACGTCCTCAGCGGCGTCAGCCAGCAGGGTCACGGTCTGGCCGTCCTGCGCCGCGTCGATGGCCTCGGCCAGGGACTGGTACTTGGAATCGCCCACAGAAGCCACAGCCAGCGCATCGATCTGCGCTTGCGTCACGCTGGAGCCAGCCATGATACGCACCTTGGACAGGTCGCCGGTGACGTAGTTCAGGTCATCCTCCAGCATGATCAGGCTGTTGTCGCGGGCAGCAGTCATACCTTCCATGAGAACGCCACCCTTGCCGTCCTTCTCCGCATAGATAGGATAGCTGTCGTTGCTGTTCTTCTGCTTGTTCCAGGAGTTGTCGTAGATCTTCAGGCCGCCAGAGTAGCCCTTATAATCCAGCGGGTTGTTGTAGCAGGCGATGATGGGGCAGTTGACCTCTTCGCCCGCCACCTTCACAACGGTGTTGGAGTAGCAGCCGCTGATGACCTGAGAGGGATACAGCGGGACAGGCGTGATGCCGGCCGCGCCGCCGCCCCAGAAGGTGCTCTTAGAACTAATGGTACCTTCCACATAGCAGTTGGTGTATGCGCCGCCGTCCTGGCAGTTGCCGACGATACCGCCGGCCCAGCATTCAGCCGTAACATCGGCGTAAACGGAGCAGTTGGTAACGGTGAAACCACCGGAACCGGCGATGCCGCCCACCTGCATGGTGTCCGCACTGCCAACGCTGCCCTTAAAGGTGCAGTTGGTGATGGTGGCGTAGCCGTGGCCCACGATGCCGCCCACGTAGTTGCAGTTAGAAGCGCTGACGCTGCCTTCCACCGTCAGGTTCTTGATGGTGCCCGTATAGACCTTGCTGAAGAAGCCCACGCCATTCTTACGGCTCTCTTCGACCTTCAGGCCGGTAACGGCGTGGTTCTGGCCGTCAAACGTGCCCTTGAACCAAGTGGCCTGTGTGCCGTAAATGCCGATCGGCGTCCACTTCTCGTTATTCAGGTCGATGTTGTTGGCCAGCGTCACGGTCTTGCCCGCGAAGTTGTTGCCCGCATTGACCTTCTTGGCGAAGTAGAACAGGCCCTCGGCGGTGGAGATGGTCACGTTGCCGTTCTCGTCCTCCACATAGCCGTCAGCGCCTTCCTTCACGCCGTAGGTGCCGTCCGCGTTCTGGGTGGGGATGTAGCCGTCAGCGCACAGGGACTTGTCCACCGCGCTGGAGAACGTACCGCCGGAGATGGAAACCTTGGCAGCCTGCGTGAAAGCGTTCTCGGTCTGGTTCGCCCAATCGTAGGCCTTGACTGCGGCGTTGTCGCCCTTGGCCGTGAACTTACCGCCCTCGACCTTGATCTCGGCCAGGTCCTTGTAGCCGGCGCGGTTCACGATGGAGATGGCCGCGCCGTCCTCGATGGCGCCGTCGTTAATGGTCTTGTCGATGCCGTCACCGGAGACGTTGATGGCCGTGTCAGCGCCGCTGATGTTCAGGCTGCCGGAGCAGACCTGCACGCCCATGGTCTTGGCGTTGATGACGCTGTTGTCGATGGTCAGCGTGCCGGAGCTGGGGAAGTAGATGCCGAAGCCGTTGGGCACGTTCAGCGTGCTGTTCCTCAGCGTCACGGTATCGTTGCTGTTGTTGCCGTTGGTCTCGATACCGCTGTGGGCGGTGGTCGTCATCACGACGCCATCGAACACCAGAGTGGAATTGTCATAGGTGATGGTGCCGCCCATGGCGGAGGGGATCAGACCCACCAGCTGGCTGCTGACCACCTTGCCGTTCTTCACGGTCAGCGTCGCATCGGGGTAGTTGATCTCGAAGGCCGCGCTGTTTGCATCCGTGCCGGTGCAGGTCCAGGTATGGCCGTTCAGATCCACCGTGCGGTTGATGCTGCCGGAGTTGAACGTTGAACCGGTGGTATAATCGCGCAGCAAGACGATATCCTTGCTGCTGGCCGTCTGCGCCTTGAACGCCTCGTCCATGGTGTAGTAGGAGGTGTCGCCGACCTTGGCCAGATACGCCTTCGCCACACCGTAAGTGCCGTCGGCGTTCGGGGTAATGGCGGAATCCTCCACCACGTACTTGGTGGGGTCCTCCTTAAACGTACCGCCGGTGACAGCAATAGTCGCCTTGGTGGCGTCATTGATAGGAATCAAGCCATTGCCGTAGGTATAGGTGCCCAGCGTACCAGTGACGGTGCCGCCGGTGATACTGACCTTGGCCACCTTGCCCTCGGCTTTGTCGTAACTCACGGACGCCACGTTACCGTTGACGGTGCCGCCGCTGATCGTCAGATCGCTGTTGTGACCGCCGCTGTACGTCCAGGCTGCAACTGTGCCGTTGACCGTGCCGCCCTTGATCTCAGCGAACTTCCAGTTCTCCACCGCATAGCTGTTTTTGGAATTCAGCGTACCGTCTTCTTTCAGGTAGAACGTACCGCGATCGACCTTGATCACGATGAAGTTATCCTGAGTAAACGTGCCGCCACTGATGGTCAGACCGGGGTACTTGGCGACGCTGTCATCGCCCACGCGCACCAGGGACGCGCCCTTCACTCCAACAACGCCGCTGTTGTTCGTAACGTTGCCGCTCTCGAAGAAAAGCCAGCCGTCCTGAATGTCAATGACATAGTGGGAGCTGACGCCGGAGTTCTCCGCGGTATCCTCACGCATGATGGTACCGGTCTTCGCCGCGCTGCTGTCCTTGACGGTGACGCGGGCCGTAACGGTCAGTGCGGGCTTGCCCTTCTCGGTGCCGCCGTTGAGGGTGTGACCGTTCAGGTCAAGGGTCAGATAATTGGTGGAAATGGTGACGTTCTCCCTGGTATCCGCCAGCAGTCTCACGGTCGCATTTCTACCGGCCTTGTCGATAGCTGCCTGCAGGGAGTCGTACTTGACGCCGTTGACCTCTGCCACGGAGGTGGTCTCGCTGCTGGGCATCAGCTGCGTCACGCTGGTGGTCAGCGTGTCGGAAGCCGCAACATTCTTCGTGCCCTGCTTGCTTTCGTCCGTCGTGCCGTCTTTGGCGTAGTAGCCCGGCTGCTGCGCCTGCACATTGGCCGCCGTGTTCTCCACGGTCAGCTTCACATCGTTGGACTTCTCGCCCACGCGGCCATCGCCCAGCAGGATGTCGCCGTTGCCGCCCACCGTATCGGTGAAGGTGCAGGTGTTCACGCTGGTAGTCATCGTGCCGCTGCCGCTGTTGACAAAGCGCACGGGCGCAGCGAACTGCTTCCAATCACCATTGTCGCCGCAGTTGGTGAACGCGCTGTTCTTGACGGTAACAGTCTGCGTACCGTTTGCCTTGTGGTTGAAGTTCACCGGCACCTGTGCCCCCGTGAAGGAGCAATTGTCGATGACCACTGCACCGTCCGCATTGGAGTAGACGGAAGTAGCCTTTGTGGCAAAGTCGCAGCCGGTCAGCGTGATGTCGTTCACGCCGGTGGTGCCGCTGATGTACACGCGCTGGACGGTGATACCGTTGACGCTGTCGCAGTCGGTCAGGTTCACAGTCACCTTATGATCGGTGTGCCGCTGACCCCACACGCCCAGATTGTCCAGCTCATAGGCCGTGACGGTGATGTTCTTCTCCAGATAAGCACCGCCGGTCGTGACCTGCTTGCCGGTGTCGCGGCTGAACATGTAGGTGTCGACCTCCAGCTCACACTCGCCGCCGGAAATATAGGCATTGTTGCCGTAGATGGTGATATCATCCGCCACGTGGCCGTGGGTCAGCTTGCCCACATCCGTGCCGGGGCGGCACACGATGGTGATGTCGCCGTTGGCCTTATAGGCCGCGGTCAGGGCATCCGCCAGCGTGGCAGCATAGCCGCTCTCAGAACCGGCAGCCCAGTATACAGGGGTGGCCTCGTTCCAAGCGGACTTGTCCAGCAGCTGCAGGGTGTAGCTGCTGCTGCTCAGTGCCGCGATGGCCTTGTCCAGCGTGGCGTACTCGGTGTCGCCCACCTTGGCCACGTTGGCGGAAGGCTGCTTGACCTCGTAAACGGTCTCAAGCTCGCCAGCCGTGTTCGCCTGCTTCACCGTGACCGGATTGCCGGTGGTCTCAGTGACCTCAGTAGTTTCCACCTGATACAGCGCGGAGCCGGTGGTGCCATCGGCCGTAAGGCCGTTCACCGTGTTCGTGCCGCTCAGCGTCACATCATAAGACTGCGTGCTGTTCTTGATGTTCAGGAACGCCTTGTTCGCCTTGGTGGAGTTGACTGTGCAGTTGTTCACTGCTACCGTGCGCGTAACATCCTTGTCGGCATTGGCGGCCTCCACGTAGACATGGACGCCCTTACCGGAAATGTTGAACTTGCAGCCGTCAAAGGACATGTCCTTGGTGGAATAATCCCACAGAGCATAGTCGCCCTCCGGTGCCGTGAAGGTAGAGCCCACGAACTTCGCGGTCTCATAGCCCCAGTATGCAGTCCTGCCCTCAAGAGTGCAGTTCTCCACCACGGTGTGGTTGATCCGGATGAAGCCGCGATAGTTCTTGTTGTCGACCTTGAGGGTCATGTTCTTGAAGGTGATGGTGTCACAGCCTTCAAAGCTGTAATCGCCATTTCCCTCACCACCGACGTCCTTGTCCAGGTCACCGATGGTCCACACGGTACCTGTGCCCGCGCCCACAAAGGTCAGAGACTTCTCGGGAGAGGTGTTTCCGTAAGTGGTAAACTCGCCCTCGCCCAGCGTGATGGTGTCACCATCGTTGGCAGCAGCGATAGCCGCCACCAGTTCCTCGCTGGTGCTGACCACGCTGCTGGCCACGGGCATCACCGCATCCCCATCATCCTGCGGGTCTGCGGAATCGTTTCCGTTCACAGAATCGGTAGGATCAGCGCCGCCCTCAGCACCGGTGGTATCATCCGCCGTGCCGCTGCCGCTGCTGCCTCCGACCTGCTGGTCGCCGGTGTTACCGCTGTTCTCGCTGTCTTCGACCTGCAAGTCACCGGTGCCACCGCTGCTGTTGCTGTCGTCGGACACGTCCGTTCCGTTTTCGGAGACGATCGCGCCCTGGGTGTCGACGCCGTCCGCCATCGTAGCGTACGCCGCCGTCGGCAGCAGAGACAGCATCATTACCAGCGAAAGCAGTAATGACGCCGCTCTTTTGCCCATTCTCGTTTTGTTCATGTTCCCCCATCCTTTCATGTGATTTTTTGGTCTGTCTGCGGAATCATGCTATGCGCTGTCCGCACCGTGCCCGCGGCACTGCACCGGCGAGTCCGCACCCCCTGCGGATCAGTGGCAGGCTCCGCCGCGCGGGACGCCGTCCCATGCGGAAAAGCCATCGTTTCAACTGGGTTGAAACGGGAAAAGGGTACCCTTTTCTGCCGGAATCTCCCTCCAATGCAGGCGCCCCTTGCACCTGCGCGGGCCGGAAAATCGTCCCTTTGCGGGGTGATTTTCCTGGATATACACGGGATAGCATAGCACCATTTCGACAAACAATCAACTTTATTTCCGCGCAAAATTTTCCGTTTTTTTCTATTTAATATCGACAAAACCCGGAGCATAGTGCGTCAAAGGCCGTCTCTCCGCACAATTCCGGCATTTTCCCGCCGCCTGTGGCCGGCTGCGCGGGCATCTGTCGCAAAAGCGGAGCCATCGGCGCAAAAAAAGAAGCCATGACAACGTCATGGCTTCTTTTGGCAGGGGCAGAAAGGCTCGAACTCTCGACACGCGGTTTTGGAGACCGCTGCTCTACCAACTGAGCTATACCCCTATGTGGTGGGCCTTCGGGGACTCGAACCCGGGACCGGACGGTTATGAGCCGTCTGCTCTAACCAACTGAGCTAAAG
>OHSQ01001164.1_pt1 | contig 10778 bp, 8 predicted proteins | sample 1578661 | NCBI WGS metagenome assembly OHSQ01 (sample SAMEA3879534, study PRJEB24766) | human gut metagenome | biome: human-associated habitat; feature: feces | place: USA | collected 1985/1987 | reverse complement strand
TGCGGAGGCAGGAGCATCAGGTAGCAGGAAAGGTTAATGGTACGTGCCGCCGAACAACTGCCCCAACGTGTCCGTGCGCCGTTGATTTTCACTTTGTTGTACGGAAGATTGAAGCGCTGCGACCACTCGTCGAGCAACGGCGGAAGGAAATCGGCCGCCGCTATCTTCAATGCCCGCAGGACACCCGCTTTCAGCAACTGCTGGACACGGCTGTCGGAAAAATCGGCACTGGAAGGATAGAAAATCATAGCGCCGTCATCGGTGCGGCGAAGCATAAAATGGCGCGACGCTGACGGCCGTAGCGAAAGCCGGAAACACGGTGCATCGATACGAAAATCGGCATCCATCGCGGCGGGCTTGACTTTACGATAGCCTTCCAGCAGTTTCGCACGGTACTGTTCCACCACTTTCATCGCCTCGTCGGTACGGCTCATGAACGGCACCGTCACATACAGTCCGTCGGGCTTCACACGCATGGTCACCCCACGCGCCCCACGCCGGGTACGCAGCACGATACGTCCGAAATCCTTGTCAGCTATCACTCCCCGCGTTGCCATCGTCCTGCCCTATTTTGCCTTCATCGTCACAATCGGCACCAGCATTTCCTCCATTGAGATGCCGCCATGCTGGAATGTGTCCTTATAATACTGGACGTAGTAATTGTAGTTGTTCGGATAAGCGAAGAAATCGTTGTTCAGCGTAAAGATGTAGGTCGACGACACATTGGGCGAAGGCAGTCCGTAGCGTTCCGGACGCTTTATTTCGTAAACCTGGCGTTCGTTGTAGCTCAAGTTCTTGCCCACCTTGTAGCGCAAGTTCGTGTTCGTATTCTTGTCGCCAATGACCTTGATAGGATTGTCGACACGGATAGTGCCGTGGTCCGTAGTCAGCACGATGCGCGCTCCGCTTTCGGCAATGCGCTTCATCAGTTCGATGGCCGACGAATGGCGGAACCAGGATTCCGTAATCGAACGGTAGGCGGCATTGTTGACAGCCAGTTCGCGAATCATCTTCGACTCCGTACGCGCATGCGAAAGCATGTCGATAAAGTTGAACACAATCACGTTCAGGTCGTAGTTGGCAAAATTACCGAAATTTTGCAACAGTTTTTCGCCGTAAGAGGTTTCATACACCTTGTTGTAGGAAAATTTATAGCGTTTGCGGAAGCGGTCAAGCTGCGTCTGGATAAGCGGCGATTCGTTCAGGTTCTTACCTTCCTCCGAGTCCTCGTCCACCCACAGTTCGGGAAACATCTTTGCAATCTGCAACGGCATCAGCCCCGAGAAAATGGCATTGCGGGCATATTGCGTGGCCGTCGGCAGAATACTGCAATAGAGATCCTCCTCCACGTTGAAATATTCCGACAGAATAGGCTTGATGATACGCCACTGGTCGAGGCGGAAATTGTCAATCAGAATGAAGAACACCTTTTCCCCGGCATCGAGCAGCGGAAACACCTTTGTCTTGAAAATCTCATGGCTCATCAGCGGATGCTTGTCGGTCGTCACCCACGACTCATAGTTCTTTTTCACAAACTTGCAGAACGTAGAATTGGCCTCGTTCTTCTGCATCAGCAGCAGTTCGTCCATATTCGTTTCCGTCTGAGCCAGCTCCATTTCCCAAAACACGAGCTTTTTATAGAGCTCATACCAGTCCTCGATGGTATACGACTCGTTGATTTGTTCCGTAATGCGGCGGAATTCCTGCTGATAGTCGGATGTGGCCTTTTGCGACACAAGCGTTCCCGAATGCAGATTCTTTTTGAGCGACATGAGAATCTGATTCGGATTGACCGGCTTGATCAGGTAGTCGGCAATCTTGTTGCCGATAGCCTGGTTCATGATGTTTTCCTCCTCGCTCTTCGTAATCATAATCACCGGCACGTCGGGGTGCAGCTGCTTGATTTGCGACAACGCCTCCAGACCACTGATACCCGGCATGTTCTCGTCGAGTATCACCAGGTCGAAATGCTGTTCCGCCACACAGTCGAGCGCATCGCTGCCGTTGTTGACCGTCGTCACTTCATAGCCTTTCTGCTTCAAAAACATGATATGGGGTTTGAGCAAATCAATCTCATCGTCAGCCCACAATATAGTGCCGTTTTTTTCCATTCTGTCCAATCGTTTTAGATTCTACAAATTTACTCCATGCTTTGTTCTTCTGCAAACGCAACTTTCCGTAAAGTTAGCATTTTTTGAGAAAATTTCTACCGTTCCTACGCTTGTCACAAATCCAAACACAAGCCCCTCTCATATTGGAGCGCAACATCCAAAAAGTTCTTCAAATTATAGGAATCTCCATGGCCGACGACAGCTGTTGCTATTTTTTAAGATTGGCCAAGTAGTAATAATTTGAACAGAAAAAGAAGTTTTATTTCCTTTTCTGTTCAAATTATTGCTATAATAGTATGTTCTATTTTTTATTTTTCCAACGGCGCACACCGCTGTCAATCAGCGCAATCATTCCCGTAAAGAAAAGCGCAGCAACCGAATTGACGAGCAGGTTACTGTCGATTCCGCTTTCAGAGGGCGACAACCGGCACACAAGAATAATAGCCGCCAAAATCACAAAAAAGATGACCAGATAAATCAGCCAACGTTTGTTCCTACCGTTTTTCATAAGTCCTTGACTTTTAGTTTCCAACATATATCATTCTCCGGAACTTTCCTCCGGTTCTTCTCCATTCTCGATACGTTCTTCCGCCTGCTGAATCTTTTCCTCAACTGCGTCGTCCGACTGCTCAGCTATAAAACGGAAATATTCTTCAAACGAACGGCCTTCCTTGAGCAGGAGGTCAAAGTTCTTTTCGCTGATAAATACGGGCTTCACCTTTTCCGTAATCCGCACCTGCTTGTCGGCAAACAGTTCGCGGCTATACTGTTCCAAATCGGCGAAACTCGTAAAGCCTTTAATCACGATAATGCCCAACTGCCCGAACGTCATCCGGTCGATATCGAAGTCACGCACAGCATAAGTGGAGAAGTTATGCTTTGCCACATCGAACAGCAGACGATTGGACGAAACGCTGTCTGTCGGATAGGTCAGCAGACAGATGTGCGGTCCTTCTCTCGACGGGTCGAACGGCGTCAGTTCGCGGTTCGGGTCGGTAGCCGTCGTGTCGTTGGTCAGGCGAATCGACCAAATCATGCCGCGCATACTTGTAGCCCCTTCGTTCACCTTGCGGCCCTGTGCCATATCCTTCAAAATGGATGAAGCAAGCGGCGTAATGTCGGTTTCCGGATAACGCACGAGCAGTTCCTTGAGCGTTTCGCGGAACTTTTCGTAATCCTTTTCCGGGATATACGACATGGCATGGAGCAACATGAACTTCGGCATAATCTTCGACAGCGGGAAGCGGCGCATCATTTCGGCATAAGCATCGTGAACGGCCTGCGTACGGTTGTTGAGATAGTCGTCGTAGGTCTTGGCATACATATCCTCCTGCACGCGCTCCATGTTGCGCAAGTTCTCGATGTAGTTCGGATCGGCAAGTGCCAGTCCGTATTTGGAATCGGCAAAGTCGCGCAAAACGAGCTGCCGCATCTGTTCCGCCTTGTCGGTATATCCATAGCGGATATACATCAGATACATGTTGTAGTACACATCCAGTCGATAGATATTGTCGGGATAGCGTTCCAGCAGTTCGTTGAATGCGTTTTCAGCCGCCCTTACGTCTTCCAACTTGTCTTTCAGGATAATACCCATGTTGAACAGACCTTCCTGCACCACATTGTGAGAAGTCTGAATCTCTTCCTCCGTCTTCGGAATCTGCACCAGATAATATTCCGGATAGTGCGGGTCCTGCTCGCGTGCCTCCTCCTCTTTCGCCTTCTTTACATCGGCTATCTGCTCATCGGAAAGCGGATTGCCCAGCGAGTCGGTCATGACGGTTTCTTCCGGCTCGTCGTAGTTGGCCTCCTCAAAATCCGACATGGAGAAAGTGGTTTTATTCGAACGCCGCCAGTCGTCTTCCAGCTTACGGCTGCCCCACATTTTCTGGAACTGTGTCTTACCGGCATTTTTCGTGGCCGTATTGTAGAAATACCACGACTTGTCGGTGTTGAGCGTATAGGTGGTCGTGTTGCTCTGCAACTTGTTTCCGGCGGCATTCTGCTGTGCCAGGTATTCCTGGCGGCGGGCCTCTTCAGCCGCCTTCCGTTCCTTTTCCTTCAACTCTTCGGCCAACCGTTCGGCCACTTTCCGCTGCTCTTCGGGTGAAAGTTTCGCCAGTTCAAGCAAGGAATCCTGCAACGTGACGTTCTGCGAATATACGGCCAGTTCATCGAGCACGTCGGAACGACGTTTCAGCATTTCATAGTCGGGATAATCGTCAGGCAATTGCGGCACGGCCTCCGAATAGCACGGCTGCGCCTTGTCGTATTCGAAGCGGTCGAAATACAGTCCGCCGAGGGTTATCGAGTTGATGGCCTTGTCAATGCCGTTGCGTGTACTTTTTTCGTTGGCAAGCACATAATTGTCAATCGCCTTCAGCGTGTCGCCGCGCGAAAGATACAGGTTGCCGATGGCATAATACACCTGGTCAAGATAGTCCTTGTTCCGGTCCTGCCGTGCCATTCGTTCCAGCGATTTCACCTCCGGCTCGATGTTCGTACCCATATACACCTCGCTCTGCTTGATGCGGGCGTTGAATTTCGTCCGATAGGAAGCGTTCGAGGCATCGGCCACTTTCTTGAACGTCTGATAGGCTTCCGCCTTCATCCCGTTCTGCTCCTGAAGCTGACCGAGAAGGAACCGCATGCGCGTCTTCTGCGCACCTCCGACGGCATTGACTGCCTGCGACAGATAAGTCACGGCATCTTTTCCACGGTGGGACTTGATAAGGAAGTCGGCATACGCCATATTATACATTCCACGTAGTTTTTTGGTGGTAAGTTCTTCGGGTTTCAGGCGGGTGGCCACATTTTCGGCCTCATTGGTCCAACCCAATGCACAATAGGAACGCAACTGCCAGATTTTTGCCTCGGTAACGAGTTCGGGCAACCAATTGAAATAGCGTTCGATATAGCGGAATGTGGAAGCGGCGCCGAGAAAATCGCCGTTCAGATACTGGGCTTCGCCCATCAGCCGCCAGGCATTGTGGAGAAAAGGATGGTATTCGCCGCGTTTCAGATATTCGCGGTATTTCGGATCGCGCATCTTGCCACGGTCCTTTTTCGGCTTCTTTTGGATGGAGTGCAGGGCAATGGCCTTCTGCATCTTTTCCAGCGTACGGTCGAAGTTGGCCGACGGCTTGGTGGCCTTCGGGTCGGCATGCGCTTCTGCCGGATGGATAAACAGCAGGTCGGAATAGTCGTCCTCATATTCGTCCTCCATTTTCTTCAGCTGCTCCTTGTAGTGCTCCTCGCCGTTGAAATACACGTTGTAGCGCGTTGTAAACGCCTGATAAAAACGCGTTCCGGCGGTATTCTTTTTCGTACTGCACGAAGGGAACAGCAGGAAGAACATCGCTAAAAGAAGCAGAAAATATATAGGACGACGTGTCAAAATCAAGTCTGTTTTAATCAATTATTTTAACGGATTCAACGGTAATTTATTGCCTGTCAGCTTTCATTTTACACGCCGCCGTCCTGCTTCCCTGACAACACGCACAACGGCATAGGCGGCTATCAGCGTCAATACGATGGTAGCGGATGCCGGCACGTTGGTATAATAGGACAGGAAAAGCCCAGCCACGGAACCGAGCAGGCTCACGACCACTGCCAAAGCTATCATCGGACGCAAACGCGTGGTGAACACTTCAGCAATCATCTGCGGTATGGCAAACAGCGACATCAGCAGCATGATTCCGATAAGTTTCAGCGTCAGAACAATACAAATGGAAACGAGCACCATCATCGCGCTGTTAATAAGCCGCACGGGCATGCCGATGGTACGGGCGAAGTCGCTGTCGAAGGCACAGGCCATAATCGGACGGAAAAATGCGCCCACAAATCCCAAAAGGACAAGCAGATAGACGGCGAATATCAGCAAATCGGTCTGACTGATGGTGAGAATGCTGCCGAACAGGAAATTATTGAGTTCGGGCACATAGCCGGGCGTAAGGAAAATAAACAGCACGCCAATGGCCATGCCCAACGCCCACACGACAGAAATGGCGGAATCCTCCCGCACATGGTAGCGTGTAGATACCCATTCCACGCCCAACGACGAGCCGACGGCAAACACACCGGCCATCAGCAGGGGGTTCATTCCCAGATAGTAGCCCAATCCCAATCCGCCGAAACAGGCATGGGTGACACCGCCGCTGACAAACATCAGCCGGCGGATAATGACATACGTTCCGATAATGGCCGATGCCACGCTTATCAGCATCAGCCCAAACAGAGCGTTTCTAAAGAAAGTATATTCCAGTATTTCCATTCGTTTCCTTTTTCATTCATCGGGCAAACGGCTATCCGTTTACCTTGCGTTCGCGCTCTTCGCGCACGATGAGCAGCAGCTCTTCCTTCACGATGTCGGGCAGGTTGATGCCGCGCAGCTGCAACGAGCGTGCCCATCCGGCAATATCGTCGGGGAGCAGCGTCAGCAGCACGTCGCGGAAAGCCTCAATCTGTTCTTCGTTATAGCCGTTGGAAGGAATGCCGGCATAGGCATCAAGGTCTTCATCGTCGTAATAGACAATCTCCGTCGACACGCCCTGCAACAGCGAATCGCGCTCGCAGGTGATGTGCATGCCGCAGCAGCCCGGTTCGCTGCCGCCGTTGTCAGCGGCAGGCGTTTCCTCCGGCTCTTCAATGCCTTTTGCCTTACGGCGTTTTTCTCCGATAGTATGGGTGATGTAAAGCACCAGCCCGAACACCACGGTAACCGCCAATATAATCAATGCACCTTTCATTATTCTTTTTCCTCCATGCTAAAACCGACTTCCGAAAGATGTTTCCAATAGTCGGGATAGGACTTGCTCACCACCCCGGCATCCAAAATCACCAGTCCCGGGAATTTCACGGCGGCGGGAGCAAAGGCCATCGCCATGCGGTGGTCGTCGAAAGTCTCAATTTCGGGATTCTCCTGCGGTTCGGTTCTACGGCCGTCCCAACGGAGCGAATAGTCCGGCTCCACTTCGAGCGCATAGCCCAGCTTCGCCAATTGCGAACGCAAAGCCTCTATGCGGTCGGTTTCCTTGATTTTCAATGTCGACAGGCCGGTCATCCGGAAAGGAATGTCGGCCAAACAAGCCGTCACGACAAGTGTCTGCGCCAAATCGGGCTGTCCGGAAAGGTCGAAATCCACCCGTGCCGGCCGCTGTCCTGCCGGGCAGTTCAGTTGCACGCCGCAGTCGGCAAAAACCGTTTCCACCCCCAGACAGGCAAAGAACTCCGCCACACGGCTGTCACCCTGCACGCTTTGCCGATGCAGTCCGTTCAGCCGCACTTTCAGTTGCGGTATCAGCAGCTGCATTTCGTACCAGTAGCTGGCTGCCGACCAGTCGCTCTCCACAGCGAAATCAGTCACGGCATATCGCTTCGGAGCAATGCGCACCTCCCCGTCGGCAACTTCCACCTCGCCGCCAAAACGGCACATCAGTGATGCCGTCATTTCGATATACGGACGTGAAATCATTCCGCCCTTCAAACGCAAGTTCAGGCCGCCGTCCATATACGGCGCCACCATCATCAGAGCTGAAATATATTGCGAACTCACGTTTCCTGCCAGTTCCACCGGACCGTCGGCATGCAGCCGTTGTCCTTCAATGCGCAAGGGAGGAAAACCCGCCTCGCCCTCGTAACTGATTTTGGCACCGCACTGACGCAAGGCATCTACAAGCACACCGATAGGCCGCTGACGCATACGTGCCGTGCCGTCGAGCGTCACCGTCCTGCCCTCGCATCCGGCAAAATAAGCCGTAAGGAAACGCATTGCCGTTCCAGCGGCACCGATATTCACATAGTCGCCCGTTTCACGCAGCGCCCGCTGCATGGCATCCGTATCGTCACACACGGCGACATTCGATATACGGCCTCCACCACCTGCCAAAGCGTTCATGACCAACACACGGTTGCTGATGCTTTTCGACGCCGGCAACATCACCGTCGCCTCCCGCGCCAAACCGAAAGTCACTTTCAAATTCCGTTTCATAACCACAAACTTACAGAAAATCTCTGGAAAAACCACCGCATTACAACAGATTAATGTAATAGATTCTGAGAATTAAAGAGTTATAATAAAATCGCAGAAGTTGGGCAGACAGTTGAAAACCGTTTCCGAGCAAATTAACGTAAAAGAACGGAATTGTTCCCATCATGGGTTACAAGACAAGGAAAAAGACAGAAAATGTAGAATGCGCTCTAAAATCACTTCCAAAACAAATAAAAGTATTAGAAGATAGGGGATTATCAAAAAAATTTTCTATCTTTGTATTAGGATGTAGATGACTACATCTAAGACATGTTAATAAAAAGAAAGCGTTATGTCTTCATCTTGCGTGAGAAAAGCCTGAGAAACTTTACACAGAGACAAGATTTGGCATGATGGTTCTCCGCGCATATGCGTGGGGCTGCTATCTCCACATTTGTCTCTAAAGGTTTTCTCAGGGCCTACTCACAAGGGTGTGGATGTGCAGTTCCACGCTTCGTGTTGTTTATAATCTCTGTAGGAACTGGGAGATAGCGGAAAGCCTCAACCCGTTAGAGAGGGCAAATTAAAAACTTGTGAGTATGGCTCAAATGATTAACAGGGGAAAAGAATTGATTCGTATATCCCCGCAAACTGCAACCAAATTGGAGTATTCTACCAATGACGGTAGAACATGGTCTCAACGTTATTTTGGCACATCATGTGGTGATTTCCATGATTTGACAGACAACGGAAAGGAAATTTTAGCACAAACCTCAAAAGGACTTTACTATTCTACAAACGAAGGTAGAACATGGTCTAAACGTAATTAATGTGTTTTAGCTATGAGGGGGTGTGATTGTGACACGTCTCTCAAGCACACCCCCTATTGTTTATTTTTCAATATTCCTTATGAAACTTACACAGAAAAAAGCTATTTTAGTTGTAGCAATATTGGTTGTCATAGCGTGTTTCTTTGCCGTATATTTGAGGTTGTTTACAGATAAAGAACTTTGGTATGAGATGTTTGCGGCAGTTTTAGGTGTCATTATTACCGCAGTTATAACAATGATACTTCTAAAAGGTCAGAGCGATGATGATGTAGAACGTGCGAGAGATGCCAAAATTTTTGGGGAGAAACTTCGGATTTATCAAGACTACCTTCATACCTTATGTGATGTAATCAAAGACCATAGCCTTTCGGATGAAGAAAAAATCCGTCTCGAATTTCAGACTTCCTATGTGGCAATGCACTGTGATTCGAAATACATAGCGATAGTCAGCAATGCGGTCAAAGAGCTTATTGAATATTGCTGCCCTGATGAAGAAGGAGAAAACTTGGACCGTAAAAATAAGAGTGGTTCACCAGACCCTTTATTAGACAATCTTTTCTGTATTGTAGAAGCGTTCAGAAAAGACTTGTATCGTGACGATTTTATATTTGACGGCAAACATAAACGAAATACATTGGAAAATTTCTCAGATGCTTATCGTAATGCTAAAAGTAATAATTGTGATATAGAGCAAGAACCACAACGTATATTGGTTGACTTAAATGTACTTTCTAATTTGCTAAACACAAATACAGGAACTTCTTCTGTTATTAAATCCAATGAAAAAGATACCGAACAGCAATCAAAAACAGTCAATATGGAAGATACAAGCATATGGGATTGTTCCTTATCTAAATGGAATGAAGAGGGTTGGTATATTGAAGGAATGTCTGACCAATATGATGGTTTCCGTATGGAAAATAAAAATGGGAATCCCGGAGTTATTGATGTCGGATTTTGGCAAGGGCATTATTATATTCAAGCACAATATGATGGAGATTCTGATTTCTCTAAACCCTTGAAATGGGAAAAAGGAGGACGTAGAAGTTATGGTAAATGGTGGCAATACTTATCAGAACCGTATGACAATATCGCTGAAGGGAAATTTGTGGAGACGTTTAAGTCTGATAAAGAATTGCAACGATATATTATAGAAAATGTAGAGACACTGAAAAATAGAATTAGCCGTCATTATCGTACTGCGACATGGAAAAATGAAGTTGGTTCTCATGATAATTGGAATATATTTATTTGGTATTGGGACATATTAGCTTGTGAACTGAATTCAGAAGAAGAAGGAACTCCCTATATGGATATTATGGAAGATGGGACAAGTGGTAAAGTCCTGATACAGTTTGCTAATCGAAAAGACAATATGAATTTATTGAAGAGCACTTTAAAGCGTATTGGATGTCAAGACAAAGAGATAAATGCAGACGGATATGTTGTCTTGGATGTCGTGCCGTCTACTGATGCAAGTGTCGTTTCTGAAAGAGTAAAATATTGGATTGGGGAAATAAACGGCTGACTGCTTAACATGACACAGAAAATCAAGATGAAAAGCTTTGTGGCAATTGACTTTGAAACTGCTAATCAGTGTCGATCAAGCGTATGCAGTGTTGGAGTCATTGTTGTAAGGGATAATGAGATTGTAGACAAGTTCTATAGTCTTATCCACCCAGTGCCCAATTATTACTCATATTGGAACACGCAAGTTCATGGCTTGACGATTGATTCCACTCAATCGGCTCCCAATTTCCCTGAGGTATGGGCAAAGATTAGTCCGCTGATAGGAGAACTGCCATTGGTTGCCCACAATAGTCAGTTTGATGAAAGTTGTCTGAAGGCGGTTTTTCACGCTTATGGAATGCC
>OHSQ01001163.1_pt1 | contig 10778 bp, 9 predicted proteins | sample 1578661 | NCBI WGS metagenome assembly OHSQ01 (sample SAMEA3879534, study PRJEB24766) | human gut metagenome | biome: human-associated habitat; feature: feces | place: USA | collected 1985/1987 | reverse complement strand
CATATTGTATTATCCTAATTTTATATACAGTCCGTACTGAAATGAGATTTTACCAGATCAAATACTCCACTTTCAGTCTTATGCTTCCGCGCGAGGATAGCCGCACATATTCGCCGTTCCGTATACAATCATTTGTGTTATACCGTCCGTATTTATCCATGCCACGGCGTCTTTGCCTTCTCCGGTCATATGGATCCGCCACATTCCTGCCGTAGCGTCATAGGCCGCATCCGCTACATCATAGTCCTCACATTCCGTCCACGCCAGCTGGATCGCCGTTTCCACATCGGGGGCAGCTTCTTCTCCGGTGCAGATAAATCCCTCGGTTTGGATAGTGGCTGCCGTCGGGTCAGCCGCCATCGCCAGCCCCAGTGCCGAAGCCTCCTCCGCATAACTGCAGCTCGGCACCTCCCGTTGGAAGCGGCACCAGTCTCCGTCGATCACCACATCAATACTGTACACACCGGCAATTTGGTATTGGTATCCTGTTCCAAAGTTGGAGCAGTCGTCCTCCCCCGGCAGCTCGGTCTCCGCCACCGTCTTGGTGATCTCTCCATCCATCACCCCACAGCGTGCCAAAGTGATGATCTCCCCAGTATCGGTATACAGCTCCCCATCGACCCGCACATATCGTGCCCCGGAAGAATGGACCTGGTCCCCTCCCTCATTAAAAATGCGTACCTTGCCGGGCTCATCAGTCAAGTCCCCGCCGGAAACCGGCGGCTCTTTCTCCTGGCAGGCCGCCAAACCCATCACCAGCAGTCCCGCCAGCAGCAGCGAAATGAACACGCCGAGGACCGTGCCCGCCGTATTGCCGAGCGCGTTTTGCAGCGTCTCGGTCAGGGAGAACTTGAGCAGCGGTTCATAATACTGATACACGGTCGAGCGGATGCCGCTTGAAATGTTGATGGCGGCAAACGCATATGCGCCGACGAGCATGAAGCCCGCCTGTCCGAGCGAGAACAGGCCCGTAAAGCCGTTCAGAAGGTTCATGGATACCGCCACGAGGGAGTAAATTGCGCCCTTGCGCAGGACGGTCGTGAGCATGATGGGCACGCCCGGAATGCGGTCGAGCAGGAACGCCAGCAGATAGATGAGCGCGAGGCCCGCAATGGTCAAAATCGTCTGTAAGGAGAGGCCCTTTTTCTTTTCCATATGCTCCACCTCAGACTTTCTCGGTCAGCTTCTCACCGAACAGGCCCGTCGGCTTGACGACGAGGATGACGATGAGCAGCGCAAACGTGAACGCATCGGAGAACGCCGTCAGCTTCATGCCCTTGAGGAGGTTCTCACAGATGCCGATGATAAACGCGCCGATGACCGCGCCGGGGATCGACCCGATGCCGCCAAAGACGGCGGCGACGAACGCCTTCAGGCCCGGCATGGCGCCGGAGGCCGGAGCGATGGTCTTATAATTCGAGAAATACAGGAACGAGGCCACGGCGGCCAGCGCGGAGCCGATGATGAACGTAAAGGAAATGACGGAGTTGATCTTGATGCCCATCAGCTGCGCCGTCTCAAAATCCTTGGACGCGGCGCGCATGGCCATGCCGACCTTCGTGCGCTTGATGAGGATCACGAGCGCCACGACCAGCGCCAGCGTCAGGATCGGGGTAATGACGGTCACGCGCTTGGTGGACGCGCCGAGGATGGTGATGGTGTCGGTGATCCACGGCAGCTCCGGGTACTGCTTGGGCACGCCGCCCGTCACGTAGTACGCGAGGTTCTGCAGCAGATAGCTCACGCCGATGGCGGAGATCATGACGGACATACGCGGGGCCTGCCGCAGCGGCTTATAAGCACAGCGCTCCACCGCGAAGCCGAGCGCGACCGTCAGAATCACGACGACGGGCAGCGCAAAATACAGCGGCATCGTCGCCGAAAGATAGACCATGATGAGACCGGCGACCATGAAGATATCGCCGTGCGCAAAGTTGATAAGGCGCAGAATGCCGTAGACCATCGTATAGCCGACGGCGATCAGCGCATATTGGCCGCCGGCCGAAATGCCCGACAGGACATAGGGCAGCCATTGCTTGAGAACACCCATGGGGAACCTCCTGATTTTTGTTTATCGCCATGTCCAAACCGCGAACCGCTCACCGAAATGAGCCGGCTTGGACGCGGCGATAAAAGAATGGTTCCATCCGGCAGCGGGTTCGAACGCTGCCGGATGAAAATGCGTACCGGCCGGAGGGATTTCCTCCGGCCGGAAACCATTGTGGTCAGTATTGCGGGACAAATGCTCAGGCGGCAGTCTGAACCTTGTAGAACTGGAAGCCGCCGTCGATGGCCTGCTTGATGTAGGCGGTGCTCTTGACAGCGTCGCCGTTGGCGTCGAAGCTCAGCGCGCCGGTAACGGCATCGATGGACAGACCGGCCAGCGCGTCGCGGATGGCGGTGCCGTCGGTGGACTGGGCCTTTTCGATGGCCGCGACCGCAGCCATGTAGGCGTCATAGCCGAGGGCGGAGACTGCCGCGACAACGTCGTTGCCGCCGTTGTTGGTGAGGTTCTGGGCATTGCCGTTCAGCCACGCCTTATAGCCGGAGACGAATTCCTTAGCAAGACCGGACTCGTCGTTCTCGTCAAAGAATGTGGAGACGAAGACCTGCATATCGGTGCCGTTCTGCGCATCGGAGATCGCGGAGTTCTCCCACGTGTCGCCGCCGAGGATGGGGAGGCTGACGCCGAGTGCAGAGGCCTGCTCGATGATCTGCGGGGCATAGGCGATGGCGGACGGCGCGAAGATGACGTCTGCGCCGCCGGAGACGGCGTTATTGAGGTACGCGGAGAAGTCCGCCGTGCCCTCGACAAACGTCTCATCGGCTACGATCTCGCCGCCGGCCTCTTCAAAGGCCTTTACAAAGTTCTTGGCCAGGCCGACGGTGTAGTCGTCGCCGAGCATCGACAGGACGTAGGCCTTCTTGGCGCCGAACTCTTCCATGGCGAACGAGGCCATGACGGAGCCCTGGAACGGATCGAGGAAGCAGACGCGGAAATAATAATCGTTGCCGGCGGTGACGGCCGCGTTCGTGCAGGAGCAGCCGATGGCCGGGATCTTGGCGTTTGCGAAGTAGGTACCGGCGGCGATGGAAACGCCGGAGCCATAGGAGCCGAGGACGACGGAGACCTTGTCAGCGACCAGCTGCTGGGCAGCGGAGACGGCCTTGTCGGTCGAGGACTGGTTGTCCTGAATGTCGAGCTCGATCTTGTATTCTTCGCCGTTGATGGTGACGGTCGGCTTGACGGAGTTGGCGTACTGGATGCCCAGAACCTCCTGCTTGCCGCCGGCGCCGTTGTCGCCGGACTGCGGCTCAAACACGCCGATCTTGATGACCTTGGAGCCGCCGCTGGACGCGCAGCCTGCGAACAGGCACATGACCATAACGGCAGCCAGAAGCAGAGCGATGATCTTTTTCATAGAATATTTCCTCCTTCTGTCCATGTACAATAGACAAGTGTTCATGAACTTATAGTCGCCATTATAGCGAAGTGAAGTGTAAAATGCAAGCCCTAATTGCTTGTTTTTTGAAAAAAATTCACGCTGCGCGGACAATTGTCTTCGTCGCTCTGCACAAAAACCGACTGGACAGTGAGAAAAAGGAAAAGCGCAGGGATCACTTGACAGCTCCGCTATAATAAAAGTGAAGTGAGCTTGAAGGGAATATTATCATGACAGATCTGAAAAAACGGCTTTTTGCCGGACTGCTGGCGCTGGTGCTGCTGTGCGCGCCGCTCTCCGGCTGCGCGGCGCGGGAGGCAGAGCGCTATGACGTGCTGGCGTCCACCGCACCGGTCCGCGCCATGACGGCGGCGCTGCTGGAGGGCACGGGGCTGAATTGCGGGCTGGTCGTGACGGAAAGCGTTTCGTGCCTGCACGACTATACGCTGACCGTCGCGCAGATGGAAAAGATCGGGCAGGCCGACGTAGTCGTTCTGAACGGCCTCGGGCTGGAGGCGTTTATGGAGGACGCGCTGCGCACGGCGAAGCGCACCATTACGGCATCAACCGGCGTTGACACCCTCCCCGGCGAGGACGGCGAGGACCCGCATATCTGGCTCGCCCCCGCGAACTGTATTTTAATGTGCAAAAATATCGCCGCCGGGCTTGCGGAATTCTATCCGGACAAACAGCCCCTGATCGAGCAGAACCTGTCCGCCGTCACGGCGGAGTATGAGGCTGCACAGGCCTATGGCGAAGAGACGCTGAAGGCCCTTTCCTGCCGGGAGCTTGTGACGTTCCACGACGGCTTTTCCTATTTCGCCCGCGCGTTCGGCCTTGAGGTTGCCGCCGCAATGGAAATTGAGGAGGGCAGCGAACCGTCCGCAAAGGAGATCGAGTCCGTCATCCGGCTGGTAGAGACTGAAGCCATCCCCGCCGTCTTCTGCGAGGAAAACGGCGAACGGCAGACGGCTGAGACTGTCGCGAGGCAGACTGGAGCCGGACTGTACGCGCTCACAATGGGCATGGACGGCGGCGAGGCAGGCTGCACGGACGCGATCTATCACAACATCGACACCATCCGGGAGGCGCTTTCATGATCCCACATCTGCACCCGCACGCAGGCGACTGTGAACACGCCTGCTGTCTGAAAATCGAGCATCTGTCCGTCCATATCGGCGGCGAGACGATCCTGGACAACATCGACCTGCATATGCACTGCGGCCAGATGGTCGCGCTGATCGGTCCGAACGGCGCGGGCAAGTCCACGCTCATCCGCGCCATTCTGGGCCAGCGGGAATATGAAGGGAAGATCACCTTCCACGAGGCCAGCGGCAAGGAAGCGAAGCTGCGCATCGGCTATGTGCCGCAAAGCCCGGCCTTTGACCGCGGCGACCCCGTGAGCGTGATGGACCTTTTCACCTGCTGCATCTTCAAGCGCCCCGCGTTCCTGCGCCCGACAAAAGCCATGCGGGAAAAAGTTTTGGCCTGCCTTGCGAACGTGCACGGCGAAGCGCTCATCGACAAGCGCATCGGCACGCTTTCGGGCGGCGAGCTGCAGCGCGTGCTGCTGGCGCTGGCGCTTGAGCCCATGCCGAATATTCTCATACTCGACGAGCCGCTCTCCGGCGTGGATGTCGAGGGCATGAGCCTGCTCATGGATATGCTCGACGAGATCCGCAAAAAATTTGACCTGTCGATCCTCATGACGACGCACGACTTTACCATGCTGGAGCAGTACTGCGACCAGGTCGTGCTGCTGCAGGGAAAGATTCTCCGGCGCGGGACGCCGCTGGACGTGCTGAACTCGGAGGAATTCGCGCAGGCATTCCACATGGGAGGAGGCGCACAGGCATGAACGTCTGGTACGCGTTTTTGAACGCACTCGGCATCCGCATGTTCGAAATGGACTTCATGAAGAACGCGCTGCTGGCCGTTTTGCTGCTGGGGCCGCTGTTCGGCCTGCTGTCCACGATGATCGTGACGGGAAAAATGAGCTTTTTCTCCGACGCGCTGGGCCATTCCGGCTTTACGGGCATCGCCATCGGTGTGCTCTGCGGCGCGGTGCAGCCGATCTATTTCGCGGTCGGGCTGTCGGTTCTGTTCGCGCTGCTGTTTTCCTTCGTCCGCAGCCGGACGAGCCAGTCGGCGGACACCATCATCGGCGTCTTTTCCTCCACCGCCGTCGCGCTCGGCATTTTCATCGTGACGCTCGGCGGGCGGAGCTTTACGAAATTCAACCGGTATCTCATCGGCGATATCCTCTCCGTCTCCCCGCAGGAGATCGGCCTGCTGGCGCTGGTGCTGCTGGCGGTCGTGCTGCTGTGGGTGTTCGGGTCGAACCGTCTGGTGCTGACGGCGGTGCATCCGCAGCTGGCCTCCTCGCGCGGCGTGGCGACGAAGCGCAATGAAACGCTCTTTACCGTCGCCATCGCTATCGTCGTAACGCTGGCCATGAGCTGGGTGGGCCTGATGGTCATCAATTCCCTGCTCGTCCTGCCGGCGGCAGCCTCGCGCAATCTGGCGCGGAACCTGCGGCAGTACCATCTGCTGTCCGTCCTGTCCGCGCTTGTGTGCGGGCTTTTGGGCCTGTGCGCGGCATATTGGCTCGGCTGCTCGGCGGGTGCGACGATCGCGCTGCTGCTGGCGGTGTATTTCGCCGTGTCCTTCGCCCTGCGAAACCGCGCTGCCTGAGAAAACGGCAGCAAAAATTATAAAGCGTTCACTGTACAGAATAAAAAGAGGATTTCCCTATGAAGATTGCAGACATCCACGCACATATTTTCCCGGAAAAGCTGGCCGAAAAGGCATCGCATTCCATCGGCAGCTTCTACGGCGTTTCCATCGAGCGGGAGGCCGATATGCCGCGCCTGTGCGCGGAGGATAAGCTTGCGGGCATCACCCGCTGCGTCGTCTCCAACTCCGCAACGAATGCCAGTCAGGTCCAAAACGCCAACACATTTCTGGCCGAGGCCGTCCGCGGACACGACGGCTATCTCGCCTTCGGCACGATCTATCCCGGCATGGACGGATTTGAGGAGGAGCTTGACCGTATGCTGGAGCTCGGCCTGCGCGGGATCAAGATCCACCCGGATTTTCAGAAGCTCGCCATCGACGACGAACGCGGCATCGAAACCTATAAGGCCATCGCCCGGCGTGATCTTCCGGTGCTGTTTCATATGGGCGACGACCGGTACGATTTCTCTTCCCCGGAACGGCTGACAAATCTGTTGCGGCGCGTGCCGGAGCTGCGGGCTGTGGCTGCACACTTCGGCGGCTGGCGCAGCTGGCCCCGGTCGCTGGCGCATTTACAGCCGGAAAGCGTTCTGTATGACACATCCTCCACGCTCGGCATGATCGACCGGGAGCTTGTTCTGCGCTTCATTGACAAAATCGGCCCCGACCGGCTGATTTTCGGCACGGACTTCCCCATGTGGAGCCCGAAGGAGGAGCTGGAGCGGTTTCTTTCCCTCGGTCTGGACGAGGCCGAGCAGCAGAAGATCCTGTACGGAAATTTCATGAACCTGCTGCATTTAAAGGACGGGGCATAGACCGGCCGGCACGCAGCAGTTCGATCAGCTAAAAAACTTACAGCAGCCCCGGATACTGAAGTACCCGGGGCTGCTCAGTCACTCTGCCGTATTTAAACCTTTGCCAGACGGTATGTGCTCTGCAGCATGAACAGGCTGTACAGGAGCATGACGGCGAAGACGGCGTAGGCCGGTGCATAGCCGCCCGCAAGGTCGGCGATCGCGCCGGGCAGGAAGGACAGCACAATGCCGCCGAGGCCGTAAGCCCCCTGAAACAGCCGGAGCGTCTTCTCATAGCGCTCCGGCGTGCTCAGATCGCCCGCCCAGATCGAAACGCCAACGGTAATGAGCGACCCGCCGAAGCCCAGAAAGACCGCAGAGGCCAGCATCAGCGCCTCACTTTTCAGCGGCGCCAGCACGCACAGCGTGCAGCCGAGGATAAAGCTGCCGAACAGCAGATAATTTGCCCGGTAGCTGCCCAGCTTGTCGCACAGCGCGCCGCAGACGCACTTGCCTGCCATCAGCGCCAGTCCGCACAGCGAGAACGCCGCCGCGGTGCGCATGGCGTCCATGCCCTCTGACATATAAAGCGTCATCAGATGGGTAAAGCCGGTCGCACCGATGCCGCTGACCAGCAAAACGGCCAGCAGAAGCAGCGTCCAGCGCAGCCGGGACGGGTGCAGGCCGTGCAGCGCACGCTCCTGCGTGCTCTCCGGGGCGGCCTTGCCCCATGGCTCAAGGCCGAGCGCGGCGGGGTCGCTGCGAATGAGGAAAAAGACGAGCACAGCCGCTGCCGCGCAGAACGCGGCTGTCCACAAAAACGCGCGGTCTACGCCGCCGGCCTCCGCAATGGCGGTGAACAGCGGGGAAAACACGACGGTCGCCAGTCCGGTTCCGGCAGAGCAGATCCCGATGGCCAGCCCGGAATGCGCCCGGAACCAGCGGCGCATCAGGATCGACGCCGGTACCATCGAGCCGAGCGCATAGCTGACGCCCGCGACGGCTCCGGCAAAATAATAGGCCGCGAGGCTTTTTGCTGCGGCAAACAGCAGGAAGCTGACGCAGGCCAGCATCGCCGCCAGCGCGCAGCCGGTGCGATAGCCGAGCCTCCGGTAATACCGGCCGATGGCGAACGTGCCGAGCAGATACGCCGCCGAGCGGATCGTCGTAATGAGCGAGGTCTGCGTGTTGGTAAAGCCATTCTGAGCCAGGACGTAGGGCTGCGCCGCCGAAAAGACGTTGAAGGCCAGCCCGCACGTCACAAACAGCATCAGCGTACAGCCCGCGCAGGACAGCATTGCCCTTCTGAGGTTTTTTCCCATTTTTCTTTCTCTCCCGTTAAAATAAGCGCGCCTTGCGGCGCGCTTATTCTGGTTTTTCAGTCTTCTTCCTTTGCCGTGCAGCGGATATGCAGCTCGTCGAGCTGCTTCTGGGTGACCTCGCTGGGTGCGCCCATCAGGATATCCTGCGCGTTCTTGTTCATCGGGAACGGAATGATCTCGCGGATGCAGTCCTCGCCTGCCAGCAGCATGACCATACGGTCGATGCCCGGGGCGATACCGGCATGGGGAGGTGCGCCGTAGCAGAAGGCGTTGTACATGGCGGGGAACTTCTTCTTTACATCATCCTCGCCGAGGCGGACGAGCTGGAAGGCCTTGATCATGATCTCGGGATCATGGTTCCGGACTGCGCCGGAGGACAGCTCGATGCCATTGCAGACGAGGTCATACTGCTGCGCCGTGATGGTCAGCGGGTCAATTTCGCCCCGGATGGCCTTGTCCAGCGTGGCTGCGCCGCCGCCCGGCATGGAGAACGGGTTGTGGCAGAATTCCAGTTCTCCGGACTCGTCGCCGATCTCGTACATCGGGAAGTCGACGATCCAGCAGAATTCGTAGCGCTCCTTGTCCATATGCCCCTCGACATTCGCGCCGAAGGTCTTGATGAGAACGCCGGTGAGCTTCGTAGCAGAAGCGCCCGCCGCAACAACGACCAGCGTGTTGGCGGTCAGGCCGAGACGCTCGATGAGCGCATCCTTGCAGCCCTGCACGAACTTCGCGACGCCGCCTGCAAGCTCGCCGTTCTCGTCCATCTTGAACCAGTAGCCCTTGACGCCCGCCTGCACCTCGCAGTCGGTCAGGAGCTTTTCGATCTGTTTCCGCGTCAGATGGCAGTTCGAGATGGGCACGGCCTTGACGGTCTGGCCCTTGAACGGCTCAAATTCAGACTCCGTGAACAGGTCGGAGAGATTTTTGCACGTCAGATCGATGCGCAGATCCGGCTTGTCGGAGCCGTAGGTCTCCAGCGCGTCCTTGTACGCGATGCGGCGGAACGGTGCGCTGGACGCGATGTTATACTTGCCGTATTTGGCGAAGATCGGCGGCAGCACGTCCTCAATGATGGCAAACACGTCGTCCTGCGCGGCAAAGGCCATTTCCATATCGAGCTGATAGAACTCGCCGGGGCTGCGGTCGCCGCGTGCGTCCTCGTCGCGGAAGCAGGGAGCGATCTGGAAATAGCGGTCAAAGCCGGAGGTCATCAGCAGCTGCTTGAACTGCTGCGGGGCCTGCGGCAGGGCGTAGAACTTGCCGGGATGCTTTCTGGCGGGAACAAGGTAGTCGCGCGCGCCCTCCGGGCTGGAGGCCGTGAGGATGGGGGTCGTGATCTCAAGGAAATCATGGTCCATCATAGCCTTGCGGATGGCGGCGATGACATTGCAGCGCAGGATGATGTTGTTCTTGACAGCGGGGTTGCGCAGGTCGAGATAGCGGTACTTCAGGCGCTGCGTCTCGTCGGCGTCGCGGCTGCGGTTGATCTCGAACGGCAGCTCGTTGTACTGGCAGCGGCCCAGCAGCTCGATCTTCTCCGGCACGACCTCGATGTCGCCGGTGGGCTGCTTGGGGTTTTTGCTGGCGCGTTCCCGCACGGTGCCGGTGACGGAGATGGTCGACTCCTTGTTGATGCCCTTGACGATGTTCATGATCTCTTCCGTCTCGACGACGATCTGCGTCGTGCCGTAGAAATCACGCAGGACGATAAAGGCAAAGTTATTGCCGACCACGCGGACATTTTCCATCCAGCCGACGAGCGTGACGCGCTCGCCCGCGTTTTCGATGCGGAGCTGGCCGCAGGTATGGGTTCTGTACATGGTCGTATCTGTTTTTTTCGTTGTTGTCGTATTGTGATTCACAAAGGTAGTGAAAACGAAGGTATAAAAAACAAACTCGCGCGTTTTTTATACCGGATGCCATCTCTTTCCTTCGACAGGGGAGGTGTGCGAGGCTGAATCCGGCGGGTTCGTCGGGAGGGGTGGCGGCGACTTTCCGTCTTTTGTAAAGGAAGAAAAGTGAGTGCGGAGTGGTGCGAACTAATTCGTTTCTTGTCGGAATTCCTGCTATTTACGAATACAGGCAGAACGGAAGAGAGGCGGCGATGTGGAGCCGGGTGAAAATTAGAGGCATATCGGATTTTCCGTTAAATTATTAATTTTGCCGAAAAACCGAAACGATGGAACAGCAGCAAACCGATGAAAAATTCATGCGCCTGGCACTAAACGAGGCGGAAAAAGCGTTAGAAGAGCAGGAAGTACCCATCGGTGCCGTGGTGGTCGCGGACGGACGTATCGTCGGCCGGGGGCACAACCTGGTCGAAACCTTGGCGGACGCTACGGCTCATGCGGAAATGCAGGCCCTGACAGCCGCAGCCTCGACCGTCGGAGGCAAATACTTGTCCGAATGTACGTTGTATGTGACGGTCGAGCCTTGCATCATGTGTGCGGGGGCGATTGCGTGGAGCCAGGTGGGGCGGG
>OHSQ01001162.1_pt1 | contig 10781 bp, 7 predicted proteins | sample 1578661 | NCBI WGS metagenome assembly OHSQ01 (sample SAMEA3879534, study PRJEB24766) | human gut metagenome | biome: human-associated habitat; feature: feces | place: USA | collected 1985/1987 | reverse complement strand
GCTCTGTATGGCCTCGATTATGGGCACGCCGAAGCCCTCGTATCTTGAGGGGTAGACGCATGCCTCGGCCATCTGATAAATGGCGGGCAGGTCTTCGTTGGGCACGTTGTGGAGTATCTTCACGCGGCTTTCGAGAGCGTTATCCCTGATATATGCCTTCACCTTTTCGGTGTAGGCGGTGGCCTTGCCGACTATCACCAGACTTATGTCGTCGGGCAGCATTCTCATTGCCTTCACTGCCAGCAGCACGTTCTTGCGCTCCTCGATGGTGCCCACGTTGACTATATATCGCTCGGGCAGCATGTAGCCCGTGTGCACCTCCTGCATTTTCTTTTCGCTCTCGTGCATCTTGTAGCGCGAGCCGCAGCTCTGGTATATTACGTCAATCTTCTCGGGGTTGACGCCTCCGAAGAGCATGATGTCGCGCTTGGTGCATTCGCTGATGGCTATTATGCGGTCGGCCTCGGCGCAGGTTTTTCTGAATTTCCAGGCATAAATCTTGGTGTCGGGCCAGTTGTACCATTCAGGATGTCGCATGAATATGATGTCGTGAATGGTCACCACGGTCTTTATTCCAGCCTTCTTTATGCCTATGGGCAGTTCTCCGGATAGTCCGTGATAGAGCTTTACGCCGTCGGCGCGGAGGTCGTCCACCATTGAGTGCATGCGCCACCATGCCTTGCGCAGGCCAGAAAGATGCTTGCGCGGAAAGACAAATCTTACGTTGGCCGACTCTCTCACCTGACTCCTCAGCGCGCTGTCGCCCTTGTCGGGGGCATAGAGGTTGAGCGTTATGTCGGGCGTGATGACCTCAGAGAGGTCGTTGACAAGTGTCCGGGCATAGCTTCCAAGTCCGGTGCGGTTACATACAATGCGCTTGGCGTCGTATCCTATAATCATATTTCACATATTTTGTTGAGGGCTGCATATAGCCTGGGCGTTATGCCGACTTGTGTCGCCGTGTGTGTCCAAGCCGTTTCGCCTTGTGCGGCTCTCATGGTGTCCGCATGGCGTGTGCCGGCCCATTGATGTTATATGTTTCACGTGTGACAGGCTGTAGGCCTATTTTCTAACCACGTGTCCGTTTTCTATCTTAAACTCTTTGTCAAACTCTTCTCTTGTGCGTTTCCATCGGTTGTGGCTCCACAGATAGAAGCGCGGCTCGCGCCTGATGGTCTGCTCGAGCATGGCAAAGAACTTCTTGGTAATCTCAAACTCAGGCATTTCGCCGGGCTTGTCGGTCATGAGCTTGAAGGTATAGATATATTTTCCGCGTTCGGGGCGTTCAACGTCGATGTAGAACACGGCATTGTTCATCTTGCGCATTATGCGTTCGGCTCCCGTGAACACTGGAGTGTCGTGATTGAGGAACGGCAGCCACAGGTGGATGTTGCGGTAGCGTGGCGCCTGGTCGGCAATGTAGCCGAACAGATTCATGAGATTCTGCCTGCGGAACGAGACGAGATACCTCAGTATGTCTTTCTTGGGTATGCACACTCCGCCCATGCTCTGCCTGATGTTGATAAACAGACGGTCGAAGAGCTGGCTGCGCAGAGGGTGATATATGAGTCCGATCACTGATTCGGGATGCTTCTTTATTACAAGTCCTGTGGCCGACAGCAGTTCCCAGTTGCCGTAGTGGCCGAGTATGCCGGCGCACGTCTGTCCCTTGTCAAAGTACTCCTCAATCTTGTCTATGCCCCTGAACTCTACGTGCCTGAGCAGCTCCTGACGGCTCACCGACATGAGCTTGACGGTCTCGACAAAGTAGTCGCAGAACCATCTGTAGAACCCGTGTTCAATGGCGATGCACTCCTCCGTGCTCTTTTCGGGAAATGCCGACGTTATGTTGCTCCTTACTATGTCGCGGCGGTAGCGCACAATGTTGTAGAGAACGAGGTAGGCTATGTCTGATATAGCATAAAGTGCCTTATAAGGCAACTTTGACGCCAGATAGAAAATGCCGTAGACTATGTTGTATAAGAATTCTTTCATTCCTCTTTCTCCCGTTAGTTGATTACAGTGTCTGCATGTCGTTCAGTTTCTTGTAGTATCCGTCCATGGCGAGCAGCTCCTCATGAGTGCCGCGCTCAACGATTTCGCCTTCGTGTATGACGCATATCTCGTCAGCGTTCTTGATGGTCGACAGGCGGTGGGCAATGGCCACCGTGGTGCGTGTCTTCATCAGATGCTCCAGCGCGTCCTGCACCAGTCGCTCGCTCTCGGTGTCGAGAGCCGACGTAGCCTCGTCGAGTATGAGTATAGGCGGATTCTTAAGTATGGCGCGGGCTATGCTCACTCGCTGGCGCTGTCCGCCCGATAGGCGTCCGCCGCGGTCGCCGATGTTGGTGGCGTAGCCCTCGGGGGCTTCGCGGATGAAGCTGTCGGCGTTGGCCACCTTCGCCGCCGCGACAATCTCCTCGTGCGTGGCGTCGGGACGACCCATGGCGATGTTGTTCTCGATGGTGTCGTTGAAGAGCACCGTATCCTGCGCCACGACGCTCATGTGGGCGCGGACGCTCTCCTGCCGATAGTCGCGCAGCGATATGCCGTCGATGAGTATTTCGCCCGCGGTGGGGTCGTAGAAGCGCGGGATGAGTTCGCTGAGCGTCGACTTGCCGCCGCCCGAGGGACCCACCAGCGCGACCGTCTCGCCGCGGCGGATTTCGAACGATACGCCGTCGATGACCTCGCGGCTGCCGTCGTAGGAGAAGTGGACGTTGCGGAACTCGATTTTGTCGCGCAGCCCCTCCATCGGGATGGCGTCGGGCTTGTCCTCGACCTCGCTGCGGGCGTCGAGCAGCGTGAAGATGCGCTCACCGGCGGCGATGCCCTGGTTGATGGTGGCGAACTGGTCGATGAAGGTGCGGACCGGACGCGTAATCTGCGAGAACATGGCCAGGAAGGCGACGAATCCGCCGGCGTCGAGCGAGCCGCGCACGACGAGCATGCCGCCGAAGATGAGGATGACGCCGGCGGCCGAGATGCCGAGGAATTCACTCATGGGCGAAGCCAGCTGCTGGCGGCGCACCATCGAGAGCAGCAGACGCGTGAAGTCGGCGTTGATGGCGTGGAATTTGGACTTGATGTATTCGGTGGCGTTGTAGCTCTTGATGACCTTGATGCCCGAGAGCGACTCGTCGAGGGCGCTCACCATGTCGCCCATACGCTTCTGGCTGGTCTTGGCCGGGTGGCGCAGCTTCTTGACGATGCGGCCGATGAGCAGAGCCACGATGGGCAGGAAGAGTATCGAGAAGAGGGCCAGCTCCCACGAAATGAGAATCATCGCCACCAGGTAGCCGATGATGAGCAGCGGTTCGCGGAAGGCCACCTGCAGCGTGTTGGTGATGCAGAACTGCACGACCGAGACGTCGTTGGTGATTTTCGAGATGACGTCGCCCTTGCGCTGGTCGCTGAAGAAGCCCACGTGCATGTTCATCACGTTGTCGAAGACCTCGTTGCGGATGCGCTGCAGCGTACGCGTGCGCATGTTCTCGATGGTCCACGAACTCAGGTAACGGAAGGCGTTGCTCAGCAGGCTGGTGGTCATCACCGTGAGGGCCAGCAGCACGAGGATGCGGAAGACGCTGAAGTCGGTGCCGAAGAGCTTCGTGTAGAGATATCCGATTAGCTGCGCGAAGGTCTCCTGGTCGATGCCCAGATTGTGGGGCAGTTCGTAGACGGGCCTGAATTCGTATTCGGGGTCGAACAGCGTCGTGAGAATCGGGATAATCAGGACGAAATTGATGGTATTGAACAGCGCGTAGAATGCGGCATAGAAGAAGTAGGGGATGGCGTATTTCTCGATGGGCTTGGCGAAGCCTAACAGCCGCAGGTAGGTTTTGAACATCGGGTGATGGGGTTATGTTACTCTATCAGCAGACAAATATAGTGAGAATAATGCGATTTTCGGAATTCAGACGCACGAATATGGATTTTATTCTACCTTTGTGACAGTAAAAACATGCGTCATGGAACATTTTATCGAAATTTCACCTCTGGAGATTACCGACAATTTCATCCGCTCCATCGGTCAGGAGTGGATGCTCATCACGGCGGGCGATGCCGTGCAGTGCAATACGATGACCGCCAGCTGGGGGTTCGTCGGCCAGATGTGGGGCCGTCCGGCAGCGATGGTCGTCATCCGTCCGACGCGCCATACGCGCCGGTTCGTCGAGGAGAACGAGCGGCTGACGCTTTCGTTCTTCGAGGAGCGCTATCGCGATGCACTGCGCTACTGCGGCACCCATTCGGGGCGCGACGGCGACAAGTTCGCCGCCTCGGGGCTTACCGTCGTGCGGACCGATGCCGGTACGCCGGCCGTAGGCGAGGCGCGGCTGGTGCTCGAGTGCCGCAAGATGTATGTCGGCGAATTGCGGGCCGACGGGTTCCTGCAGCCCGAGTTGCTCGAACGCTGGTATCCCGACCGTGACCTGCACTACTGCTACATCGTCGAAATCGAACGGGCCTTCGTGCGCCGAGCCGAGTAACCCGTGGGCCCCTGCGGGCTGCTGACAACGACAACCCGGGAGGAAAGCCTCTGTGGCTCCTCCCGGGTTGTGCGTTGTTGTCCGGTCCGGTCGCTCCCTTCGGTCGGGGCTTTTCGCTGCCGCTCGGGCCTCTCTTTTCGACCGCTCCTCTCTGTGCGGCGTGGGCCTGCGGAGGCGGCTCTCTCCGCAGCGGCAGCCGTCAGGCTCCCGGCGTGTAGCCCGTGTCCTCGAGCAGATGCAGCCGGTCGTTGGCCGCCGCGACGGCCAGCTGGTCGCAGCGGTTGTTCTCGACCGTCTCGGCATGCCCCTTCACCCAGACGAAGCGGACATGGTGACGGCGGTAGATGCGCAGGAAACGCATCCAGAGGTCGGGGTTTTTCTTGCCGGCGAAGCCCTTGCGCTCCCAGCCGAAAACCCATCCCTTGGTCACGGCGTCGACCACGTATTTCGAGTCGGAGTAGAGCGTCACGTCGGAGCCCTCGAAGCGGAGCGTCTCGAGTGCCACGCAGACGGCCATGAGCTCCATGCGGTTGTTCGTCGTCAGACGGTAGCCCTGCGAGAGCTCCTTGCGGAAGCGGCCGGCGAGCATCACCACGCCGTAGCCTCCGGGCCCCGGGTTGCCCAGCGCCGAACCGTCGGTATAGATTGTGATTTCCAAAGTCGTGCGTTTGTGTTTTTTCGGGCTTCTCTCCCCGTTCCGCCCGATGTCGGGGGGGGCGAGTTGCCTGTTTCGGATTCCCAAATAGATGCTCCCCGTCCCCGAGGGGGGGGCGAGGAGCATCCGATTGTGTAGGCCCGCAGGCGGCATCGGCGTGTCGCCCGTTGCGGAGACCCTATTTCTTCAGTGCGGCGAGCTGTTCGCGCAGCGCGGCGATTTTCGCCTCGGCGTCGGCCTGCTTGGCCCGCTCGTTGGCTACCACCTTCTCGGGTGCCGACTGCACGAAGCGCTCGTTCGAAAGCTTCTTCATCACCGTTGCGAGGAAGCCCTCGTAGTATTCGAGGTCATGCTGCAGCTTCTTGAGCTCGGCCTCCACGTCGATGCGGCCCTCCATCGGGACGAAGTAGCGCGTCGTCTTGACGAGGAACGCAGCGGCCGTGTCGTCCTTCTCGGAGACGCTCTTCACCTCGCTCAGGTTGAGCATCTTGACCAGCACGGGCGCATATTCGGCAGGGTAGTTCTCGTCGGCCATCACCTCGAGCCGCAGCGTCTCCTTCTGCGGGATGTTCCGCTGCTTGCGGATGTTGCGGACGGCCGTGATGACCTCCTGCACCAGCTCGAAGCGGGCCAGCAGCTTCTCGTCCGCCGCCTCGCCGGCTGCGGGCTGCTGCGCCAGCATGATGGTCTCCTTCTCGCCGCGCGGTGCGAGGTGCTGCCAGAGCTCCTCGGTAATGAAGGGCATGAAGGGGTGGAGCAGGCGGAGCAGCTCGTCGAAGAACTCCTTCGTGCGGGCAAGCGTTTCGGCGTCGATGGGGCACTGGTAGGCGGGCTTCACCAGCTCGAGGTACCAGCCGCTGAAGTCGTCCCAGAAGAGTTTGTACAGATTCATGAAGGCTTCCGAGATACGGTAGGAGGCGAAGTCCGATTCGACCTGACGCAGCGTCTTGGCGAGCGCTTGACGGAACCATTCGATTGCCAGGCGGTTGTTTTCGCTTTGCGCCAGGGCGTCGTCGATCGTCCAGCCGTTGACCAGTCGGTAGGCATTCCAGATTTTGTTGCCGAAATTGCGTCCCTGTTCGCAGAGAGCCTCGTCGAACATTACGTCGTTGCCCGCCGAGGAGCTCAACAGCATCGCTACGCGCATGCCGTCGGCGCCGTACTGTGCGATGAGGTCCAGCGGGTCGGGCGAGTTGCCCAGTTGCTTGGACATCTTGCGGCCGATTTTGTCGCGCACGATGCCCGTGAAGTAGACGTTGCCGAAGGGCTTCTCGTTGCGGTATTCGTATCCCGCCATAATCATGCGGGCCACCCAGAAGAAGATGATGTCGGGGCCCGTCACCAGGTCGTTGGTGGGGTAGTAGTATTCGATTTCGGGGTTATGCGGGTTGCGGATGCCGTCGAACACCGAGATGGGCCAGAGCCACGACGAGAACCACGTGTCGAGCACGTCGTCGTCCTGGCGCAGGTCCTCGGCCCGCAGCGAGGCGTCGCCCGTCTTGGCGCGGGCCTTCTCGAGCGCCTTTTCGAGCGTCTCGGCCACCACGTAGCCGCCCTTGGGGAGGTAGTAGGCCGGGATGCGCTGGCCCCACCACAGCTGGCGCGAGATGCACCAGTCCTTGATGTTCTCCATCCAGTGGCGGTAGGTGTTCTTGTACTTCTCGGGAACGAAGCGGATGGCATCCTCCATGACGGCCTTCGTGGCCGGCTCGGCCAGCTCCTGCATCGAGAGGAACCACTGCATCGAGAGCTTGGGTTCGATGGCCACGCCCGTGCGCTCCGAATAGCCCACGTTGTTGGTGTAATCTTCGGTCTTTTCCAAAAGGCCCGCCGCGTCGAGGTCCTTTTCGATCTGCCGGCGCACGTCGAAGCGGTCCTGACCCACGTACATGCCCACCTTGTCGTTCACCGTGCCGTCGTCGTTGAAGATGTCGATGACCTCGAGGTTGTACTTCTCGCCCAGCATGTAGTCGTTTACGTCATGGGCCGGGGTGACCTTCAGCGCGCCGGTTCCGAACTCGATGTCGACATATTCGTCGCGGATGACCGGAATCGAGCGGCCGACCAGCGGCACGATGACGCGGGCGTCGGCCGGCAGCGAGGCGTAACGCGGGTCATTGGGGTTGACGCAGAGCGCCGTATCGCCCAGAATGGTCTCGGGACGCGTCGTGGCCACGATGATGTACTGCTCCGAACCTTCGATTTTGTAGCGCAGGTAGTAGAGCTTGCCGTGCGACTCTTTGAACACCACCTCTTCGTCCGAAAGGGCGGTCTGGGCCGACGGGTCCCAATTGACCATCCGCACGCCGCGGTAGATTTTCCCCTTCTCGTAGAGGTCGCAGAAGACGCGGATGACGCTTTCGGTGCGGGGCTCGTCCATCGTGAAGCAGGTGCGCTCCCAGTCGCACGAGGCGCCCAGCTTGCGCAGCTGGCGCAGAATCATGCCGCCGTACTTCTCCTTCCACTCCCAGGCGTAGCGGAGGAACTCCTCGCGGGTGAGCTGCGATTTTTCGATGCCCTTTTCGTGGAGCATCGCCACCACCTTCGCCTCGGTGGCAATCGAGGCGTGGTCCATGCCCGGCACCCAGCAGGCGTTGCGGCCCGTCATGCGGGCGCGGCGCACCAGCACGTCCTGCAGCGTGTTGTTGAGCATGTGGCCCATGTGGAGCATACCCGTAACGTTGGGGGGCGGGATGACGATGGTATAGGGTTGACGTGCGTCGGGCTCCGAGTGGAAGAACCGATGCTGAATCCAGAAGTCGTACCATTTGGCCTCGATTTCCTGAGGCGCGTATTTGTCTGCGAGCTGCATGATTCGAGTTTTTACAGGGTTTGGCGTGCAAAGTTATTAACAATCTGTCAAAGATAAAATAAAATTTCTTGAAAAATCGTTACCTTTGCGACCATATATATTTTGTGCAGGAACCATGAACGAAAAAGATAAGAAGATTGAAGCCGTCGAAATCGACGACGTGAACGTTTTGCCCGAGGTACTCGACGGCAAGCATCGTGTCATTCCCATCGTGACCGGCGGGAGCCGATGGAGGAGACCGAAATCCCCGATGTGATTCCCATCCTCACGCTCCGCTCGTCGGTGCTCTTCCCGGGTGCCATCACCCCCATTACGGTGGGGCGCGACAAGAGCATCTCGCTGGTGCGTGCGGTCAATGCCGAAAACGGCATCCTGGGCGCCGTGCTTCAGCGCGAGAGCGAGGTCGAAGACCCGTCGCCCGACGACATGTACAAGGTGGGAACCGCCGCCCGAATCATCAAGATACTGGAGATGCCCAACGGCAACCTGACGGTGATTCTCAATGGATTGGAAAAGATTGAAATCGCCGAATACGTTGCCACGGAACCCTATTTCAAGGCGCGTGTCACGGCTTTGCGCGATACGTCGCCCGACGTGCGGAGCATCGAGTTCGAGGCGCTGGTGGATTCCATCCGCGACGTGGCGCTGGGCATCATCAACGTTTCGCCCAACATGCCCAAGGAGGCCGCCTTCGCCATCAAGAACATCGACTCGAAGCGGGGCATCATCAACTTCATCTGCACCAACCTCGAGCTCTCGGACGAGGACCGTCAGTCGCTGCTCGAGGCTCCGGGGCTGCTGGCGCGTGCCCGCAAGCTGCTCGAAATCCTGATTCGCGAGCAGCAGCTGGCCGAGCTCAAGAACGAAATCCAGGAGCGCGTCAAGCAGGAAATCGACAAGCAGCAGCGCGACTACTACCTCCAGCAGCAGATGCGCACCATCCAGGAGGAGCTGGGCGACGGTGCCGATGCCGACATCGAGCGCCTGCGCGAGGAGGCCAAGAAGAAGAACTGGCCCAAGGAGGTGGGCGAAACCTTCGAGAAGGAGTTGCAGAAGGTCGAGCGGCTGAATCCCGCCGTGGCGGAGTATTCGGTCCAGATGACCTACCTCCAGCTGCTTCTGGAGCTGCCGTGGAACGACGTGACGAAGGACAACCTCGACCTGGCGTGCGCCCGCGGACAGCTGGACCACGACCACTTCGGACTCGAAGAGGTCAAGGAGCGGATTCTCGAACATCTGGCCGTCATCAAGCTCAAGGGCGACCTCAAGTCGCCGATTCTCTGCCTCTACGGCCCTCCGGGCGTGGGCAAGACCTCGCTCGGAAAGTCCGTGGCCGCGGCGCTGGGCCGCAAGTTCGGCCGCATCTCGCTGGGCGGCCTGCACGACGAGTCGGAGATTCGCGGACACCGCCGCACCTACATCGGCGCCATGCCGGGCCGCATCATCCAGACCATCAAGCGGTGCGGCTCGTCGAATCCGGTCATTATCCTCGACGAGGTCGACAAGGTGACGGTCTCGAACCACGGTGACCCCTCGAGTGCCCTTCTGGAGGTGCTCGACCCCGAGCAGAACACCACTTTCCACGACAACTACCTCGACATGGAGTACGACCTGTCGAAGGTGCTCTTCATCGCCACGGCCAACAACGTGGGCAACATCGCCCCGGCGCTGCGCGACCGCATGGAGATGATTAACATCCCGGGCTACCTGCTCGAGGAGAAGGTCCGCATCGCCCTGGACCATCTGCTGCCCAAGCAGCGCGAGGCGCACGGCATTGCCGAAGGTCAGCTGACGCTGACGCCCGAAGTGGTCGAGCAGCTCATCTCGGGCTATACGCGTGAGGCGGGCGTCCGTTCGCTCGACAAGCATCTGGCCAAGCTGGCCCGTGCCCGCGCCAAGCAGATAGCCTTCGAGGAGCCTTACGTGCCGGAGATGTCGGCCGCCGAGGTCGAGAAGATACTCGGCATGCCCAAGTTCCTCAGGGAGGAGTACGAAGTGGGCGGCATGACGGGCGTCGTGACGGGCCTTGCCTGGACCGAGGTGGGCGGCGACATCCTCTACATCGAGTCGTGCCTGACGCCCGGCAAGGGCAAGGTGAGCCTGACGGGCAATCTGGGCGACGTGATGAAGGAGTCGGCGACCATCGCCCACGAGTGGGTGATGGCCCACCATGCCGAGCTGGGCATCGACCCCAAGCTCTTCGAGACGAACGACATCAATATCCATGTGCCCGAGGGTGCCATCCCCAAGGATGGACCTTCGGCCGGCATTACGATGGTCACCTCGATTGTCTCGACCTACACGGGCCGCAAGGTGAAGGAGCGCATCGCCATGACGGGCGAGACGACCCTGCGCGGCCGCGTGATGCCCGTGGGCGGCGTCAAGGAGAAAATCCTGGCGGCCAAGCGTGCCGGCATCACCGAGCTGATTCTCTCGGAGGACAACCGCAAGGACATCGCCGAAATCAAGCCCGAGTACATCGCCGGGCTGACGTTCCACTACGTGCGGACGAACGACGACGTGCTGCGGCTGGCGCTCGAGCCGGCGGCTGCGTCCGAAGGCAGATAGACCATCGCAGTGAAATGAATATCGAGGAGTTCCGGGCTTTCTGCCTCTCGCTTCCGGGCGTGCACGACGACTTCCCGTTCCGTAAGGCTACGTCGGAGTATGACCGCAATCTGCTGGTTTCCTATGTCGGGGACAAATGGTTTTGCTTCGTTAATGCCGTGGCGTTCGACTTCTGTACGCTGCGGTGTGACGAAGAGGAGATTCCCCGGCTGAGGACCCTTTACGAGGGTGCCTTCCCGGGATGGCACATGAACAA
>OHSQ01001156.1_pt1 | contig 10842 bp, 6 predicted proteins | sample 1578661 | NCBI WGS metagenome assembly OHSQ01 (sample SAMEA3879534, study PRJEB24766) | human gut metagenome | biome: human-associated habitat; feature: feces | place: USA | collected 1985/1987 | reverse complement strand
TTTATTACGTTATCTACATTTGTATCAATAATAAATATAGGTTTAGATATACATTCATGTAATATACTATTAAAGTGCTCATCAGATTTATTGAATGAATAACCTACAATAATAATTTTGTCAGCTTCTTTCATTTTTTGCTCTGCTTTATACCATGTTTGAATAAAGGTCTTAGAAAGCACAGGTTTAATTTTTATTGGTGGCAAAAACTCAGGAATAGAATACTTTATATTATCCTCCTCAAAGTTTATATTGGGAGTTAATTGGTTTTCAATAAATGAAATAATATCTAATGAGCAATATTCTTGATCTTCAATTTTTATTTCTGTTTTATTCTGAATATCTACATAATTCATCAAATTACCATGAAAATATAATGCAGGATAGTCATTTCCTTTTGTAAAGAAATATGCAAATGAAGAGTAGTTAAAAGTAACAATCTGCCAATCTCCCGGAATCTTAGAATATACGGGAAACTCATGCATTCGTTCACTATATGTTGTATATATATCATTTTCCTTCTTTTTTAAATATACCCACAACATCCATGATATATAAATGTAATTTTTTATAGATGCTGGCTTGTCTATATAAAAACCGATAAAATAATTCATCAACAAATCTTCAATATCTAATAAATTATGATATACGTGTTTTAATATAGGATGATTAGGCTCTTGCATACTTCTTTCCAAAATCTGTCTCATAACACTTTTAAAGGTGTCAGTATATACTAATTTTGAAAAATCGATAATTGATTCATCTGTAACGGCAAAGTTTTCTCCAAAAACCTCTTCAATTAATTCAGCAGTTTCTTGATCCAATGTAGCCCCTGTTTTCATTGATTCTACCTTATTCATAATAGCAACAATCAATTGACCCATTTTTTGGTTTTCAGGACTCAATGTGTTATCATTAGTAAGAACAGTTTGTACCCCCTCTTTAATTTTAGTAATTTCTCTACCAAAATCTTGTACAAATCTTTCTATTGTATCTTTTATAAGTTTGTCAAAATGAAATCTTAATGATGGAATAATATTACGTAGCTTCTCATCTATTTCTCGTCCATCATTTTTTATAAAATCATTAATTTGAGGAATAAGTTCATTTGTCAATGGCATTTCGATACCAGATGTTGCATCTACTCCAGCTCCTAAAACTATAACTGTCATATTTGATATTTTAAATTTCTTGCAAAGATAATGATAATAAACAACTTATAAGAAAATCAGGAAGGAAAACGAGGAAAATCATTCCCTACTATGGAAATACTATGGATTGTGCCTGCGCGGAGTTGCGCACCTTTGCAGCGTAACCAATACGGAAGGATATGGAAATAATAACGATGGACAATGAGGTCGTGAAGACGATGATGGAGAAGATAGACCGCATAGCGGACTATGTTTTCAAGAAAGACAACGTGCCGAAGGAAGAAGCGGAAATCCTGCTGACGAGCGAGGAGGCGGCGGACCTGCTGAAAATCAGCACGAGGACACTGCAACGGATGCGAAAGGACAAGACTATTCCCTACATGATGGTGAGAAGCAAGTGCCGGTACAGACTGACGGATCTGGAGGAATGCGTGAGACGGAAAATCGTACACTGCAATCCCAAGACGCTGGAGGAGTTCAAGCATAACTACCTGATGACAAGAAAGGAGGCGGATGATGGAAGGGATTGGTAAGGAAATGTTCGAGGAATGGATGAAGCGCCTCATGGAACGGATTGACCGGCTGGACAGCATCATATCGGTGCTGATAAACAAGGAAGCGGCAGGCGTGAAGTACATGGACGGAGAACGGCTGTATGACAATCAGGACCTGTGCGAGATGCTGAGAACGAGCAAACGATCGCTACAGCGGTTCCGCAGCGAATACGGACTGCGTTACCAGAAAATCAGCCGCAAGACCTACTACAAGGAATCGGACGTGCTAGAGTTTATCAGCCGGAACATGGAAGAGGTGACGCTGGACGGCAAAAAGGTGCTGAAAGTGAAGGAGGGAACGGGAAAGAAAGTTCCGGGCAAAACGGCGAAAGGGAAAAAAGGAGGCAGAAGGAATACCGGGTCTGACAAACGCACGTGAAACGGAGGCGAAAAGAGAAACCGGAAGTGGATGGTGAACCGGATGTAAACGGAAAGCTGAGGGCGAGCCTGATGCAAACCGGGACTGAAAGGTGAACGGGAAATCGGAACGAAAAGAGAAACAGACCTGCACGGGAATACCGGCGGGACTATCATCAAACAATAAAAAAAATCAATCAATGGAACAGAAAAAGAAAAAGCAAGAGGATGTACTGGTCGTCCGCGACGAGAAGACGGGCGAAATCAGTGTGGTTGCCGGACTGGATGCCAGGGGCTATCCCAAGAGGGCACAGGCAAAGGCGGAACACTCGCAGGAGTTTTTGCGCTTTGACCGCCACGGGGATGCGATAGACAATTTCATGAGAAATTTCTACCGCCAGTGTAAGGAGCCGACACGATTCGGTTTCTACAGGGTGGCAGCGGACACGGTGGAAGCTCTGCTTCCGGTTATCAAGGACCTGCTGAAAGACCCTGTGGCGAACGCTGACCTGCTCGCACCGCACAAAGTGGATACATCGGCGTACCAGCAGGCTGAGGAACAGCAGACTACGGAGGAGGCGAAAACAGAAAATGCCGAAACGGAGACTGAAGAACAGCAGGTTGAGGAGGAGGCGAAAAAAGAAAATTCCGAAACGGAGGCTGAAGAACAGCAGGTTGCGGAGGAGGTGAAAAAAGAAAATGCCGAAACGGAGACTGAGGAACAGCAGGTCGCGGAAGAGGTGAAAAAGGAAAAAGCCGAAACGGAGACTGAAGAACAACAGACTGCGGAAGAGGTGAAAAGAGAAAATGCTGAAACGGAGGCTGAGGGACAGCAGACTGCGGAGGAGGTGAAAAGAGAAAATGCCGAAACGGAGTCTGAAGAACAGCAAGCTGAGGAGGAGGTGAAAAAAGAAAATACGGAAGAAAACAATGTGGAACAGAAAACAGACGAGAAAATGGAAGAAATGAAACAGAAAAATCAGGAACAGCAGCCGCAAGCGGCGGAAACGCAGACGGCACAGGGACATCAGCCCGCACAGGATGGGCAAGCGCAGGCAAAACCGGAGAAACCGAACCTGATTGCGGACAGCGATGTGGACTGGAAGGAACTGGAACAGTTCGGTGTGAAAAGGGAAAACCTGTCTGAAAAGGACATGAAAGCCCTGATGAACTACGGGAAGACAAGGCTGGTGACGGTGGAACCGGTGCTGGGCGGAGAACGCTACGAGCTGCAGGCCCGACTCTCGTTGCAGAAAGCGGAAGACGGAAAGCTGAAACTTACCCCCCACTTCGTACGCCATGAGCCGAGACTCGACGTGCCATACAACGGCTATACATTCACGGACGAGGACAAGCAGGCACTGAAACAGACGGGTAACCTGGGCAAGCTGGTGAACGTTGCCGATACGAAGACCGGAGAGATGCGCCTGGCGTATGTCAGCATCGACCGACTGACGAATGAGATTGTGGACGTACCGACGAACAAGGTGCGCATCCCGAACCGGATCGGACTGACGGAACTGTCGAAGGCGGAACAGGAAATCCTGCGTGCGGGGCTGGCACTGCCCAAGGAGGTGACACTGAAGGGCGGGCGAAAGTTCGAGGCCATGCTGCAGGTGAACGCTGACAAGCGCGACGTGGAGTTTGTGCCGGAGCATCTGTGGCAGGGACAGTCGCAGCGACGCGGAAACGGACAGGAGAAAAAACAGAAAAGCCCGGAAGCCCCGGATGCTACCGGACAGCAGCAGAAGGAAGACGGGAATCAGGAGAACGGACAGCGGCGCAACCGCTCGTGGACGAACGAGGACGGAAGCATACGTCCGATAGGCAAATGGAAGGACGACAAGTTTACGGAACAGCAGAAGGCGGACTATGTGGCGGGCAAGGTCGTGGTACTCGCCAACGCTAAGGATGACAAGGGACAGCCCTGCACAAAATACCTGAAGTTCGACCGTGAGAAAGGCAGACCGCTGACCTATTCGGAAAACCCTGACCTGGCACAGACCGTTGCCCCGTCGAACGAGAGCCGCACACAGCTTGCGGTGAACAACGAGGGCAAGACGAACGAGGCTACCAGACATGTGAAGGAGCCGCTTCAGCAGGGACAGACCGCCCCGAAGGACGACACCCAGAAACAACAGCAGGAAAAACCGAAGAAGAGCAAAGGCATGAAGGTATCCTGAGTGCCACCACTAAATCCATTACAAGAGAATAAACAACGGATTGAAACGGGGCCTCATGCGCCATGTACCGCATATCCCACGGATAACCGGCGTACCCCGTTCCACTCCACAAGGAACAAAAGTATCAATGATTAAAACAGAAAATGTATGATTACCATATTGGCAGAAAAACCGAGCGTGGCGCGTGAGATAGCACGCATCGCCGGAGCAACAAGAAAGGAAGAAGGATTTTATACAGGAAACGGCTACCATGTGACATGGGCACTGGGGCATCTGGTACAACCTGCCCTGCCTGAGGGCTACGGCTTCAAGGGATTCAGCAGGGACAGCCTGCCGGTGATACCGGAGGAGTTCATGCTGATACCACGCCAGGTAAAGACGGACAAGGGCTACAAGGCGGACGCGGCAGCGGTGAAACAGATAAAGGTGATAACGAAACTGTGGAACGAGAGCGACGGCATAATAGTGGCAACGGACTGCGCACGCGAAGGGGAACTGATATTCAGATACCTGTATGCCTATACGGGCTGTACGCTGCCCTTCCGCCGCCTGTGGATAAGCTCGCTTACGGACACCGCCATCCGCAAAGGATTGAAGGAACTGAAGGACGGGCATGAATATGACGACCTGTATCTGGCGGCAAAGGCACGCAGCGAGGCGGACTGGCTGGTGGGCATCAACGGCACGCAGGCACTGACCGTAGCCGCCGGACGGGGCACGTATTCGGTAGGACGCGTACAGACACCCACGCTGGCAATGGTCTGCAAGAGGTACTGGGAGAACAGACGCTTTACGCCGGAACCGGTACACCAGCTGCATTTCTCGGTGACACTGGCGGGTACGGATACGGTAGTGAAGTTCTCCTCGGTAAAGAAATGGCAGGACAAGGAAGAGGCGGCTGCATCATACAATGAGGTAAAGGCGAAGATGTGCGCCACCGTCACTAAGGTGGAAAAGAAGGAGAAGGTGGAGAACCCGCCGCTGCTGTACGACCTGACCACACTGCAGAAGGAGGCGAACACGAAACACGGATTCACGGCGGAACAGACGCTGGAGCTGGTGCAGAAGCTCTATGAAGCGAAGCTCGTCACCTATCCGAGAACATCGAGCCGTCATATTCCGGAAGATGTGTTTGCTGAAATACCGCTGCTGTTTGAACGGCTGGCAGGACACTCCGCCCTTGCGGAGAAAATCAGGGAACTGGGAGAACTGAACCGCCGTTGTGTGGATGCCTCGAAAGTGACTGACCACCATGCCCTGCTGGTGACGCCCAACCGCCCGCTTGCCCTGTACAAGAACGAGCAGATCATCTACGACATGATTGCCGGACGCATGGTAGAGGCATTTTCGGAGGAATGTGTGAAGGATACGGCTACCGTAGTAGCGGAGGTGGTGCCGGATGCAGGCGAAAGATGCGAGGGCCTGACATTTGAGGCGAAAGGCTGCATCGTGCGCAAGGCAGGCTGGCGCGGCGTGTACGGAGAGTACGGCGAGGACAGCGGCAATACGGCATTGCCGGACTGGGCGGAAGGCGACACACTGGTGATGGCAGGATGCTCGATGAGTTCGGGCATGACCCGACCGAAACCGCTGCATACGGAAAGTTCGCTGCTGGCAGCGATGGAGACCGCCGGACGCGACGATGTGGAGGATGAGGAGGCACGCCAGGCCCTGAAGGACTGCGGTATCGGCACACCTGCCACACGTGCCGCAATCATCGAAACGCTGCTCAGAAGGGAATACATGGTGCGTGTGAAGAAATCGCTGGTGCCGACGGAGAAAGGGCTTGCCCTGTATTCCATTGTCAAGGAAATGGACATCGCCAATGTGGAGATGACCGGACGCTGGGAAGCGGAACTGGCAAAGATAGAACAGGGAAAGACACCGCATGAGGCTTTTATGAGGGACATAGAAAGCTATACCCGCAAGATTACCACGGACCTGCTTGCGTGTGACCGTATTTTCGGGCACAAGGCATCGGGCTGTACCTGCCCCAAATGCGGCACGGGCACGATGCAGTTCTACGGCAAGGTTGTGCGCTGCGACAATCCGGACTGCCTGCTACCCGTGTTCCGCCAGATAGCGGGCAAGACACTCACCGACGAGGAAATGACCGGTCTGCTGACGGAAGGAAAGACGGCGATGCTCGGCGGGTTCAAAAGCAAGCAGGGCAAGCCCTTCAGCGCTGCGGTGACTTTTGATGCGGAGTTCAATACGAAGCTGGTGTTTGCGGAGAGCAAAGGCGAAAGAAAAGGTACGAAAACGAAAGGAAGAAGAAAATAATGAGTAATTTTGCCACTGATTCATGTCATAATCTGTTTCAACCTGGTTGTACTTTTTATTTACATGGATTTAGTGGTGGCACCCGGAGGGATACCGGGTGCCTTTTTCCTTTTCATTTCCATAATCATTTATCCACTAAATCCATCATAAAATGAAACAGAACAAGAAAACCGCTCCGGCGGAGCTGTCCTACTACGGGCTGTATCTGCTGGACTATCTGAGAAAATATCATCCGGACAAAGTATCAGACACCCCATTCATTGCAGGAAGGGAGGAAGCCGCCTCGGAAACATTCGAGAAGGAAAGGACGGCGGGAAGTACGGTGGAAGCCGCACAGGAGGAAGCCATGCGCGTCCTGCTCGAAGGGTTGCACTTCTCCCCCTACGCACTGCTGCTTGAGGTGGTGGAAAACGAGTTTTCCGAAGAGGTGCAGGAACAGGAACGCGAGGCGTTCTGCCGGGAGATATTCCCGCACCTGAAAAACCTGTTTGCCGGCTATCCCACAACGGACGACACATTCGCCCTGTCGCCCGAACACGACCTGCTCTATACGGAGCTGACGGGTGCGATAATGCTTTATCTGGAGGCTTATGGCGTTTAACAAGAAGCAGAGGCTCAGGGAAAACATCGAGGCGATACGGACGGCATTCACACTGGAGAAGGAACGGCGCACGCCCACCGCACGGGAACGGGCGCTGCTGGAGAGGTACTGCGGCTTCGGGGGACTGAAGTGCATACTGAATCCCGCCAGGGAACTGACGGATGCCGTACACTGGGCGAAATCAGACCTCGAACTGTTTGCCCCGACGGTGGAGCTGCACCGTCTGATACGGGAGAACAGCCGGGACGAAGCGGAGTACAGGCGGTATGTGGACTCGCTGAAGGCATCGGTGCTGACGGCATTCTATACGCCGCAGGCCATTGCGGACACCATAGCGGACGTGCTGCACGACCGCAAGGTACGCCCAAGGCTGGTGCTGGAGCCGTCGGCGGGTATGGGCGCATTCATCAGCCCGGTATTGTCGAACAATCCGCAGGCGGAGGTGATGGCATTTGAGAAAGACCTGCTGACGGGCAAGCTGCTGGGCTGCCTGTACCCGCAGCAGAAGATACGCACGGAGGGTTTCGAGAAAATAGAAAAGCCGTTTCTGAACCATTTTGACCTTGCCATCTCCAATATCCCTTTCGGGGATTTTGGAGTGTTTGATGCGGAGTTCAGCCGCAGCGCATCCTTCGGCAGACGTTCGGCACAGAAAGCCATCCATGACTATTTCTTTCTGAAAGGTCTGGATGCGGTGCGTGACGGCGGCATCGTGGCGTTCGTCACCTCGCAGGGGGTACTGAACAGTTCGAGGGTTTCCGTCAGGAACGAGATGTTCAGCAAGGCGAATCTGGTATCGGCAATACGACTGCCCAACAACCTGTTTACCGACAATGCAGGCACGGAAGCCGGCAGCGACCTGATCATCCTGCAAAAAGACCTGCAAAAGAAGGGACTGACACAGGAGGAACGGGTTCTGACCATCATACAGACGGAACATAACGGCGGACTGACGGACAACGCCTATTTCGCCTACCACACGGAGCGTATCATACATACCGATGCGAAGAGGGGCACCGACCCGTACGGAAAACCGGCGATGGTATATACGCACAGCGGAGGTGTGGAGGGCATTGCCATTGACCTGTACAGGATGCTGTCGGAAGACCTGTCGGCACGGCTGGACATGGAACGCTACAACGGCATGGGGCATGAAAGAGAGGATGTGCGGCAGAACATTGCCGTACAGACTGAGGGTATTGAGGTGAAAAGAGAAAACTCCGCTTCGGCTGCGGGTGAGCTGGAGGAGGCGAAAAGAGAAAACTCCACCTCTGTTGCTGGTATCGCGGACGGGACAAAACGGGAAGAAAACAGTGTGCAGCCGAAAGCGCAAGCCATGACCGGCATGTCGCAGGAAGCGCAAAGCAGACAGACGGGAGGAACGGTAATGGACCTGTATGACCTGTTCGGCTATACGCAGGAGGAAAGACGGATGGCTGAACAGGGCCTGAAACCGGACAGGAAGAAAGGCGGAAAGTACAAAGGGAAGAAACCCGTGCAGCCGACACTGTTCTCCCTGCCAGTGGAGAATACGGAAAGGACAACGGACAAGGGAAATGCAGAGGCGGTTGCCGGCATCACCCCGGAAGAGGCACGCGAAATGGACGAAATCATACGCGGCGGAACGGATGCGCCGACGGCTGCCGAAACAGAGGCGGCTGTCCCGACAACGGAAAAGACGGAGCCCGGCACCGCAACGGAAGAATCCTATGACCCGGAAGATGAAGTGTACCGCAGTCTGGACTGGGAAACGAACCCGCCCATCAACGGATTCTATGAAATGATGATGGACCTCACGCCGGAACGACGTGCGGAGCTGCGCCGGCTGGGAAAGACAAAGATGGAAGCCAACACCGCCAGACAAGCGGCCGGAACAACGGAGGCGAAAAGAGAAAAAGCCGAGGCGGGGAAAACGGCGGAAACGCAGGATACGACTGCTACGGTAGTCTATCCGGTGGAAAACGGATTCGAGGCGGAAAGAAAGCGCCGGATTGCGGAGGTGGAAGAAACCATGCGCCGTGAGGAAGCCGCACTGACACCGGAAGAGCGGCAGCGCAAGCGGGAGGAGGAAATGATGCCGCGCCCGTTCAAGGGCATACTGGAGCCGCACCTGAAGGACGGCTCGCTGGCATGGGAACACACGGCAGGCGTACGGTTCCAGGTGGGCGTGCTGAAGGATGTCACCCGCTACGGCGCCACATTCCAGCCGCTGGACATGGACGGGATGCAGGCACAGAAGGCACAGCTATACATAGACCTGCGCAACACCTACGAGCGGCTCTATGCCTACGAAGCGGAGAAGCACGAGGAGAACGAAATGCTGCGCCGCCACCTGAACACCTACTATGACGAGTTCATGATGCGTTACGGCTGCCTGAACGCCAAGCAGAACGTGAAGCTGCTGATGATGGACGCTTCGGGGCGCAACATGCTGGCACTGGAACGCAGCGAGGGCGGCACGATGGTGAAGGCGGACATATTCGACCGCCCCGTTTCCTTTTCGCAGGAAACGGCAGTCGCCGCGGAATCGCCGGAGGAAGCCCTGTCCGCCTCGCTGAACCTGTATGGCGGAGTAAACCTGCCCTACATGGAATCCATCTGCGACATGCCGCAGGCGGACATGCTGGAGGCACTGAAAGGACGGGTGTTCTACAACCCGCTGGCAGAGGGCTACGAGATAGCCGACCGCTTCATAGCCGGGAACGTGGTACAGAAGGCCGCCGATGGTAGCACCGTGGCGCAAACCGCTCTCAGCTATGACGACTACCGTTTCCTGGAAAAACTCTCTCGCGAAGTCGGTTCTCATTTCCACGCCCTGGACCGCACCACGCTGTATACAGCAAATCGCGATATCAGCTACTACACGGTGCATGAATCCTTCGTTGCCACCATTCCGCTGGTGTTCTGCGAAGCGGAGAAAATGGACCCCAATACCCAGTTCCTGAAAGTGATGATGATTGATGAACCCGCCATCCTCGACCAGGCTATTGCGCGTATTCCGCAGGAAGTGAAAGAGAAATATACCGTGCTGAAAAGTGCGCCGTACTTCCTCGAAATCCTCGATAAACGCGTTAACAAGGGTACGGGTGTGAAATCACTGGCCGACGTGTTAGGTATTAAACCGGAAGAAATCATGGCGATTGGCGATCAGGAAAACGACATCGCAATGATTGAATATGCAGGCGTCGGTGTGGCGATGGATAACGCTATTCCTTCGGTGAAAGAAGTGGCGAACTTTGTCACCAAATCCAACCTTGAAGATGGCGTGGCGTTTGCTATTGAGAAGTATGTGCTGAATTAATCTGTGGGCGGGCAAACAGCATAAACGCGTTTGCCCGCTTACTGATTATTGGTTTACTGCATATACAACCAGAAATTGCAGCGGTGCAGTAATGATGTCCAGCGTAACAGTCACTGGCAGTAATGCTGCGGAAACACCATCCGGAATGCCTCTGGGTGAATAGTATTCATAAAATCGCACTTTAAATGGATGGTAGAACGCCATCACCTTTGAGTAATCCATGTTTTTATTTTTCTCATGGATTGTGCCTTTTAGGTTTTCCAGTGACCTGGTACAGTGTTGAACACCACAGGCAAAACCATAATGCGTTGCCAGTGCCTTTTCTTCTTCGTTATTCCAGTAGTAGTAAAGCGATATTGTGCCGGTAAATTTCTTTTTCCCCGCATTTAAAACAAATCTTGCGTCATCGGCA
>OHSQ01001155.1_pt1 | contig 10844 bp, 7 predicted proteins | sample 1578661 | NCBI WGS metagenome assembly OHSQ01 (sample SAMEA3879534, study PRJEB24766) | human gut metagenome | biome: human-associated habitat; feature: feces | place: USA | collected 1985/1987 | reverse complement strand
TCATTCTTCACTGCTGTCAGCTTCGCCTGCAGCTGAGGCATGGTATAATCCTCACTGCGCAGCAGGCTCACAATATCGGCAAACTGCGCCTGCAAGCCTGTCAGCCCCAGCGTTGCACACACGCCCTTCAGGTTGTGCGCATAGCGCAGCACCTCCTGCCAATTTTCTGCGGCAGCAGCCTCCTCCATCAATTTATAATCATCGGTTGTCAGCAGCTTGCGCAAAAAGCGCACATACATATCTTCACTTTCCATAAAGCGCTCCTCCAGCGCCTCCTGAATATCAATCGCCACATACTGCGGCAGTTCCTGTAAATGCACAGTTTCGCACCCCTTTCTGCTCTCAATGCTGCAGATACGCACTCATCATCTGCGCCGGTTTCACCATAAAATCATTCATGCCGGCAGCCATCGCGCGTTCCACGTCATCACTGCCACTGTTGCCTGTCAGCGCCAGAATCGGCACCTTGCGCGCATCCTCACGCGGCAAAGCTCTGATAGCCTCGGCAGCCTCACAGCCATCCATTTCCGGCATCTGCATGTCCATCAGCACCATGCTGATGCTGCCCTCCTCCGAAGCCTCAAACAGCTCCACAGCCTCCTTGCCGTCGCAGGCAGGCACAACCTCCAGGCCATTCATCGTCAACAGCTCGCTGATAATCTCCATGTTGATACTGTTATCCTCTGCTACCAGGATTCTGCAGCCCGCAAAATCCTCCAGCTTCGGCATGCTATCCTGAGGCTTGCTTTCTACCTTTTTCACAATATTGAACGGCAGAGAAATAATTACGCAGGTGCCTTCATCAACACGGCTGCTGATATGAATGCTGCCATCCATACGCTCCACCAGGCTTTTGACAATCGTCATGCCAAGACCTGTACCGGTAACGCGCGGCACACCGAAACGGCTGTCGCGTTCAAACGGTTTGTAAATTTTCTCCAGGAATTTGGCCGACATACCGCAGCCGGTATCCTTAATGACAAAGGTATAATGCACACGGTTGCGCTCATTGCTCAGCTCGCGACGTGCCAGAAAGCTGATTTTGCCATGCGCCTTGGTATATTTAATCGCATTCGACAAAATATTATTCAAAATCTGCTGCAAGCCCTGCAAATCGCCGCTCACCATTTCATCTTCTTGCAGCATCAGTTGAGAGTCAAAGAACTTCTGCTCCAGCTCGGCCTGTGCCGCAAAAATATCGCTTGTATCCTGCGCTACCTTGGCAATCATAAAGGTTTCCTGCACATGCTCCACCTTGCCGTTGTCCAAGCGTGCCATTTCCAGGATATCGTTAATCAAGGTCAGCAGCTGCTGGCCGGCGGCGCTTATTTTGCGGATATATTCCTTCACCTGCACGCAGTCATCCTTGTGCAGCTCTGCTAGCTCCGCCATGCCGATAATGCCGTTGAGAGGCGCACGCATATCGTGCGACAGTGCAGAGAAGAACATGTTTCTGGACTTGGCATTTTCGCGTGCTACCTGCAGCGCCTGCTCCGTCACCTGAATATGCTCCAGCTCCTTCTGCTTTTCGGCGTCTACCTCACGGAAGAAGAAAACTGCTTCGTCCTCATTCAGCAAATCATCGCGCATCAGGCGGACATTCAGCCATCTGTATTCCTTACCGAAGCGATAGCGGAACTCACCGCCGAAGTCATTGATATGACGCTCCACCAGCTCTTTGATATGCTCACGCGCAAAGCTGGTCGCAAATTCTTCGGTAGCCTCCGGCTCCACATTCTTTATCAGCTCCTGCAGCAGCTCATCATAATCGCCCTCCGGCTCCTTCGGCCCCGGGCTGGTGCTTTTCAGCATATAATAGCGTCCGGTAACATAATTCACTCTGAACACAGCCAGGAAGGACTTGCTCATAACGCGGATAACCTCATTAATGCTTTGCAGCTGTTTATTCAGCATATGCTCGCGCAGCGCCAAACCGGCAGCCAGCAGCAGGAAAATGGCCAGCGTCAGGCTGAACCACTGCATCAAATCCTTATAATCACCCATCAGGAAATCATATGGAATCGTTACAATAGATATCCAGCCCTTTTCCGAAACCGTGTAGTAAACACCGCGCTTATTGCCTTCATAGTCGGTAATATAAGATACATCACTGTCAGAATCACGTATTTCCTTAAAGATTTTATCTACATAAGGTTGCTCTTCTTCTATCGACAGATTGCGGTCATTGATGGTAAACATAATATTACCGGACGGATCGCAAAGGTAGTAATAGCTGTCCTTCGGCAGCTTATTGTCACTCAGCAGGCCATTCAGACGCTCCGGATAAAGATTCATCGCCAGCACATTGTTATCGCTAAAGCGCACTGCCATCGTCAGCAGGCGCTCATTATTCTTGCCGTATTGATATAAATTAGTATAGGCTACGCCGCTTTTATTGCTCAGCGCTGCCTGATACCATTTCAGCGAAGCAACATCTGTCGGCTGTCCCTCCAATCGCTTGCCAATAAGATGCCCGTGTACTACAGCGCACATATCAAAGCGGCCCACATCAGCATTTTTTTCCATATAATCGGTAAAATGCGTCAGCGCCTCCTCCAGCTCTGCATCCGTCATATCGGGCTTCATTTCCAGCATATGTGCAAGGTTCTGCGCGGCACTGCGCAGCAGCATTTCCTGAGCTTTTATGCGTCCTGTTTCCCTTGTGGCAAAGCGGGCTGCCAGCTGCTGTCCCATAATATGCGAATTATCCAATATTTTTTCGCGTACAATATACAGGCTCACCAGGGAAACAAGCAGGAAGAAGGCGAAGATGCCTATGCTGTATAGAGATACCTTTATTCTGTTCCTAAAAAATTTAAAGTCCATAAGCCCTCCATTGAGCCACTGTCAACAAACAAGTGCATATTTCATGTATACATATTTTATTATATAACACTAGGCACATCTCTACAAGTGCAGACGTCAAAAAGCCGCCTGCGGATATAGGAGTTTCCTCTGCAGGCGGCTAATTAGGTATTTATGTATATATATGCTTGTTGCGTTACTATTGTTGACTAAAATATTGCATTAGGTAACGATGAGGACAAAGTGAGAAGGAGGTTAGGCTTCTGAGTTTGTTATTAAAATATTCTATATTTAGACGCATCAATATTAATTGTTATTTGCTTTTTCTTTTTCGCAAAAGGATTTTTTCTGGCATTAGTAAAATCATATTCTTCTCTCATAATTACACCTCCACATAAACAAAAAAGCACCTGTCAAGCTCGACAGATGCCACTGACTCTCACAGTCAGGCATGACCTCTCCTTATCGCGGAGCTACCCATGCAACTACTATAAGTATAGCATACAAAAATCTTTACGTAAAATGAAAATTCACTTCCCGCTGCACCACCCAATCAAGAAAACTGAAAGCTGCCTGCAAAAGGACCTCGTCCCTCCGCAGGCAGCAAAATTCATTTTAAGCTATAATCATGCCTGTTCCGCTCTGGCATCAATAGCAGCAGCTTCCGCATCCGTCATATATTCCGGCTTAATGTCACGTCCCATATGGTTCAGCATCTTTCTGTCGCTGCGAATCGTAGCGCAGGCCACAGTAGTCAGCATATTGCCGGTAATAGTTGCGGAGGCGCCAGCCTTAAATGCTGTTTCACCGTCATTGGTAAGCAGTGCACGGCCTGCTCCCAAGCGAATATTAGCCAAAGGATTGATATAACGGAAGAAGGCCACAGTACGCAGGATATCAGCCTCGCTCAGACGCGGCAGATGCTCCAGCGGCGTACCGGGAATCGGCATCAGCGCATTCAGCGGAATAGAATCAATGCCAAGCTCGGCAAGGCTGATAGCCATATCAAGACGGTCCTCCCATGTTTCGCCCATGCCGATAATACCGCCGGAGCAGGCGCACATGCCCTCCTCCTTAACCATCTTCAACGTATTGATTTTCATATCATAGGTATGCGTAGTGCAGATGTTGGGAAAGTTGCGCTTAGAGGTTTCGATATTATGATGATAGCTGGTGACACCTGCCTCATGCAAGCGGTGTAGCTGCTCACGGGAAAGGAAGCCCATAGAAGCGCACAAATCAATCTTCAAATCACGATTCATAGTCTCATACGCATGAATCGCCTTGTCAAATTCTTCGCCGGTCAGCGCCTTGCCTGCGGTTACAATGGAAAAGCGGTGCACGCCCTCCTCCTGGTTCAGACGCGCCAGCTTCACGATATCCTCCTCCGGCAGGAAGCTGTAAACCTCGCAATCGGTATGGTTATGTGCGGACTGCGCACAGAATTTGCAGTTTTCCGGACAGCGGCCGCTGCGTCCGTTGATGATGGAGCACAAATCCACGCGCTCACCTACAAAATGCTTGCGGATTTTATCTGCGCCTTCACATAAGGCCTGCAAATCGCAGGTCAGAAATGCCTTTAAATCGTCCTGACGAGTCAGTCTTCTGCCATCAATAATTTCTTGTGCTAATGCTTGCGGGTTCATATTCTCTTCTCCTTTTGTAACCTATTTAATTGGTAGGCTTACATTGTAAAAAAATAAGTGGTACGTTAACCTTGACGTTTTTAACGTGCACCATCTGTTAACCAAAATTATAGCACAGGATAACGATGAGTGCAAGCAGAAGAAACGGCAAAATGTCTGCAAAAGCATTTATTTCTCTGCACCAATACTCTGAAACAGCAAAAAGCTGCAGCCGGACGCCTGTCGGCGCCAAGCTGCAGCCTGCAATTTTTAATTATTTTCGTGCGCTCCATTCCCAGATGCGATATTCCAGCCAGGCACAGAAGACACCGCTGAAATCCAGCAGCACATCCTTCACCCTGCTGGCACGTCCCGGCGAAAAGGCTTGGATATATTCATCTATTACAGCTACCAAAAGCGCTAAAAAGAGAATATAACCGGTTGCCGTAAGCTTAGGCACGCCCCAGGCACTGAAGCTGCGACACAGCAGGAGTCCCAACAGCGCAAATTCGCAGAAATGCGCCATTTTGCGGATGTGATGCTCAACATCGCCCGCCAGATGAATATCCAGATGCTGCGCCAAAAGCTGCGTCAGCGCAGCAAACCAGCCGCTAATCTCGGAAGACTGCTTCAAGGGCAGCGACGAATTATAATAGATAATGCCCACAAGACAGGCAGTGAGAAAAACCCATAAATATTTCATAAAGCTCCCCACTTAATTATTGTACCTGCAGCAAAATCAGATATGACGTGTCAGGCACTCCATTACCATCATATTGCTGACAACGCCGATACCGCCGGGAACAGGCGTAAAGGCGCTCGCCTTTTCGGCGACTGCTGGGTCAACGTCGCCCACCAGCTTGCCGTCAACAGCGTTGATGCCTACGTCCACAATCACAACGCCTTCTTTGACCATTTCCGGCTTCACAAAGCAGGCCTTGCCCACTGCAGCGACAATAACATCAGCCTGCTTTAAAATCTCCGGCAGGTTGCGTGTACGCGAATGGCAGATGGTAACAGTAGCATTTTGCTGCAGCAGCAGCACGCTCACCGGCTTGCCTACAACATTGCTGCGGCCGATAACGACAACGTTCTTGCCCTCCAGCTCAATGCCATAGTGCGCCAGAGTTGCCATGCAGGCACGCGGAGTACAGGCAGCAAAACGGCTGCGGCCCATGAACACATCACCGATATTCTGCGGATTCAGGCAGTCCACGTCCTTGTTCGGGGAAACTGCTGCGCCCACGTTATCGCTGTTGATATGCTTCGGCATCGGCATCATCGGCATAATACCGGTAACGTAACGGTTACGGTTCAGCTTTTTGATGATGCTGATAACCTCCTCCTCCGGAGTATCGGCAGGGCAGGTGATAACCTTAGCAGCACCGCCCAGACTTTCAATTAATTTGACCAGCCTGTCCTTATATACGTGAGATGCGGGATCATCACCCACAACCAAAATAGCCAGGGTTACTACCAGGTCGTGCTGCTTGGCAACAGCAATCTTTTTGGCAATAGCCTCACGGTAAACATCAGCAACAGGCTTACCCCTCATTAAAACAGTTTCCATAGTAAATTCACCTCAAAAAACATAGTTGATTTATTATAGATAGCAAAACAGGAACGCAGATGGCGCTTTATCCTCCGATTTCCTTAAAGGCTGGCGGGAAAGCGTCAGACTTTATTAGAAGAGACCGCTGATAACACCATCATCCGTAACGTCGATTTTCTCTGCTGCCGGAACCTTAGGCAGACCGGGCATAGTCATAACATCACCGGTCAGAACTACGATAAAGCCAGCGCCTGCTGCAATGCGGCAGTTGCGGATAGTAATCTTGAAGCCGCTCGGACGGCCCAAAAGTGCCGGGTCATCGGAGAAGGAATACTGGGTTTTAGCCATGCAGATAGGCAGGTTGCCGTAGCCAAGCTCTTCAAATTCCTTGAGTGCTTTATCTGCTTCCTTAGTATAGTTAACGCCGTCAGCACCATAAATTTCCTTAGCGATGGTTTCAATCTTGCCCTTCAGGCTCATATCCAGCGGATAAATCGGCGCAAATTTGCTCTCGCCGCTGTCTGCCAGGGCAATTACTTCCTTAGCAAGGTCGATACCGCCCTCGCCGCCTTTAGCGAATACGTCGGACAGTGCAACGTTAACACCGTGTTTAGCGCAGTGCTCGCGAACTGCCTCCAGCTCTTCTGCGGTATCCTGAGCAAAGATGTTGATAGCAACTACGCAGGGAACGCCGAATTTTTTAACGTTTTCGATATGCTTCTCCAGATTTACCAGACCTTTTTTTACTGCCTCTACGTTCGGAGTCTTCAGCTCGGTTTTCGGTACGCCGCCGTGCATCTTCAGTGCACGTACTGTAGCAACGATAACGGCTGCGTCCGGTTTCAGGCCGGCATAACGGCATTTGATATCAAAGAATTTTTCTGCACCCAGGTCAGCGCCGAAGCCTGCCTCGGTGATAGTATAATCAGCCAGCTTCAGGCCGGTCTGAGTTGCCATAACGCTGTTGCAGCCATGGGCAATATTAGCAAACGGACCGCCATGGATGATTGCCGGTACGTTTTCCAGAGTCTGTACCAGGTTAGGCTTAATAGCATCCTTCAGCAGAGCTGCCATTGCGCCCTGAGCCTTAATCTGGCCTGCGGTAACCGGCTTGCCGTCGTAGGTGTAGGCACACACGATCCTGGACAGACGCTCCTTCAGGTCGGAGATGCTGGTGGCCAGGCAGAAGATCGCCATGACCTCGCTGGCAACGGTGATGTCAAAGCCGTCCTGACGCGGTACGCCGTGAGCCTTGCCGCCCAGGCCTACTACGATGTTGCGCAGCTCGCGGTCGTTCATATCTACAACACGCTTCCACGCAATACGGCGCGGGTCAATGTTCAGAGCGTTGCCCTGTTGGATATGGTTGTCCAGCATTGCTGCCAGCAGCATATGTGCGGAGGTGATAGCATGGAAGTCACCGGTAAAGTGCAGGTTGATGTCCTCCATAGGCACAACCTGAGAATAGCCGCCGCCTGCAGCGCCGCCCTTGATGCCCATGCAGGGGCCGAGGGAAGGCTCACGCAGGGCTACGATAACCTTTTTGCCGAGCTTAGCCAGGCCCTGTGCCAAACCTACGGTAGTAGTGGACTTGCCTTCGCCTGCCGGAGTCGGAGTGATAGCGGTAACCAGAATCAGCTTGCCGTCTTTTTTATCTTTAACACGGCGGATTAAATCGTAGGACAGTTTTGCTTTATATTTGCCATATAATTCAATATCGTCCTCGCTAATGCCTAATTTTGCAGCAACTTCAGTAATTTTCTGCATTTTCGCCTGTTGGGCAATTTCAATATCGGATAACATGTTTATCTCCTCCTATTTCATTGCGTAAAAAACTGCGCATGTTTTGCAAAGTATCATATATAGTTCTTCCCCGAGCAGCTTTTTTCCTGCCCAGGGAAGTAAAATAACACAATTTTTTTAGTTAAACCACACTTCTACCGTAGTGTTTTCAAGCACCTCACTGCCCGGAGGCGGCTTCTGCTGCCATGCATGACCGCTGCCGTAAGGCTTCAGCTTCAGCTTATACGGCTCCAGCAAATCGACAGTATTGCGCATGTCCAGTCCTTTGAAATCCGGCAGCTTGATTTTGCCGTCCGGCATTCTCTGCAGCACCGGCAGCTGTTTCGGCTTCTGGGTATCCTTCTGTCCGACGGCATTCATCTCCTCGAAAGAAGGCAGGCCTTCGCTTACCACAGGCTGAATGCCCTTGGCAACCAGTATCTGCTGCAGCGTATCGCGGAAGATAGGCGCACTGACCTGCGAGCCGTAGAAGGCTCCCTGAGGCGTATCCAGCATAACCAGCATAGCATAACGCGGTTTATCCGCAGGCACAAAGCCCACGAAGGATGCAATGTACTGTCCGGCAGCGTAACCGCCGCCGGCTGCCAGCTTCTCCGCCGTACCTGTTTTGCCGGCAATGCGGTAGCCTTTAATAGCGGCCGGCTTGCCGCCGCCCTCGCTTACTACCTTTTCCATCATCTCGCGCATCTGGCGTGCAACCTGCTCGGTAATAACATTGCGCACAACTGTCTTTTTGCCTTCCTTGATAACGGTTCCGTCGGCAGCAACAATTTTTTTGATGATATAAGGCTGCAGCAGCTCGCCGCCGTTGGCAATCGCGCAAATAGCACGCAGCTCCTGCAAAGGCGTTACCGCAACACCCTGACCGATAGCCATCGTCGCTACGTCCGGCTCATACATATCCTTGGGATTATACAGAATGCCTCCCTCTTCACCGGGAAGCTCAATGCCGGTAGGCGTACCGAAGCCAAACTTTTTCGCATAGCTGATAAGCCTGTCCGCTCCCAGCTTCATGCCCAGCTGTACCATACCAGTGTTGATAGAAAACTTGATAACCGTAGAAAACGGCACCGTACCCATGCCTTCGCCATCCCAGTTATAGATTACGCGGTCGGCAATCTTGATACGGCCGTTGTCCTGAATAGGTGTATCAGGTGTAATAATGCCCTCCGTCAATCCCATGCAGCCGACAATCGGCTTAAATACCGAACCGGGCTCGTAAATCATGGAAACGGCACGGTTTGTCCAGCTGTCGGGGCTGTACTTGCCGAAATTATTCGGGTCAAAGGTAGGACGGCTGGCCATACCCAAAATTTCACCGGTGTACGGGTCCATGATGATGGCTGCCGCACCCTTCGCCTTGGTGCGTGCCATAGCATCGTCCATGGCATCCTCCAGCACATACTGGATTTTGCTGTCCAACGTCAGATAGACCGTAGGCAGCTTTTCCTGCTTCGGCTGCAGCTCATGCCCCGGATCATTCACCATTAAGCCTAAAAGCTGCTTGCCTACCGCATCATGCAGTCTGGAATAGGTTGTTTCGCTGCCCTTCAGCACATCATCAAGCTGATATTCCAGACCGCTCAGGCCCTTGTCATCTGTACCGATAAAGCCGAGAATCTGCGCTGCCGCACGCTTTTTAGTATAATAGCGCTTGCTTTCCTCCAGAAAATGCAGGCCCTTCAAATCATTATCCTTAATAATTTTCTGAACCTGTGCTGCTTCCTTCGGCTCCATCGTGCGCTTCAGCCAGACAAAGCGTCCGGCACCGGTAAAAATACCATAAAGCTTTTGGGCATCCGTTTTCAGCACCGGTGCCAGCAAATCCGCACTTAAGCGTCGTACATCACGCTGCACGGTTTTTTTGTTCTTTTCATCCTGCTCGTCCTGCATCATTTCCGGGTCTGCGTAAAGCGAGCCCGTCATAATGCTCACAGCCATCTCCTCGCCGTCACGGTCAACAATGCGTCCGCGCGGAGTACCGCGTATATACTCTGCCGTCAGCTGTGATTTCGTCAGCTGCTTGAGCTTGTCTGCCTGCACTACCTGCAGCCAGATTAAACGCAAAAACACACCGGCTACAATTACAACCATACATATACATAAGGCTGTAAAACGCCGTTTACTGTCTAAAAAAGCAAAAGGCTTCATTGCTGCCACCTCCTGCTGCCCACAACACGCAAATCACTGCGGCGTTTTTCCGGCGGCTCGGCATCCAGAAGCTGCTGCTTTTCTTCCTCATCATAGACCGACAGCAGCAAACCGATTGCCGCCATCGAAATTATCATCGAGCTGCCGCCGTAGCTGATAAAAATAAGCGGTACACCGATAACGGGGAAAATACCGCAAACCATCGCCATATTGGCAAAGGCCTGACCGATGATTAAAAAGGTAACTCCGGCTGCCAGCAAAAAGCCCTTCTGATCTCGCGTACTGATGGTAATCTTATAAAAAGCAACTCCCAGCAGACAAAAAACAAGCAGCAGAATAAGCGCTCCGAAAAAGCCGTTTTCCTGACAAAAAACAGCAAAAGCAAAGTCGGTATGAGCCTCCGGCAAGTAAGCAAACTTTGCTGCGCCGTGTCCCCAGTTGGTGCCCGTAAGGCCGCCGCTGCCGATTGCCAGCAGCGACTGCACCATCTGATAGCCCTTGCCCTGCGGGTCGAGCCAGGGGTCAAACCACACATGCAGACGTTGCAGACGATATTCCGAACTTATTGACAAAAGCACAGCGCCGACAGCACCAACGCCAACGATAGCAGTTATCCAACGCGCAGGCAGCCCGGCAATAATAAACATACCCATTACCAGCGCCGCAATAATCGCCGCGGTTCCCAGGTCAGGCTGCACAAGAACGCCAAATGCCGCTATACCGGCAGCCATGGTTACCAGAAGGCATTCGCCATTATACAGGCTTATCTTCTCTCCCAGCTTCATCGCATTGCCCAAAAATCTGGCTGACAGCATAATCAGCACCAGCTTAGCTATCTCTGACGGCTGGATAGAAAAAGAACCGATATAAATCCAACGTGTAGCACCCTTATTGGCAGCTCCCCAAAA
>OHSQ01001149.1_pt1 | contig 10902 bp, 7 predicted proteins | sample 1578661 | NCBI WGS metagenome assembly OHSQ01 (sample SAMEA3879534, study PRJEB24766) | human gut metagenome | biome: human-associated habitat; feature: feces | place: USA | collected 1985/1987 | reverse complement strand
GTAGCAATTACCGCAGGTTGCGATATGGTAAGCCCGGCCGGCGCTTTAATCATCGGCCTGATTGCCGGTGTGCTGGTAGTTGCTGCTGTTGAATTCTTCGACCAGAAGCTGAAGATTGATGATCCTGTAGGTGCAATTTCTGTTCACGGTGTCTGCGGTGCCTTCGGTACTATCGCAACCGGTCTCTTCGCTCTTGACGGCGGCCTCTTCTATGGCGGCGGTACTGATTTCCTGGTAAAACAAATCCTCGGCGTTGCAGTTGTAGCAATCTATGTTGCGATTACCATGACGATTATCTTTAAAGTTCTTGATAAGCTCTTCGGTCTGCGTGTTAAGGAATCCGAAGAAATTAAAGGCCTGGATATGGAAGAGCATGGCCTGCTCAGCAGCTATGCCGACTTTATGCAAACTCCGTTGGAGGCACAGACCTCTGTTACTACTACTTATGTTACTCCGGTCAAGGAAACTGCAGCTAAGCCTGCAGGCGCAGTAAAGATGAGCAAGGTTGTTATTATTACCTCGCAAAATCGTTTCGAAGCATTGAAGAATGCTTTGGATAAGCTGGGAATTACTGGCATGACTGTTACCAAGGTTTTGGGCTACGGCATCCAGAAGGGCTCCACGGAAATGTATCGTGGTGCTGAGGTTGCTGCACACCTGCTGCCGAAGGTAAAGGTTGAAATGATTGTTTCCGCAATTCCTGTTGCAGCAGTAGTCAATGTTGCTAAGCAGGTTCTGTATACTGGCAAATATGGCGATGGCAAAATCTTCATCTATGATGTTGAGGATGTTGTTAAGATTCGTACCGGTGAAACAGGCTATGATGCTCTGCAGGATTATCCTATTGAGGAAAAATAATTTGCTTCTCCCTAATCAAACTCCCTAATAAAACAGGAAGGCGCTCGATGTCTTGCGTAATGCAGGCTAAGAGCGCTTTTCTGTGTGTTGGAAGAGAATGCTTTTATAATATTATTATGGCGAAAAAACTTGCAAAACTGCATTGTTTAGGCCAAAATAAGATTGAATCGTATTTTAGTCGGATTGGAGTGAATGCTATGAATAAAAACGTTGCTTTATATAATGAGATGATAGCTTTTTTTGCCGGAGATGCACGCCGCTGCCAGCATTTTATCAAGGTTGCCAGCCTGGCCAAGCAGCTGGCTGAGAGCGAGGGTGCAGATGCAGAGCTGACAGAGCTTGTTGAGGCGGCAGGTCTTGTGCATGACTGCGGTATTAAGCCGGGTGAAGCCAAGTACGGCGCCGGTCATTGCACCGGTAAAATTCAGGAGCAGGAGGGACCGTCGGTAGCACGCGTGCTTTTGCAAAAGGTTGGCTATACACCTGAAAAAATTGAACGCATCTGCTATCTTGTCGGTCATCACCATACGTATAATATCATTGACGGTCTTGATTATCAGCTGCTTGTGGAAGCTGATTTTATAGTAAATTTTTATGAGGACGGTACGCCGAAGGAGAATATTGCCAAGGCTGTGGAGCGGATTTTTAAAACAGAGAGCGGAATAAAGCTGGTAAAGACTATGTTCGGTATTTGATATACAATGCTGTGGCTTGCTGGTCACAGCATTTTTCTTGCTATTTTGTTCTATGCTTGCTAAAATAAACAGGATTAGGTTATTTTTTGGAGGGATAAGATATGAAAGAAATTTATGATTTAGCAGAGCAGTACCATAACGATGGTAATAACTGCGTGGAATCCGTAGTTAAGGCGTGCAATGACGGCTTAAAGCTGGGCCTGCCGGATGTAGCGATCCGCATGGTGTCCGGCATGGGCGGCGGTATCGGCCGCAGCGGCTGCGTGTGCGGTGCGTTGAGCGGTTCCTGCCTGGTTATCAGCTCTATCGTGGGTAGACTGGACCCGTCCGAAAAGCATCAGACAGAGGTCTATAAATATACGCATGAGTTTCATGAGCGCTTTACGAAGCATTTCGGCACTTCCTGCTGCAGAGCGCTGAACCGCCTGAGCTTCGGCACACCGGAATACAGAACTAAATGCATTAAGATTACTGCCGAAGCAGCAGACATGGTATCCGATTATCTGCAGGAAAAGGGACTGGTGAAATAATACTTAGCTGCGGAGCTTGCAGAAGGAATGATGGAGGTCAGGCTGATGGAAAAAACTGAGTTGAAAAATATTGTAATTTTGGCAACCGGCGGTACGATTGCCGGCAAGGCTGCCTCCGGCACCCAGATGACAGGCTACACTGCCGGTGCCTACAGCGTTGCGGATTTGCTGGCAGGCGTGCCGGAGCTGGGCGAATTGGCACATATCAGCGGCGAGCAGCTGTGCAATATCGACAGCAGCAGTATTACCGATGCGTTGCTGCTGCGCTTGGCGCAGCGCTGCAATGAGCTGTTGGCGCAGGAGAATGTCGACGGCGTTGTTATTACCCATGGTACTGATACTATGGAGGAAACAGCCTTCTTCCTGAACCTGACGGTGAAGAGCGCTAAGCCGGTGGTCATTGTGGGCGCAATGCGTCCTGCCACCGCAGTCAGTGCCGACGGACCTTTGAATATCATCAACGCTGTTAAGGTGGCTGTGGATGCTGCAAGCGCCGGACAGGGCGTGCTGGTGATGATGAACGATGAAATCTACAGCGGGCGTGATGTTACCAAGACGAACACGGCGAATGTGGCAACCTTCAAGGCAACGAACGGTGGTCCTTTAGGCTTTATCGTCGGCGGTGAGGTACATTACTATTATCGCAGCATGCGTCCGCACACACTGCAGAGCGAATTTGACGTAACTGGTGTTACTGCTTTACCGCGCGTGGATATCATCTACACGCATATCGGTGAGGACCGCGTATTTGTGGATGCGGCACTGGCAGCAGGCGCGTGTGGCATTATCTACGCCGGCAGCGGCATGGGCAGCATTCATGAGGCTGTGGAAGCGGCGCTGGCGGAGGCTGTTGGCCGTGGCGTTGTAGTAGTGCGTTCCAGCCGCACCGGCAGCGGTATTGTTGCCGCTGGAGCGTTGGCAGGAGCAAGGCTTTTTGTATGCGGATAATCTTAATCCGCAAAAGGCACGCCTTTTGCTGCAGCTTGCACTTTTGCGGACGCAGGAGCGCAACGAGGTGCAGGAGATTTTTAACTGTTATTAAAAGATAAACAGCATAAAAAGCAAAAAAGCTATCAGCGGGCAAAGCCCATTGATAGCTTTTTTTATGCGCTTTAAAATTTTACCATCTTCTGTAACCGTTATGGTGCTTGGCACGCTCTGCCTGACGGGCAGCGCGTTCTGCTTCGTAAGCCTCGCGGGCAGCGAAGAAATCCTCCAGCTTCCAGCCGCGGTTAAACATTTCAATCAGCAGCTTGCCGGTGTTGTTGGCATCATCAAAGGCGGTGTGCCACAGGCCGGCGGTGTTGACCTCCTGTTCCTCGGTAGCCTTTTTCAGACCGGTGGTGTAATCATCACCCTTCCACAGGCGGTAGGCCAGCGCCAAATCAAGATAGTCCTCGTATTTTACGGGGTTTTCGATTTTATGACGCTCGCAGCCTGTCTGCAGTACCTTGTAATCCTCGGTTCCCCAAGCTACAAAGTAGGTTTCGTCGCTTTCGTACAGCTTTGCCAACTCCTGTACCATAGCAGGGAATTCAATGGCCTGCTGCATATCCTTGGCAGTTATCATGCAAAAATCCATAGAATCCTTGGCCTGCTTAGGATAAAAATGCGGTTTGACAAAGCTCTGGATGCGTCCGCAGTCGGTGAGCGGTTCGCCGTCCAGCTTTACCGCACCGATTTCGATAATCTCGGAAAAGAAGCCGCGCGGACGGCCGACAGGGCGCTCGTAGGTAGTAAATTCAAAATCAACGACTAAAAATTTCTTCATTGCAATTCCTTCTTACACTAAAGCATAGCCTGCTGCTCAGTGCTTTTTACCGCAGCATTTTTTATACTTTTTGCCGCTGCCGCAGGGACAGGGATCGTTAGGATAAACCTTTTTCGCTTTGGCACCTACACGGGTATTTTGCTGAGCTGCCTGCTGTGCATTGCGCAGCAACTTGATAGTTTCGTTGGGAGTGTGGCCACCGAGGCAGAACATACGGGTAGCATTGTTGCGGGCGTTCTGCAGCAGTACGGACAATCTGCCGAGATGGCTGTAATTGTTCCAGGCAGGAATATTAGCCTGCAGTTTCTGAATCAGCTCAGAGGTATTGCCGTCGGTGTTGGAGTTTTCAAATTCATAGATGTACTGGCACCAGTAATGTGCATCCAGTGCCGCAACATTCAGCTCCTGAGTGAAGAAGTCATGCAGATCCTGATATGCGGTAGTAGATTGCAGGTAACCGTAGTGGGAAAGCATGGTGATTTCCTTTACGGTAGGCAGGTACAGGCCGAAGGGCTTTCTACCTTGCTCCAGTCTGGTGTAGAAATCATCGCTGTCATTTTTCTTGAGCAGGATGCGGCCATCTTTAATTGCGCAGGGGTTAAAATTGTTTGGAACCTCGGCAAGTAATTGCGGCAGAGTTTCCGGAGTAAGCTCAAAGCCTGCTTTTTGATTGTACATTTCGCAGAAAAATTCTACCGGCAGAATAAGGTGCAGGCTGGACATAGCGGTGATGCAGTCCAGCAGCCATGCCAGCTGTTGGCGGCGAGCCTGGAAGTCTGCGGTGTTGATTTTTTTGTAAACGGTGCGTGCTTCCTTTACTGCTTCAAAGCAGTCGTCGGGATAGGAAACAATGTAGCCCATAGAAATAAAGGGCAGCAGCAGTGCATATTCACTGTAGGTAGGATGGAAGCATTTTTTCTCCAAGGCTGCTTCGAAGGCATGGATATTTTCGTCCGGCATAATAGCAAAGCGTTTTGCTGCAATTTCCGGCTTTTGCATTTCTGTGCAGATTTTTTCTGCCAGCTCGTCCTTTTTGAGCTTGCTGTAGGTGATGCAGAGCTGACGCGCTGCAAAAATCAATTTATCCTTAGTGAAGGCTTTTAAGTAATCCAGCAATACAGGCTTACGGGATGGTTGATTCTTGGTTTTGGTTGTACTTGCAGACATATTGATAGAAAATCTCCTTCTTTGTAATCTTACGTATCTCTTAATTATAAATAAAAACAGGAAATATAGCAAGTGAGGAAATTTAATATACAGTTTATTATACGCTTTTCGGCGGTTAAATTTATTTTTCAGCCTCTATTTGCTGGCGACGCATAGCAGGAATCAGGAAAAAGGCACAGTAAATAAAGGAAAGCAGCACGATTGCGCCGCCGCCGAGACCTATATAAGCGATGGAAGCATGCGTACAGATAAGTCCGCCCAGATAGCTGCCGCTGCCGATACCAAGATTATAAATGCCGGAGTAAATCGACATAGCCACAGCGGAGGTGCTCATAGTAGTTGTGCGCAAAAGCTCTGCCTGGCCTACAACGTTGAAGGCGGTAACGAAAATGCCCCAGATTGCGCAGAGCAGCACCAGCAGATAATGATTGATGCTTATGGGGTAGAGCAGCAGCAAAACAACTGCAACGCCAAGTACGGTGATGCGGAAGAAGTGATAGCGGCATTTATCATACCATTTGGAAAAGGCTGCGCTGCCCAAAAGTCCGGCTGCACCGAAAATAACCAAGGTGATGGTTATCCAGGCATCATCCATCAGCGCAATCTGCTTCAGGTAAGGCTCGATATAGCTGTAGGCGGTGTAATAGCCGGTGGGGAGCAAAAAGGACATCATATAGAGGCCGATGAGCACAGGATTTTTCAGCATTACCGGCAACTGCGAAAGCGTAAACGGTTCGCTTTTTTCCAGCTTGGGGAAAACGAAGAACATATAGGCCAGTACGATGAAGGCTAAAATGGCGATGCACATAAAGGCCATACGCCAGCCGACGTAAAGGCCGATGATGCGTCCTAAAGGCAGGCCGACGATGATGGCGATGGCCGTGCCGGTTACAATCATACTCATAGCCAGTGCTTTAAAGGGACCTTTGACCAGACGCACGGCGATAGGCGAGGCAACGGACCAGAAAATGGAATGGGCGAAGGCTACGCCGATACGTGAAAGCAGCAGCGTCCAAAAGCCGGTGGCAAAGGCGGAGGCTACGTGCGATAAGGCGAACAGGCTGATGGTAGCTAGCAAAAGCTTGCGCAGCGGATAGCGGGAAGCGGCAATCATCAGCGGCAGGCTCATGAGCATTACGACGTAGGCATAAATGGTAATCAGCATACCTGCCTGCGCTTCCGTCATGCGGAAATCTGCGGCGATATCGGATAAAAGGCCTATGGGCATAAATTCCGATGTGTTAAAAATAAAGGCGGAAACGGTCATGCCGATTAACGGCAGCCATTCGCGGGTAGTGATTTTGTTTTCCATATATATAAAGCACCTGACTTTCATTCTATAAAATTGCGGTGTATATTATAGCACAGCATATTTGTGTACTACAAGCAAAAAAATTGTAAATTATTTGTTGTGGGATGTTGCGGAGATTTTCTTTGAAAAGGGCTGTCGTTAAGGGGCAAAAACAGTAAAGGCGTTCTACTTAAGTACGGTAGAACGCCTTTAAATCTTTTATGCTTCTTTTACTTCGCTGTTGCCAGCATCAGCTTAATGCGGTTTTCCTGATTAACGCGGGCAGCGCTGGCATCGTAATCGAGTGCCAAAATATTAGCCTCTTCGGCAATCTCCTTGATTTTGTTAATCATGCCGCGGCCTGCGATGTGGTTAGGCAGGCAGCCGAAGGGCTGAGCGCAGATGATATTGGTGTAGCCGCTGTGCACCAGCTCCAGCATTTCGGCAGTCAGCAGCCAGCCTTCGCCCATATTGTTGCCGTAGCCGATAACGCCCTTGGCCATAGCCTTGGTTTCCTCATAGGTGGCGGGGGCGCTGAAGGGAGCGATACTGAGAGCCTGATGCAGGATGCCTTCCATATATTTTAAATACCACATAGCGCCCTTGTTGACACTGTATTTAAGCAGACTGCCGCCGTAAAGCTTATAGTCCGTAAGATAAGTATCAACACAGTACATAATGAAATTCATCAGACCGGGCAGCATATATTCGCAGTTCTGACGCTGCAGGAAGGCTTCCAGATTGTTGTTGCCCAAAGCGGCATATTTGATGTAGATTTCACCGACAATACCGACCTTAGTTTTCTCCTTGTTGGTGATAGGCAAATCCGCAAATTCGTGCGCAATAGCCTTAGTAAGCTGCTTGATGGTACCTAAAGCCTGCGCCTTGCCACTCTTGAAGGCTTCGCTTAAGCGTACCAGCCATTTTTGCGCCAGTCTGTCGGCAGCGCCGTGTACAACTTCGTAGGGACGTGTTTTATTCGTCAGGTACATCAGGGTATCGCCGTAAACAACGGCAGCCAAGAACTTATGCACCATGGATGCGTCCAGATGGAAGCCGGGCTGCTGCTCCAGACCGTTGACGTTGAGGCTGATGACAGGGATGTGCGTAAGGCCGGCTTTTTCCAAAGCCTTGCGCAGCAGATAAATATAGTTGGAGGCACGGCAGCCGCCACCGGTTTGGGTGATAATCAGCGCAGTGTGCTCCAAATCATATTTGCCGCTTTCCAAAGCGTTTATCAGCTGGCCGATAACCAGCAGTGCCGGATAGCAGATATCATTATTGACGTATTTCAGACCGGTTTCGATTACATCGCGACCGGTGTTGTGCAGAACCTCGGCTTTGTAGCCACAGCTTACGAGTGCTGCCTGCAGCAGTGAAAAATGCATAGGCAGCATGCCGGGTATAAGTATAGTATGCGTTTTTTTCATATCCTCCGTGAAGGGGGTAAACTTAACGTTAGCTGCTGGTAGCATATGCAAATCTCCTTTAATTATTATCTATATCGAAAAGCTGGGCTGCGGAGAACAGACTGCGGATGCGGATTTTGGCAGCACCAAGGTTGTCGATATCGTCTATTTTTATTTGCGTATAGATGCGTCCACGTTCTTCGAGGAGGCGGCGGCATTCATCGGCCGTAATAGCATCGCAGCCGCAGCCGAAGCTTACAAGCTGAATCAGATGCATATCAGGATTTTGGGCAACATATTCGGCTGCCGCATACAGGCGGCCGTGATAGGTCCACTGGTTGAGCACCTGCAGGTCGCGGTTGAGTTCCTTGGTCTTAATATGACTGCTTACGGCATCCTCGCTGAAGAGGGCAGCACCCATGTTAGTAATCAGGCGATCGATACTGTGGTTGACCTTAGGGTCGATGTGATAGGGACGGCCTGCCAGTACAACGATAGGCTTATGCTCTTCGCGTGCCTTGCTGATGATTTCCTGTCCTTTAGTCTTTACTTGCGCTTCATAGTCATAAAAGGCAGTGAAGGCAGCATCAACGGCCTTGCGGATTTCATCCTTGGTGATATCCGGATAAGCCTTGGCAAACATTTCCTGCAGCTTTTTGACCAGCTTCTTTTTGTGGAGCAGGCCAAGATAATCATAGAAGAAATGTATCTCAGGCTTATTCAAATCACGGATGTTGGCGTGCAGTACTTCGGGATAATAGGCTACAACAGGGCAGTTATAGCAGTTTTCCGTGCCCTGTTCATCTATATTATAGGTCATGCAGGGATAGAAAATATTGGTGATTCCCTGCTGCAGGAGCCATTTGATATGACCGTGCATCAGCTTAGCCGGATAGCAGACGGTGTCGCTGGGGATGGTTCCCTGACCAAGACGGTAAATAGTTTTGTCTTCAATCGGACTATGGACAACCTTGAAGCCCAGGCTGGAGAGTAAGGCATTCCAGAAGGGGAGCAGCTCATACATATTTAGGCCCATAGGTATACCCATAATGCCGCGTTTCGGCGTTTCATTAACCGGCAATTCCTTGAGCAGCTGCAGCTTCTGGCGGTACAGGTTCAGCTCATCCTTGGGTGCCATGTGGGTGATGGGGCGTTCACAGCGGTTGCCGCTGATAAAGCGTTTGCCGCCGGCAAAGGTGTTGACGGTGAGGTGGCAATGATTATTGCACAGGCCGCAGGTCATACCCTTGACGGTATGAACGAACTCACCCAGCTGTTGCAGGTTGAGCAGCGTTGTCTGATGCGGTGCGTCCTTGTAACGGCGCTGTGCGTACAGAGCCGCGCCGTAGGCTCCCATAAGGCCGGCAATATTGGGACGGATAACGTTCAAATCCATTTCCTGCTCAAAGGCGCGCAGTACGCAGTCATTGAGGAAGGTGCCTCCCTGAACTACGATGTGCTTGCCGATGGCCTCCTTGCTGGCCGGACGGATAACCTTATATAAAGCGTTTTTGACAATACTGATGGACAGGCCGGCGCTGATGTTGGCAACGGAGGCACCGTCCTTCTGTGCCTGCTTAACGCTGCTGTTCATAAACACGGTGCAGCGGCTGCCTAAATCTACCGGCATATCTGCTTTAAGACCGATTTGCGCGAACTGCTCGGCTGTGTAACCCAGAATTTCGGCAAAGGTCTGCAAAAAGCTGCCGCAGCCGCTGGAGCAGGCTTCGTTCAGAAAGATATTATCGATGGCACCGTTATGGATTTTCAGGCACTTCATATCCTGTCCGCCGATGTCCAGAATGAAATCTACCTCAGGCTCCAGATATTGGGCAGCATAAAAGTGTGCCATGGTTTCTACGATACCATAGTCAACACCAAAGCCGTGGCGAATCAGATCCTCGCCGTAGCCGGTGACTGCACCTGCCAACAGGCAGCAGTGGGGATATTTTGTATAGAAATCGGTAAGATAATTGCGGACGGCAACAACAGGATTACCCTTATTGCTTTGGTAGAAGGAGTCAAGCAATTTGCCGTCTGGACTCATAACAGCGATTTTTATGGTCGTGCTGCCGGAATCAATACCGATAAAGGCTTCGCTGGCTTTCTCAGGGGTACCGATAGCGACACTTTCCTTAGAGTGACGCTTCTTAAAAACAGTATATTCGCCTTCGTTTTTAAACAGTGGCGGCAGATGTTCAAAGCTGTGCTGTGCTGCTGCTGCCTGCAGCTTTTCTGGCAGCGTGGTAAGGTCCACCTCGTGCTCGGCACAGAAGGCTGCACCCATTGCTACATAAAGCAGGCTGTTTTCCGGGCAGACACCTTTGATATTCAGAATACTGTCAAAGGCATCGCGCAGACAGCTCATAAAGGTGAGCGGACCGCCAAGATACAACACATTGCCGCTGATGGGACGGCCTTTGGCAAGACCGGTGATGGCCTGGCTTGCTACAGCGTGGAAGATGCTGGCTGCCAAGTCGCTTTTTTCCGCACCCTGGTTGAGCAGCGGCTGGATATCGCTTTTGGCGAAAACACCGCAGCGGCTGGCGATGGTGTAGGTGTTCTTTGCCTGCTGTGCCAGCTCGTTCATTTGGGGTGTTTCTACATTCAGCAGGGAAGCCATCTGGTCGATGAAGGAACCGGTACCGCCGGCGCAGATGCCGTTCATACGCTGCTCCACATTACCGCCTTCGAAATAGATGATCTTCGCATCCTCACCGCCTAATTCAATGGCTACGTCGGTCTTGGGAGCCAGCTCCTGCAGGGAGGTAGCCACAGCTACCACCTCCTGCGTAAAAGGAACGCCCAAGTGATTGGCTAAAGTCAGTCCGCCGGAGCCGGTGATCATGGGGTGTAGCTGCAATTCTCCCAGCTGATCATAGGCTTTCTTAAGGAGACCGGACAGAGTCTCCCGGATATTGGCGAAATGACGCTCATAATCGGAAAATAAAATATTGTGGTTCTCATCTAAAATCGCAATCTTGACAGTGGTAGAACCGATATCTATGCCGAGTGTTGCGTATTTTTCCTTTGAATTCATGTGATACATCCTTCCTGATAAAATGCTGTAACTATTCAGAAGGTCAATGATGAGTTACAGAATTACTTCTTAATATATGCGACTTTTCTTTCACAAAACTTTTTTCATTATACGACAAAAAAAACGATATTGCAACGAACA
>OHSQ01001145.1_pt1 | contig 10921 bp, 10 predicted proteins | sample 1578661 | NCBI WGS metagenome assembly OHSQ01 (sample SAMEA3879534, study PRJEB24766) | human gut metagenome | biome: human-associated habitat; feature: feces | place: USA | collected 1985/1987 | reverse complement strand
AGAGAGAAAATCACATAAGGAAGGGAAGTTCCTTTGGATGATGCTATATTACCCGCCAAAATTGGCTGAATCATGAATCACCCGTGAACTTTTTGTGAATTTCCCCGCTTTTACGTGAATTTTTTGCTCTCTGCCACGGCCATCTGGTCGCAGCGGTTGTTTTTCTCGTTCTCCGCGTGGCCCTTGACCCAGTGATAGCGCATCTCGTGGCGGTCCGTCAGAGCCAGCAGCCGCTCCCACAGGTCGGGGTTCAGCGCAGGCTTCTTGTCGGACTTGATCCAGCCCCGCTTCTGCCAGCCCTTTGCCCAACCCTTGGACAGACCGTCGATGACGTACTTGGAGTCGGAATACAGCTCCACCACGCAGGGCTCCTTCAGGATATCCAGCGCCTCGATGACGGCGGTGAGCTCCATGCGGTTGTTGGTGGTATCCGCCGCGCCGCCGGACAGCTCCTTCTCCGTGTCCTTGTACCGAAGAATGGCTCCCCAGCCCCCGGGCCCGGGATTGCCGCTGCAAGCGCCGTCGGTGTAGATAGTAACTGTTTTCATATGGCTGCTCCTTGCCGTTTCTCCGATTTCACAGGCGTTCTTCCACGCCCAGAACGGTCAGCACATCGCCCTCCACGCGGAAGCGGACGTTGCGCCCGCCGTAGGCCATACCGTAGACCCGCTGGGGATCGTCCTGATACCGCGGCCGCGGGTCGTTGGCCAGCACGGACAGCAGCCCCTGCCGCTGCTCCGGCGGCACCGCCGCCAGCAGCGGCTCTGGGCACACCACCCGCAGCTTCTCACCGGCCAGCCCCGCCGTGAAGCCGCCTGCGGCCTCCGGATGGCTGTCGGTATATGCCAGATACGGCTTGATGTCAAAGATCGGCGTCCCGCTGACCAGATCAGCTCCCCGCACATGGAGCACCGGCCCCTCCGGCGTGTCCCACTGGATGCGCTCCAGCACCACGGAGGACAGTCCCAGCCCGTTGGGCCGGAAGGGGGAGCGGGTGGCGAACACGCCCATGCGGACGTTGCCTCCCAGCCGCGGCGGCCGGACGGTAGGGGACCATCCCTGCCGCAGGGCGCGGTCAAACTGCCAGATCAGCCAGATATGGGAGAATTCCTCCAGTCCCCGCAGCGCCGCAGGATCGCGGTACGCCGGCGCAAACACAATGCGTCCGGAGCAGTCGGCCACGCCGCTCTGCCGCGGCACGCCGAACTTCTCGGCAAAGGGCGTCTCGATGTGTGCGATCGGTGTGATGTCCGCCATAGTCAGCGCTCCCGCAGGCCCGTGTCGGTGAGATGAGCCGTAATGTCCTTGGGCAGGCGCAGCAGCCGCACCAGCTCACCGGCGGCGATAACCACCATCCCCGCCACGATAATGTAGATATTCTGCACGGTACTGGCGGTCAGAAACATGGCCAGCAGCACCAGCAGCAGGCCCATGTTGATGCGTCCGTTGCCCTCCTCGATCTTCTGGAGGGTCTCGTCCTTCTCATACACCACCTTGTTGTACACGAACCGTGTCTTGGCTGCCGCGTTGTGGTACAGCGTCTTGGTAAAGTACTGCCAGCGGGTCAGGGGCACCATGGCTTCCCGCGGCGCGCTGCTCATACCGTCTCCTCCGGCGCGTCAGCCTTCTCCTCGTGGTCAGCCAGCGCCATGGAGATGACGCGGTCGCCCTCCTCCTTGAAGCGCATGACGATAACGCCCTGCGTGGCGCGGCCCGCCACGCGGATGTTCTCCACCGGCGTGCGGATCAGGATGCCCGCCGCCGTCACCAGCAGCAGATCCTCCGTGCCGTCCACCACCTTCATGCCCACCACGTCGCCGGTCTTGTCCGTGACCATGTAGTTCTTCACGCCCAGACCGCCGCGTCCCGTGACGCGGTACTCCTCAATAGGCGTCCGCTTGCCGTAGCCGTTCTCGGTGATGGACAGCACGGTCTTGTCCGCGTCGGCGCGGGCGGCGCCAATGACATAGTCGCCCTCCCGCAGCCGGATGCCCCGGACACCCACGGCGGTACGTCCCATGGCGCGCACATCCGTCTCGTCGAAGCACACCGCCTGCCCGTCGTGGGTGGCGATAAGCATACGGTCATGCCCCCGCGTCTCCGTCACGGAGATCAGCTGGTCGCCCTCGTCCAGCGTCAGGGCGCGGATGCCGTTGTTCCGCAGGTTCTTCAGAGCGCTGACCTCCAGACGCTTCACCGTGCCGTTCCGGGTGGTCATGAACAGGTACAGCTCCTCGTCTCCCGTCTCGCGGAAGTGGAGCATGGCCTGTACGCGCTCGCCCGTCTCCACCTGAATGATGTTGACGATGTTCACGCCCTTGGCGGCCTTGCCGCTCTCGGGGATCTGATAGCCCTTCTTGCGGTAGACCTTGCCGGTGTCGGTAAAGAACAGAATATAGTCGTGGGTAGACGCGGTGAACACGTCCACCACCGTGTCCTCCTCACGGGTGGTGATGCCCTTCTTGCCCATGCCGCCCTTACTCTGAGCGGCGTATTCGCTGACCGGCGTGCGCTTGATGTAGCCGTTCTCCGTCAGGGTGAAGACGCACTGCTCCTCCTCGATCAGGTCCTCGATGTCCAGCTCGTCCTCCACGTCCTGGATCTCGGTCTTGCGGTCGTCGCCGAACTTGTCGGCAATGGCGGTCAGCTCCTCCTTGAGGATGGACTTCACCAGTCCCTCGTCGCTGAGGATACGCAGGAAGTAGGCGATCTTCTCCTCCAGCTCCTTGTACTCGGTCTGGAGCTTCTCCCGGTCAAGACCCTGCAGCGCCTTCAGGCGCATATCCAGAATGGCCTGGGCCTGCACGTCGTCCAGCCCGAAGCGCTGCATCAGGTTCTCCTTGGCGTTGTCGTAGCTGCTGCGGATGATCTTGATGACCTCGTCGATGTTGTCCTGGGCGATCAGCAGACCCTCCAGCAGGTGGGCGCGCTCCTGGGCCTTTTTCAGGTCGAAGCGGGTCCGGCGGATGATGATCTCCTCCTGGAATTTCAGGTACTCGTCGATGATGTGCCGCAGAGACAGTATTTTCGGCTGCCGCTGGTTCTCCACCAGCGCCAGCATATTGATGGCAAAGGTGGTCTGGAGCTGGGTCTGGGCAAACAGACGGTTCAGCACCACTTGGGGATTGGCATCGCGCTTCAGCTCGATGACCATTCGCATACCGTTGCGGTCGGACTCGTCCCGGATGTCGGAGATACCCTCCAGCCGCTTGTCCTCCACCTGGTCAGCGATGGCCTTGATGAGCATCCGCTTGTTCACCTGATAGGGCAGCTCCGTGATGATGATACGGGTGCGGCCGTTGTTGAACTCCTCAAACTCATGCCGGGCACGGACTATGAGCCTGCCCCGGCCCGTGGCGTAGGCGGCGCGGATGCCGCTGCGTCCCATGATGATACCCTTCGTGGGGAAGTCGGGGCCCTTGACGTGCTCCATCAGGTCGCCGAGGGTGGCGTCCGGGTTATCCAGCACGCAGATGCAGGCGCCGATGACCTCCCGCAGGTTGTGGGGTGGGATATTGGTGGCCATGCCCACGGCGATACCGCTGGAGCCGTTGACCAGCAAATTGGGGAACCGGCAGGGCAGCACACGGGGCTCCTTGCGGCTCTCATCGAAGTTGGGGTCCCAGTCCACCGTGTCCTTTTCGATGTCGCGGAGCATCTCGTTGGAGATCTTGCTGAGACGGGCTTCGGTGTAACGGTAAGCCGCGGGGGGATCGCCGTCCACGGAGCCGAAGTTGCCGTGGCCGTCCACCAGCATATAGCGCATGGAGAAATCCTGCGCCAGACGCACCAGCGCGTCGTACACGGAGGCGTCGCCGTGAGGGTGATACCGGCCCAGCACATCGCCCACGCAGGTGGCGGATTTCTTGAAGGGCTTGTCGCTGGTCAGGTTATCCTCGTACATGGCGTACAGGATACGCCGGTGCACGGGCTTCAGGCCATCCCGCACGTCAGGCAGCGCACGGCCCACGATGACGGACATGGCGTACTCGATATAGGAGTTCTCCATCTCCGGCACCAGCGGGGACTCTACGATATGCTGGTTGGGAAAACGTATTTCTTCTGGGTCGTATTGGGGCTTTTTGCTCATACTGACACGACCTCCTTAATAATCCAGATTTACCGCGTACTTGGCGCGCTGCTCGATAAACTCCTTGCGCGGCTCCACCTTCTCGCCCATCAGGACGGTAAACGTGGCGTCCGCCTTCACCGCGTCGTCCAGCGTAATGCGCCGCAGCGTCCGGGTGTTGGGATCCATAGTGGTCTCCCACAGCTCGTGGGCGTCCATCTCGCCCAGACCCTTAAACCGGCTGATGCCGATTTTCACGTTGGGGTCGCCGTTCCGCATCTCGTTGGACACCCGGTCACGCTCCTCGTCGGAGTACGCCACCCGCTGCTGCTTGCCGCGGGTCAGCTTGTAAAGCGGCGGCACGGCGGAATAGACGTAGCCCTCCTCGATGAGGGGCCGCATATACCGGAAGAAGAAGGTCAGCAGCAGGGTGCGGATATGGGCGCCGTCCACATCGGCATCGGCCATGATGATGACCTTGTGATAGCGCAGCTTGTTCTCGTCGAACTCCTCGCCGATACCGGCGCCCAGGGCGATGATAACGGGCTGGAGCTTGTCGTTGCCGTACACCTTGTCCACGCGGGCCTTCTCCACGTTCAGCATCTTACCCCACAGGGGAAGGATCGCCTGGAACCGGCTGTCCCGCCCCGACGTGGCGGAGCCGCCTGCGGAGTCGCCCTCCACGATGTACAGCTCTGTCAGCTCGGGGTTGTTCTCGTTGCAGTCCCGCAGCTTGTCCGGCATGGCCGCGCCGCCCAGCACCGTCTTGCGGCGGATGGACTCACGCGCCTTGCGGGCCGCCTCCCGGGCGCGGTTGGCGGTCATGGCCTTATCCAGAATGGTGCGGGCCACCACGGGATGCTCCTCCAGATACACCGCCAGCTGGTCGTTGACGATGCTGTCCACCAGCGTGCGGATATGGGCGTTGCCCAGCTTGGCCTTGGTCTGGCCCTCGAACTGAGCCTCCGTCAGCTTCACGGAGATGACGGCGGTGATGCCCTCGCGCACGTCCTCGCCGGAGACCTTGTCGCCCTCCTTGATCATGCCGTACTTCAGGCCGTAGGCGTTGAGTACGCGGGTCAGGGCCGCCTTGAAGCCCGTCTCGTGCATGCCGCCTTCCGGCGTATGGATATCGTTGGCGAAGGACACCAGCGTCTCGTTGTAGCCGTCGTTATACTGGATGGCGATCTCCGCCGTGCTGTCGCCCTTGGCGCCGGAGAGATAGATGACCTCCTCGTGGAGCGGGGTCTTGTTCCGGTTGATGTAGGTAACGAACTCCCGGATGCCGCCCTCGTAGCGCATGGTCTCCGACTGCTCTCTGCCGGACCGGGCATCGGTGATGGTGATCCGCAGTCCCGCGTTCAGAAACGCCTGCTCCCGCATACGGGTGTGCAGCGTCTCATAGTCGTACTCCAGTGTGTCGAACATCTCGCCGTCGGGCTTGAACGTCACCGTTGTGCCGGTGTGGTCCGTCTCGCCCACGACCTTCAGCTCCTGGGTGATATTGCCCCGGGAGAATTTCATCTCATAGATTTTGCCGTCCTTGTGTACCTGCACCGTCAGCCACTCGCTCAGAGCGTTCACCACGCTGGCGCCCACGCCGTGGAGGCCGCCGGAGACCTTATAGCCTCCGCCGCCGAACTTGCCGCCGGCGTGCAGCACGGTGAACACCACCTCCAGGGCGGGCCGGCCCGTCTGGGCCTGGATATCCACGGGAATACCGCGGCCGTTGTCGGTAACGGTGATGGTGTCACCCTCGTTGATGGTCACGGTAATGTCCGTGCAGTAGCCGGCCAGCGCCTCGTCGATGGCGTTGTCCACGATCTCATATACCAGGTGGTGCAGACCGCTGGCGCTGGTGGAGCCGATATACATACCCGGCCGCTTCCGCACAGCCTCCAGCCCCTCCAGTACCTGTATTTCTGATGCGTTGTATTCCGTATCCACCACGGTCTTTTCCAGTTCTGCCATGTACTACTCTCCTTTTCCTTGGACCCGCTTGCCCAGCGTCCGGGAATTGATCTGCGACAGATACACGATCTGCCGGTGATAGGGATGGTCACACACCACGAAGGACCGCGGTATGTCCTCGCAGGCGCTCTGTACCACGCCCTCCTGCTCGGCTCCCTGTAAAAACTCTCTCGTTTTTTTTGAGGTAGAGGTGTTGTCCAGGTCAAAGATACCGATGACCCGCCGGTCCTCTACCATCACGTTCATACCGATGTGCAGATACGCCATCACAGTACCTCCCCGCCCCGCACATGGAACACCCTGCCGCTGAGCAGCGTGTCCAGCCGGTCGTTTTCGCAGCAGGTGATAAACACCTGCCCGCCGCTGATGCGATTCAGTACGTATTCCTGCCGCCGGGGGTCCAGCTCGCTGAGCACATCGTCCAACAGCATTACCGGATACTCCCCCATGGCGTTTTTGTGTATCTCGCGTTCCGCCAGCTTCAGGCTCAGTGCCGCCGTCCGTACCTGCCCCTGCGAGCAGAACTGCCGCGCGCTGCGCCCGTTGACCAGCACCTCGATATCGTCCTTGTGGGCGCCGGAGAGACACAGCTTCGACGCACGCTCCGCCGCCTGATGGCTCTCCATATGTGCCGCCAGCGCCGCGTAGATATCTGCCTGACTGCCCAGCGGGTCGGCGACGGTCCTGACGGTCTGGTACGTCAGGGTCAGCTCCTCCCTCTCGCCGCTGCACTCATAGTGTGCCTGTCGGGCATATTCCGCCAGCACCGCACAGAACCGCGCCCGATAGCCTACCAGCACTGCGCCGCTGCGGCACAGGCCTTCGTTGAATTCCGGCAGCAGGTCCAAAAGCTCTGGCTTGTCCTCGCTGTCCCGCAGGATGCGGGTCTTGTGCTCATACAGCCGGCTGTACTGGCTCAGCGCCTCGGCGTACCGCGGCCGCAGCTGGCACAGCGACAGGTCCATGAACCGCCGCCGTTCCGCCGCACCGGCCCGGATCAAAAACAGATCCTCCGGCGCAAAAAACACGGTATGCAGCACGTCGGACAGGGCGGCGCTGTTTTTGGCGGGCACACCGTTAACGGTCATTTTCCGCCGCTTTCCGCGGAAGAGGCGTATGTCCGTCACAAACTCCCGCTGCCGGGAAAAGATATCTCCCAACAGCGCGGCCTCCTGCATATCAAAGCCGATCAGCTCCTTGTCTCCGTGGGCGCGGGGACTTTTTCCACAGCTAAGATATACGATGGCCTCCAGCAGATTTGTTTTTCCTTGGGCGTTCTCTCCGTAAATAACGTTGCAGCTGGGGTCGAACGTCAGCGCTTGCGTGCCGTAGTTCCGCCAGCCCTGCAGGTGCAGGGCGTCAACTCTCATACGTCACCGTCAGCGTCTGCCCGTTGAAGGCCACCACGTCGCCGGGCCGGATCTTCTTGCCACGCATGGTACACACCTCGCCATTGACCGTCACGTCACCCTCCTGGATGACGAGTTTGGCCTCGCCGCCGGTCTCTACCGCCGCGGCAAACTTCAGCAGATCCTGCAATTTGATATATTCCGTTGTGATGGTGATAGTCTCCATAATAATGAACCTCGTTCATAGATATAATATGCCGTTTTTTTGTTCAATAAAAAGCGCGCACAGTTCGATAAAGGTGCAGCTCCTGCGTTCTGCCGATGGCAAATCAACGACGGCGTACCGGGTGTATGTCGAGGAGGTGTAACGATGGCAGGGCACAAGAGATGTGCCTTTATTGCGCCTTCAGGCGCACCGGCAGCACCATATAAAGAAAGTTGTCACTGTCGTCCACAGGCGTGATAATACAGGGCGAAATACCGGTGTTCAGCTGCATTTTCACCGTGTCCGCCGGGGCATAGCGCAGGGCGTCCATGAGATAGCGGTTGTTGAAGCCGATCTCCAGCTCCTGTCCGTCGCCGCGGACGGGGCAGATATCCCGGGCTTCGCCGTTTCCGGTCCGGGCGGACATATACACCCGGTCCTGGCTGAACAGGCAGCGTACCGGACTTTTCAGCTTCTCGCTGATGACCACGCTGACGCGGTCCAGGCTTTCGATCATCGTCTTGTTGTCCACCTCGATGCAGATGGGGTTGGTGGTAGGTATGGCATTCTTGTAGTCCAGGAATTCACCCTCCAACCGGCGGCATATCAGCTGGGTAGCCCCGGCCTCGAACATCAGATGGCGCTTACCCTGGGTCACCGTCACCATGTCGTCGGTGTCGGCGCATATTTTCTCCACCTCATTCAGGGCGGCGCCGGGGGCCACGAACTTAAAGGCCCCGCCGTCGATGTGCTCCAACGGCTCGCGGCGCAGCGCCAGACGGAAGCCGTCCACCGCCACCATGGTCAGTCCCTTGTCGCTGATCTCAAACAGGGCGCCGGTGTGGATGGGACGGGCCTCATTGACGGAAACAGCAAAGCTGGTCTGGTTGATCATGGCCTTCAGCGTCCGCTGCTCCAGTGTGACGGAGAACTGGTCGTCCACCTCCGGCAGCTCCGGATAGTCGTCGGCGCTGAGGCCGGGAAGCTCGAAGCTGGCATCGCCGCAGTTCAGCTTCACGTTGAACTTGTCGTCTGCCTCAAAGGTCACCATATCATCCGGCAGGCGGCGGATCATCTCGCCGAACAGTCTGGCGTTCAGCACGATGTGCCCTGCCTCGGACACTGCGGCCTCTACCGTGGTGCGTATGCCGGTCTGCATATTATAGCCGGACAGCCGCAGTCCCTCGCCGCACTCCAGCAGGATACCCTCCAGCGCCGGGATGGAGCTTTTAGCCGCCACCGCCCGGGACACTGCGGCCACCGCCTGTTGTACAAGTGCCTTTTCACAGGAAAATCTCACCATATCCGTCGTTCCTCTCTTTCCGAAAGTCATTGCCGCCTGCACTGTCTGAAAGATCAGCCCTATGCAAAAAAGCGGTTCTATTTTTCTAAATCAAAACATAAACTAATCTTTTATTTCAGTAGTCTTATTAGTAGGGAAATTTTATGTGGACATCCATGTTTATCCCGCGCTGTTATCGGCTTTTTTATAGACATACCTTTATGGAAAACACGCCGGGTTTCCCACAGCTTCATGTGTGATGCGGATGTTACACAGATTTTCCACGTGGATTACACAGGAAATGGGGAAAACCCTCCCCTTTCGCTCTGTCTCGCCAGCACCTGCGATTTCTCACTTTTTGCTGTTGATGTTGGTGGTGATCTCCTTCACCTTTTCAGCAAAAGCGGGGTCGGAGCGCATCGTGCTCTCCACCTTATCCAGAGAGTGCAGAATAGTGGAGTGGTCCCTGTCGCCGAACTCCTTGCCGATGTCGTTCAGGCTCATGGAGGTCATACGGCGGATGAGATACATGGCGATCTGCCGCGCGGCCACCACATCTCGGCTGCGGCTTTGTCCCCGCAGCGTCTCCTCGTCCACATGGAAGTAGCTGCATATGTATCCCACGATGATGCTGGGGGTGGGGGCAAAGTCGTTGCTCTTCTTCAGCATATCACGGATGGCCCGGCTGACGGTCTCCTCGTTGACCTGGTCGTCCAGCAGATCCCGATAGGCCAGTATCTTGTTCAGCGTGCCCTCGATCTGCCGCACGTTGGAGGTGATGTTCTCCGCGATGTAGTCCGTCACCTCGTTGGGCAGCTTCACGCCCAGCATGGCAGCCTTATTCTGCACGATGGCGAACCGTGTTTCAAAGTCCGGCGGCGCCACATCCACCATCAGGCCCCACTCGAACCGGGTCCGCAGCCGGTCCTCCAGCTGAGTGATCTCTTTTGGGGGACGGTCCGATGTCAGCACGATCTGCCGGCCGGACTCATACAGGGTGTTGAAGGTATGAAAGAACTCCTCCTGGGTCTGTATCTTGCCGGCGATGAATTGGATATCGTCCATCAGCAGGATATCCGTCTGCCGGTACTTTTCCCGAAACTCCGCATTGCGGTTCTCCCGGATGGAGGCGATCAGCTCATTGGTGAAGTCATCGCCCTTCACATAGACGATCCGTGCCTCCGGCCGCTTTTTACGCAGGGCGTTGGCGATAGCGTACAGCAGGTGCGTCTTGCCCAGTCCGCTGTCACCGTAGATAAACAGCGGATTGTAGTTCTCTCCGGGCTTCTCGGTCACCGCCTTGGCGGCGGCAAAGGCCAGTTTGTTCTGGGGTCCAACCACATACGTCTCAAAGGTGAAGGCCTCCGACTCTGACAGATCGCCCGGCCTGTCCGGCGCCACGCCGTGATAAGCCGCCAGCTGCTGATCGTCCAGAATTTTTACCTCCAGGTCCGTGGAGAACAGGTCCCGCAGCGCCGCCTTGATGTGTGGCAGGAACCGGGCCTCGATGGTGCTTTTTTTAAAGGTATTGCTGCAATGGAGCACGAAGGCCGAGTCCTCCATTGTCACCACCGTTACCTCGTCGAACCAGGTGTTGATGGTGGTCTCGGACAGCTCATGGCTCAGCCGCTTGAGCACGCTGTCCCACAGGTCTTTCATGGAATTCAAGCAAAAGCTCCCCTTTCGGCGGAGGCTGTCTGTTTTCCTCCGCGGTAAAATGGCGGGGGGTGTACCGCCGCAAAATATCCCACTACATTATAGCAGAAAACACGCCGGAAGTCTACACCTATTCTAAATATAAACTGCCGGCTTTTTCCCTGTTTTTCCCGCAAAAACGGGCGCTTGTGGGTAAATTTTTGTTGACAGTGCCCCCCTGTATCTGTATAATATACTCCGCGTGGTTGCACGCAGATGTGCAACAGGCGTGGAAATGTTTACTGCGGCGGTGAATATCTCACCGCTGTCGAGTAAGCGCGGGGCCTTGTTGTCCCGCCGGATAATCTTAAAAATGGAGGTGTCATGCAATGTTCCGTACCTATCAGCCC
>OHSQ01001132.1_pt1 | contig 11029 bp, 3 predicted proteins | sample 1578661 | NCBI WGS metagenome assembly OHSQ01 (sample SAMEA3879534, study PRJEB24766) | human gut metagenome | biome: human-associated habitat; feature: feces | place: USA | collected 1985/1987 | reverse complement strand
CACCGGACGCCACGGACAGTCAACCCAGTGGGCGCCGGCCTCAAGAATGTTGTGCTGAAAATAGTTCTGATTGAACAGCAGAATGCCTTTCTTTGCACCTTCTTCTGCAAATTCGTTCAGTCTCGTCCAGTACCATTCGTTCGGCTTTGTAAGGTCGTAGCGGCTCAGTCCGTCCCATGCTGTGCCCTGTCCGCTGCGTGCAAATGCCTGTTCGTAGAATGGTGCCCACACGTCACCGTCGGCACGGCGTATACGCTCATGGTCGGTGCGGCGCAGGTCGTACCACAGTCCGTAGTGGTGGTCGAGTATGCAGAAGTTGTTCTTGTCGAGATAATTCACAACCGAGTCAATGCGGTCGGTCCATCCTGTGCCTTCGCGTCCCGGCACAAATCGTGTTATGGCTGGTCGTGCGCCTTTTTGCACAAAGTTGTCTTTTACGCGTCCCGACCACCATGGTATCTGATAGTTGTTGCCCGTTATCAGTTTGCCGTCGGCAGTTATGTGGCCGTTTGTTATAGCAAAGCTCTTGGCCTTGGCATTGTCCTCGGCAGGCGCATATTTGTTTCCTTTTATGCTTTCTATAGTTTTCACACTCTTGGCAGATATGCTTGCGGTGTAGGGCACAGAGTCAATCCACATCTCCATTGTAAGTCTTGGCACCGTGAGTGATGCCTGAGCCATGAGCTGTGCCTGAGCTATCTCAGGGCTGCTCGATGCCTTTGTGTCTCTCGGCAGTATGTATCCGTCAACGGCATCTTTGCCCATGCGCTTCTGCAGTTGGGCGTAGAACAGGCTGCGGGGCTGTACATGGTCGTTGCTGCTTGTCCATTCGGCGTTGCCCGTCAGCGTACCCCAGCATCCGTGGGCGCTGTTGCGGTTGTCTTTGTCGGGCGAATAGCAGTAAAGAGTTGAGCCGGTGCATTGCCACATCATGCTGTTGGCAGTGTTCCATCCTGTTCCGAACTGAAACTGCTCAAGATTCTTGAAACTTATGTCGTTGCCGTCTATGTTCACTATGTCAAACAGCAGTCCGGCTGCCCATGAGCCTATGCTGCCGCTGAATCCGAGAGAGTTTTCGCCTTCGCACTGCACAAAGGCGTTAGGACCTGCCGCACAATATCCCGCAGCAAAGTCGTGTATGCCCTGGTGCGACACACAACGCTGTATCAGAGTCTGCTGTCCACGCGTGAGGAACACGCAACGGCGCCAGCCGCCTGTTTCAGATACAGGGTCGCCGGCTATGCAGTCTTCAACAGTTATGCGGCTTGTATTTTTCTGCAGATTGACTGCGCTGCCTGCGAATGACTTAAATTCCACACGTCTTACCCAGCAGTCGCGCGCATTGTCGGCCCATATAGCGTCCCAGCAGTGGTCTTCGTCCTTGGGGTTCCATGAGTTGTGGTCCGACATTAGCGTAAGGTTTTCAACGCCACATTCGCTTATCTCGGCATTGTTATATCCTGTAACGGCAAATGCTCCTCCGTATTCCTCGCTCAGTGTCGTGGTTATCGGTGCGTCTATCGTTATGCTGTTGCCGTTAATGGCTGTTATGGTTCTGTCCCATGTAATGTCTATGTCGGTAGGTTTCCAGCCCGTATAGTCCAGTCCGCCGCCAAAGTCGTAGCAGTTGAGCGACTCTATCCATTCTTTGGTCGACGGTCTGACAATCCTTATTCTTTCACCTTTCTTCAGTTTGGAGGCATCTTTCAGGGTGAGTGTTGTGGCTCCCGCCATAGTTTTCTGACCGGCAACGGCTATAGTGTCGCCGCCTGTCATGCTCATTCCTCCTTCTATATAAAGCAGCGCTCCTCTGTCATATCCGTGTTTTATTATGGTGGTTTTGCCTCTTCCGGCACCTCTAATAACTACTCCCGAGGCGCTTATGCGCAGCGGTTTGCTTATGTTATAAGTGCCTTCGCCGAGCAAAACGGCTCCGCGGTGTCCGTTTTTGTCAGGTTTCAGTGATGCCACATACTTGATGGCGCGCTGCAGCCTTTCATAGCAGTCGGCTCCATTGTTGCTGACGTAGACAGCGTTTTTTACATCAGGGATGGGCTTCTCGGATGCGTGATATCCGCAGGTAGAGTAGTCCATCGGTATGTAAACCTCCTTTTTTGCCTTTCCTGCCATGGCTTGAGCTGTGCATAGTCCGGCTATCAGCAGCAGTGCGAGGCAGCGGCTTTTGAAAAGTTTTTTCATATCAGATTAAGTTTTTTGTTTGTTTCAGACATTCCTGTTATTTAAGAAACGACGTGTTTGTTTTTTTATTGTACTTATTTATTTTGCTCCAATTTTCAGTTTTTTCATCTATGCCGGACCTCATTCACGTACCGTCATTAAGGCTGTTAAATGTGTCTTTATCATGCTTTTTTGGTAACGTTGATATTTGCCTTTGTAACTAATTGATATCCAGAGCGTTGCAAAAGGCCATGTCTTAGCCTCCAAAAGGTGCCCTTTTACAACGCAAAAGACGTCCTTTCGCACTGCAAAAGGACGTCTTTTATATTCTTATAGTTTATGATGTGTCTTCAGTCAGGCTGAATGATGCCTGCATTTGTCACATTTGATATTGTTCCATGTGGCGTTTCAGACCATCTCCTCTACGTTATTTCATGTGTTCAAGGTCGACAAACTTGCCTCTCAGTTTGCGTTCGGCGATGAGCTTTATCAGTTTCTTGTGTCGCTCGGGAGCAATCCATTTACGGGCAAAAATGTTAGGAATGGCCACTCCGATTGCGATAAAGAGAATAATCAGTGAGGCTCTGATGCCGTTGTGTATGGCTATTGTCAGCTCACCAACCACTCCGTGCATCTGTATCAGTGCAAACAGCGCTCTGTACATCAGCACACCGGGCACCATCGGTATTACGCTCGGTATTGAAAGACAGTGGTGCGGCGTGTGGAATATGTGTACGGCTTTGATGCATATAATACTTATCAGCGACGAGCCGATGAGCGAGCCGAGTATAAGTCCCCAGTCAAGACCTGTGTTGCCGTTGCTTGGTCCGAGGTTTACAAAGTTACGTGTACATACGGCAATGATGCCTCCTATTGCCACAACCCAAAGCAGTCGGCGCGGTATGTTGAATATCATAGAGAAGCCCATGGCCGATATTGCTGCGGCAATGGCGTAGGCAATATAGCTGTTGTGTGGCGTCATGCTCAAGTCTTTAACAAAGTTGTCTATTCCGCACACCTTGATGGCTATTGCTATTCCGAACGACATGGCGGCCACCATGACCAGCGTGTTGACAGCCCTTGTTATACCAGTGTTGATGTGATTGTCGAGCATGTCGCTCACAAAGTTGATAAGCGGCACACCGGGAACTATGAACAGTGCGCATGCCATGAGCGGATGCCATGGTGTGTCACTGTGGGTAAGCGGTATGAGAAAATCGGGAATGTGCGACTCTATAACGGGGAACGAGATATATGCCGACAGCCATGCGAGCAGAGTTGAGAAGAATGCTGCAAACGCAATGTTGGCATAACTGTTAGAGCCGGTTGAGTTGAGCCATGCTCTGAGGCGGAAACCTGCAATGGCAGCTATTGACGCATAAAAGAATGCCGGCCAGTCGCAACCGAACTGAACGCAGAATCCTCCGCAGGCCAGTCCTGCTCCTATGGCTGTAGTCCATGGTCCGTAGTTGCGCTTCTTGTTCTTTATCTGCTCAAGTTCCTCTTCATATTTGTCGAGCGAATAGTCTTCTCTTATCGCCCTCCATGACAGTTTGCTCACCGCAGATATGGCGTCCATGTTGATGCCGTGCTTGTCGCAACGCTGAAATTTAGAGAAAGAGTGTGTCTTGTCGCTGAGGTTCACCATCAGCATGTCGTACGTGATGTATATGTGCAGCTGTTTCTCGGGCAGTCCGAGATATGCTGCCGTGCGTTCCATGTTGCGTAATATACGGCTGGTGTCGGCCGAACTTTCCATTAACAGCTGACCTGTACGCAGCAGCAGGTCAAGCTTTCGTCGCAGTACTTCGTGTTCTGACTGCTGAGTTGCTTCCATAATCTTTTTGCCTTTATTTTAATGTATTTTTTATATTTATCCTGTCTATGCTCGTTTTCAAGGTGCAAAATTACAAAATATAATGGAATTTACGCATATTTGAGTTTTCTTAATGTGCGTTTTTCTTTACTGTGGCAAGATGTGTGTGTCTGTTAATGTGTGTCTTGTCATGTCTGTTTTACAAAATGAATATACAAAGAAAGGGGCTATGCCATTTTCGGCATGCCCCTTTCTTAAGGTGTTTGTGTGTTATGATTATTCGTCGGCAAGCGGATCGAATGTTCCCATTGAGCCTCCGTGCTGACTGTCTTCCCATCCTATGGTCTGTTCCAGAGCCTTGTTGTTGTTCTGTGTGCCCTGTGTAAGTCCGAGGAAGTAATAGCGCGGCAGGAAGTTCATGTAGAGCTTAACCTTGTTCTGGTCGTAAGAGTCGCCCTTCTTGTCCTTGCGCACGAGGTTTTCGTTATACCATGCCTTCAGAGTTTCAAGCTGAGGTTCGAGTTCCTTGCGCAGGTCAACTGCTGCGCAGCGTGTGCCGCCGTTGTTCAGCAGCGGGTCGCTGTCGGCTGTTGTTCCGCCTACACCGTACTTGTCGGCAACGCGGAACTCCATGTTCTCGCGGCGCTGTCCGTTCAGAGGCTTAAATCCGAGCCATGTGCAGGTGTTGCCGCCCCATCCGGTCAGAGTCCATGTTGACGGTGCGCCTTCCACCTTTCCTGTTCCTCCGTCGTAAAGCATCCAGCGGCGAAGGTCGTCAAAGCGTTTTCCTTCGTAAGCAAACTCTATCTGACGTTCATACAGGATGGCCGACATACATGCTGCCTGGTCTGACTCGAGGTTAGACTGCAGTCCGTAGTTGTTTTCGCCTGTGTATCCGGCACGTGCGCGTATCTGTTTCAGATAGCTTACGGCATCAGTCAGTTCGCCGGCACCGCAGGCCACTTCTGCCAAGTTGAGCAGCACTTCGGCGTAGCGCAGTTCGATGTAAGGCTGTGCTGAATATGCAAATCCGCCGTTGCTGGCAATGCCGTTGAATGTGTAGAGCGAGTTGGTGTTTACGTCGTAGTCGTCAGAACGTTTGCGCACATACACGCCTGAGCAGTTTGTCAGCAGATTGTCTGCTCCGTAATCGTTGCCGCTCTCCGGGTCGCCCTGGTCGTTGAGGTCGGTGTACCAAACATAGTTCCAAAGTTCGTAGTTCTTGCCGTCGTCATACGAAGGATTGTTCGGATCAGCAGACTGAACAGTGTTGTTGCCGTTGTATGCCCAGCGGAAACCGGGGAATGCGAATGTGCGGTAGAAGCGCGGGTCGCGGTTCATGAACGGATGCTCGCGGTCGTAAGATATTGACGATGCGTCGAGCTTTGTATAAGTGTCGGCAGAAGCCGGGCGCTTACCGTCGGCCATAGGGAACATGTCAACGAGCATAGCCGATGCGTTCTTGCCTGAACCTGTTGTGTTCTTCGGGCGTATGTAGCGCTCCCAGTTGCTGTTCTTCTGTCCGTCGCCTGCCTGGATTGTGTTGTATAGTGTTACAAACACAGCTTCAGGATTCTTGTTGCTCTGGTTGAACTGCAGTGCGAAGTCAGAGCCGTTGATATTATTTGTTGATGTGAACAGGCCGTAGCCGCATGAGTTGATAGAGTCGAGTTCGGCTTTCATCTGAGTGTATGCGTTCTTCCAGCGTGTCTCGTCGTTGGCGCGGTTGAACAGAGGGCTGGCCCACAACAGCAGCACACGGCCTTTCAGCGCGAGGGCTGTTCCGGTGGTTATCATTCCCCATTCGCTGCTCGACCATCCTCCGTTCAGAGTCTTGGCTGCGAGCATCTTGGCCGACTGGTCGAGGTCGCTCAGAATGAAGTCGATACATGCCTTTGCCGAACGGCGCGGGTTTACAAGTCCTTCTACAGGGTCCTGCACTTCAGTTACGATTGGCACACCTCCGTAGAATTTCACGAGGTTATAGTAGCACCATGCGCGGAAGAAATACAGCTGTCCCAGATATTCGTCTTTCTTGTCTTGTGTGAGCGCACCGCCCGATATGCCTTCAATGGCGTCGTTGATGTTGCGGATACGTCCCCATGCGTTGGCCTGAATGTTGTTAGGCGTACCGAAGAAATAGTCGGGAACAGATGTGCCGCTCATTACCGACAGTGGATTCTGCGGATCAACAAAAGCTCCGAAGCCACTGTATTCCTCTGTCGACTTGGCCTGAGTGTCGTTGCTTCCGCTTGACGGATATTGCCATGTGGGGTCGCTGTTCACCGTAGGCAGACACCAGCTGTAAACATCGTAGACACGGCGCTGGCATCCGGCCTCAGTGTCGTAGATGCCTGTATTCACGTTGTCATAGTTCTTCTTTTCCTCCAGAAAGTCATCGCTGCACGAAGTTATAGCCATGCTTGTGATAAGGCCAAGTCCGAACAATTTTATTATATTTGTTTTCATTGATGTTATTCTATTTAACGGTTATGTTTTATCAGAATGTGAGATTAACTCCTACTGTAAACTGGCGCAGAGTGGGGTATGAGCCATAGCTGCACATAGGATCCATGAAGTTGTCCGGATACGGATTGTAGAAGCTCAGCAGGTTCTGGCCGGTGATGTTTACACGTGCTGCCTGTATGCCGATTTTCTTAACAAGAGCCGACGGAATGGTGTAAGCCAGAGTCAGACGGCTGAGGCGTACTCTTGTTCCGCTTATTCTCCAGAACGATGATGTTATGGCGTTAACGCTCTGATATGCGAGGTTAGGCAGACTTCCGTTGCGGTTGGCTGCAACTACGAGGTTGCCTGCTGCGTCGTAAACATCCTGATATGAATACATGTTGTCTACATTCCAGAATGAAGGCATGTTGGTGAACTCAAGGTCGCCAACGCCTGAACCTGACTTCAGTGCTGCTGCGTCAACAAAGCTGTAGCCGCCCCACTGAGCGTTGAGCTGTGCTGTAAGAGAGAAACCCTTGTAGTCGGCTCCGAGGTTCATTGTCACGCCGTAAGGATTGTTGCGGTTAGACAGACACACCTGGTCGTTGTCCTTGTCAACCACGCCGTCGGGTGCAGCGTAGGTTCCGTCTTCCTGCTGCGGGCCGCGTACATCCTTATATATAAGCATACCCGGGCGAACTTCGTCCTTGCTCATTCCGAGGTAAGATGTAATGTTGTATTTGTCGAAATACTCCTCAATATCCTGGAACGAACGGAACATACCGATGCACTGCAGACCCCACAGACCTATGTCGGTGCGTCCGCCGCGCTGTATCTGACGATATATGTAGTCGGTAACAAAGTCCATGTTCAGCACCTTGTTGTCGTGGTAGCCGGTGTTGATGCCGATGCGGTATTTAAAGTCCTTGCCGATCTTGTCGCGCCATGTTGCGCTCAGTTCATATCCCCAGCTGTCAAGTTCGCCGAGGTTGACGGCAGCCGACTGTGTACCTATTGTACCTTCAATAGACTGGCTGATGTTCATAAGCATATCGCGGTTCCATTCGCGATACATGTCGTAAGTAACGCTCAGTCGGTTGTTAAGCACGCTGAAGTCGATACCGAAGTTAGCTTTGTAAACCTTATCCCAGTGAACGTCCTTGTTAACGGCTGAGTTGTTCTTGTTGATGGTTATACGGTTTTCGCTTTCGTTGTCTAATCCTGTTCCGAACACCGGTCCGCGGTTAGAGTCCTGAGCGTAAACCTGCATCCACTGCCATGCGGCTGTGTTGTCACGTCCTGTCATACCGAACGATCCGCGCAGCTTGAGGAAATCTACCCATGGAAGTGCCTCCTTAAACCATTTTTCCTCAGACATAACCCAGCCGGCGCTGAATGACGGGAATACGCCCCAATAGTTAACAGGAGCGAATTTGGTTGAAGCATCTGAACGGATAAGGAATTCTGCCAGATATTTGTCGGCATAGGCATAGTTGATGCGGCCGATGTATGAGAGGGTTCCCGATTCGCTGCGGGTGAAGGTGATAACCTTAGTGTCTGCCTCAGCCGAGTTAGACTGTCCTGTTGTGAAAGGATAGGGGTTTGACACCATACCGTAGAGATATTCGCTTTCGGCTTCTGACTTCTCTATTGAGAACAGAGCGCCGATGCTGTGTTCGCCGAAGTCTCTGTTATACGATGCAGTGAAGTTCATCTGATAATTGTCCGTGCGGGTCATCGAGCGGTTGAGCTGCGACGGGTCGCCGTTGGCAATTGTGTGCGCCAGAAGGTTCGATTCGGCTATAAACTGGTTATAGTCTTGTCCGCTGACTGGAGTATAGAGGTGGCTTCCGCTTCCGGTGCGTGTCTGCATTGTATATACGTCATATTCAGAGCCATACTGATTTGTCTTGTCTGTATTGATGCTCTTTGAGTAAGAGAATCTCAGCTTGAGACCTTTCAGAATCTTGCTCCATCCAAAGTCGTAGTTGATGCTTCCCTGAACGTTTATGTTCGAAGTCATCGTGCGCGGACGGGTAAGCAGGATGTTGTAGTCTTTTTCATTAGAAGTACCGCCCACCTTAATATAAGGTGTGTTCTTCTTTCCGTAGTCGCCTGATACGTTCAGGTTGGCGCTCAGCCAGTTGCTCACCTTTACGTCAACTCCTGCACGGTAGTTCCAGCGGTTGTAGTCAAGATTACCGAGGTTACCGTCCTGGTCGAAGTAAGAAAGACTTGCAAAATAGCTTGCACGTTCGGTTGCTCCGCTCAGGTTGACGTTATGTTTCATTGTGACTCCTGTCTCCCAGTATTTGTCCAGCAGGTCATAGTTGAGTCCGCGCATGGCGTTAAGCTCGTCGGCCTGATACAGGTCTGTAAGGTGGTTGAGCGATGTGTTTGTCGGGTCGGCTGCTGCAACAGCGTTGTAGAGTCTGCCGTATTCATAGGCGCTGAGCATCTTAGGATGCGAAACGGCATCGGTGAATCCGAATGTTCCGCTGTAAGATATACGCGGAGCGCCGAGCTTGCCTTTCTTTGTTGTTACAAGGATTACACCGTTGGCGGCACGTGCTCCGTAGACAGCAGCCGAAGCGTCTTTCAGCACAGATATGCTCTCCACTTCAGCCGGGTCGAGGTTGTTGAACGCTTCGGCGCCGAGGTTCTGTGTTGAGTTGCCCACCTTAACGTCGTTAGGATAGATGTATCCGTCGATTACGAACAGAGGCTGCTGAGCCACACTGCCGACATCGCCCAGAGAGTTGGTGTCACGTATGTACATTGTGGCGTTTTCACCGGGGCGAGAGTCGCCGCCGCTGACGCTAAGACCGTTGACAAGACCTGACAGAGTGCTTGCCAGACCGCCTGACGACAAATCCTGAATTTCGTCCATCGGCACAGTTGCCACCGAACCTGTCAGGTGTGCCTTCTTCTGCACGCCGTAACCTACTACAACCACTTCTTCAAGATTTTGTGCGTCTTCCTTCATCTGTGTTCTTCCGCCCGGCGCAACAGTCTGTGATACATATCCTATGTAAGATATTGTAACCTTGCTGCCCTTTGGCGCTGAAATGGTGTAGTTACCATTAATGTCGGTTATCACGCCTGCTCCTTCTTTGCCATTTATGCGGACTGAGGCGCCTATGATAGGATCGCCGTTCTCGTCAACAACGGTTCCCTTCACCGTCTGGTTCTGTGCCAGAGCCGGCGTGGCTGCGAAAGCCATGAAACCGAAGCATAGAGCTGTTATGAATTTTTTTCTCATATCTTATGTTTTTCTTTTGTTATCGATTATTATTCTGCAGCCGGGAGCCAGCGTGGGTCGCCGGTTCTTCTCGACAGCTGTTCACTTCCGTTTACAGTGAAATCACCATTTGTCGGGTCGGCAAACTGCGGGTCGCTCTTAATTGCTGTGCCGCTCTTGTCGTAGTTTTCCTCACTGTCGAATGTTCCTGTGGCTGCGTCTTTCAGATATGTATTGTTTGCGAATGTATAAGTCGGGTTAGAGCTGTAGCTGCCTCCGATAAAGCGTCGTGCAATGTCGCTGGCACAGTCAACAAAGATACAGTCGGTCATCAGGAAGGTTGACGACTTCTGTCCGCTGAATCCGCTGTAGTTAGCCCATTGTCCGCTTGCGGCAATGTTGTAGAATGTGCTGTTCATGAAGTTGACATAGTTCATTGTATAACCTGCACGTGTGCTTCGGCCTGAGTTGTTATACTGAACAAAATATTTGGCATCGCTTGATGTGCTTGCCTGCCAGAATGTAGAGTTCTTAACGGTCAGCGTGTTGATGAAACCGGATTTAAAGTAGATCACTGAATTTCCGCTGATACCGCTTTCGCTGGTTGATGTCAGTTTTACAACAGTATTCTCAATAATACATGTCTCAATGCAGTATTTCTTGTTGTTGTCGTAAATGAACTGGGCATTAACTCCGTTAAAATTACAGTTTACAATATGCAGTGTACCCATTATGTTGTAATAGTCGCCGCTGCCGGTTGCGCCCTTTATGCTTTCGTCGGGTGTCTCGCTCAGTCCTATTGCTTCGTCGCCAGATGCACTGCAGTCGAAATTGATGTTCTTGAGCTTTAACGGAGCTGAAGTGCGTATAGTTCCTGTTGCGCCATAAGTTATGGTAGGTCTGTTGTTCTGGTTAGTGCAGCGCAGCTGTACCTGATGACTGCCAAAGTCAAGAATGCCTGAAACGGTGTATTGTCCGCTTTCTTCAAGATCGTATACCAGTTCGCTGCCGTCATTGGGCATAGCGTTGCTTTGGAAATATTCATAGAGGTCTGTGCCTGAAGGTATGGCAGCAAACGCTGTGGCAAAGGTGTTGAATGTTTTTACAACCGGCTCACAGCCTGTGTTGTTTCTTTCCTCGTTGCCGAGCACTTCCAGCGACAGCTCATAGTTGCAGTCCTCCATGCGTTCAACGGCGAATGATGTGCCGTCGTAGACAGAATCTACCACAACTTCACCTTCTGAGGTGTTTGTCAGTATGGCATGATATCCGCCTGCGCCATAGACCACAGGCCAGCTGATGGTCTGCTTTGAGCCGTCAGCACTTGCCGTTACTTGGATGTCGTC
>OHSQ01001130.1_pt1 | contig 11044 bp, 10 predicted proteins | sample 1578661 | NCBI WGS metagenome assembly OHSQ01 (sample SAMEA3879534, study PRJEB24766) | human gut metagenome | biome: human-associated habitat; feature: feces | place: USA | collected 1985/1987 | reverse complement strand
TTCTTGTTGATGCGCTCCACGGTAGCGTTCACCACGGGGGTGATAGCGCCGCGGATCTCCGCGTCGGAATGGGCGGGGACCTTGCTCAGGTCCAGCTCGCCGCTGTTCACGGCATCTGCCACGCCCTGGGGATCCTTGCCGGTCTCCACCATAGCGTTGCCGATAGCCCACGCGGCACCCACGGGCAGCAGGGAGTTTGCCATCAGGTGGTCAACGACCACGTTGGGCAGAGGAACGTCCATATCGTTGACGCCATCGATACCCAGCAGACGGCAAACAGCGCGCTCCACCGTGACGGTGGTGTGCTGGTCGATAAAGTGCTGGGTGTCGTCCGCGATCTTGGCGGCGGAGGCACGGGCACGGTTGACCAGCTCAAAATTCAAGCCGAGTTTGCTTTCCATAGTTAAACCTCTCTCTTACTTCTTGACGTGACGCTCGTTACGCAGCAGCTTGGTGGGCTCCAGATAGCGCTGCTTGGTGCCTTCGGCGACCCATGCCACGCCGGTCTTCTCCACCTTCTTCTTGCCGGTGCAGACGTCGCAGTGGCAATCCTGAACATAGTGCTCGGGCTGGGTGTAAGAGGTGATAACGCCCTCGAAGTTGCGCAGGATGACCTTACGAGGCGTCTCGGAGATCAGGTAGTTGGGCATAACGGGGGTCTTGCCGCCGCCGCCGGGAGCGTCGACCACGAAGGTGGGGATGCAGTAGCCGGAGGTATGACCGCGCAGGGCTTCCATGATCTCGATGCCCTTGGACACGGGCGTACGGAAGTGGCTCAGACCCAGGGAAGGATCGCAGGCATAGATGTAATAGGGGCGCACACGCATCTTGACCAGACCGTGGACCAGCTCCATCATCACGTGAGAGCAATCGTTCACGCCGGCCAGCAGCACGGACTGGTTGCCCAGGGGGATACCGGCATCAGCCAGCATAGCGCAGGCCTTGGCGGCTTCGGGAGTGAACTCCTTGGGGGTGTTGAAGTGGGTATTCAGCCACACGGGGTGATACTTCTTCAGCATAGCGCACAGCTCGGGGGTGATACGCTGGGGGCACACAACGGGCGTACGGGAGCCCAGACGCACGATCTCCACATGGGGGATGGCGCGCACGCGCTTGATGATGTACTCCAGGGTGTCGTCCTCGACCATCAGGGAGTCACCGCCGGACAGCAGCACGTCGCGGACCTCGGGGTGGGCGGCCACATAATCGATGCACTTGTCGATCTGCTGCATAGGCACTTCGCAGTCGTTCTGACCGGCAAAACGACGACGGGTGCAGTGACGGCAGTACATGGAACACTGGTCGGTGATCAGCAGCAGCACGCGGTCAGGATAGCGGTGGGTCAGGCCGGGGGTGGGGGAGTCGGTATCCTCGTGCAGGGGATCGGCATCCTCATAGTCGGCATACTCCAGCTCCTCAGCGCGGGGGATAGCCATCTTGCGGATGGGATCAAACGGATCGTCCAGATCGATCAGGGACAGATAGTAGGGGGTGACGGCCATGCGCAGCTTGCCCAGGGTCTTGGCAACGCCGGCTTCCTCGTCGGGGGTCAGGGTCATGTACTTCTTCAGATCCTCAACCGTCTCAGCGCGGTTAGCGACCTGCCAATGCCAGTCGTTCCACAGATTTTCGGGAACGTCAGCAAACAAACCATTGCGAGTTTTCATGTCGTTTCTCCTTCACAAAAATCGTTGTTTTAGGTACGCCAAAGGCTGGGAGTCCCCCGAAGGGGACACCCAGCTTCGGTCAGTTTCGTTTAGCAGTACTTCTCGTCGAACAGCTTACGCAGCTTGGGGTTCTCGCGCAGCACGTCCAGAGTGATCTGAGCGTGGTTCTTGGTATAGCCGTTGCCGATGATCATGGTAACGTCCTTGCCGATACCCTCGGCGCCCAGGGCAGCCTTGGTGAAGGAGGTAGCCATGGAGAAGAAGTACACCAGACCGTCATCGCGGACGGGCAGGATAGCGGACATCTCGCAGGACTCGATGTTCACGCAGCAGATGGACAGATCGTACTCCTTGCCGTCGTTGGCAGCCAGAGCAGCCTCCATGACCTCAACGGGCTTGGTGCAGTCGGCGACGATCACGTCGGTGTACACGCCCAGCTCCATCAGGCCGGGGACCTGCTTGGGGTTGCGGACGACGCCCACGACCTTACCCTTGGGGCCGACCTTCTTCATAGCTTCCCAACCGCACAGAACACCGGACTTGCCGTTGGCGCCCAGGATCAGGACGCTGTCACCCTCGTGGGGCAGCTTGCGGGCCTGCGCGGGAGCGCCGGCCACGTCCAGAGCGGCCAGAGCCAGAGGCTCGGACATATCTTCGGGCATCTTGCAGTACAGAGCGGACTCGAACAGGATGGCCTTGCCGACGATGTCAACGCGGTCGATATCCTTGTGGATGGCCAGGATCTTGTCGATCTTCAGCGGGGTCATGGACAGGGAGACCAGAGAGACGATCTTGTCGCCTTCCTTCAGGTCGAAGCCGGGCTTCTTCTTCAGGTCCTCGCCGATGTGAGCGACGACGCCCTTGAACATACCGCCGGAACCGGTGACAGGATTCTGCTGCTTGCCGCGCTCAGCGACGATGCCCAGGATCATTTCGCCGATCTTCTTCTCGTCGCCGCCGCAGGCCTCAGAGATCTGGGTGAAGGAGGCGGAGTCGATGTTCAGGGAGGTGACATCGCAGACGATCTCGTTGGAATAGACCTTGCTCATGTCGTTGTCGATCTTCCAAGCAGCCTGGGTCAGAACGCCCTTGGGCTCGATAACGCGGTGGGTACCGTACTTGTTGCCTTTCAGTTCAGCCATGGTAATATCCTCCTAAGTTATGATATGTATGAGTTTTGAATTTTTAACTTACTGCAGGGGCTTGAGGCTCAGGATCTCGCGGGCCTCGGCGGGGGTAGCGATCTCGCGGCCCAGCTCCTTGGCGATACGGACGACCTTGGCCACCAGCTCGCCGTTGGACGCGGCCTTCTGGCCCTTGCCCAGATAGATGTTGTCCTCAAAGCCGACACGGACGTTGCCGCCCATGGCGATGGCCGCTGCGGCCATGGTCCACGCAGCACGGCCCACGCCGGACACGGTCCAGGTGGCGTCAGCGGGGATCTTGCTGGCGAAGAACGCCAGATTCTCCACGGTGGCAGGGGTGCAGCCGTGCACGCCCAGCACGAAGTTGAACTGCATGGGATCGCCGGGGACCTCGCCCTTCTTGGCCATGCCCAGAACGGTGTCGATATGGCCCAGCTCGAAGCACTCGTACTCGGGCTTGATGCCGTTCTCGATCATACGCTTGCCGAAGGCGCGCATGGTGGGCATAGTGTTATCGAAGATCTCATCGCCGAAGTTGCAGGTACCGCAGTCCAGGGTGGCCATCTCGGGGAACAGCTCAGTGGGCTGCAGACGCTCCTCGGGGCTCATGCCGGTGGCGCCGCCGGTGGAGGGGATCATGATGACGTCGGGCAGTTCCTTGCGGATGGCGTCCATGACAACCTTGAAACGCTCGCGGCCCTGGGTGGGAGTGCCGTCATCCTCACGGACGTGGATATGCAGGATCGCCGCACCGGCCTCGTAGGCGGACTTAGCCTCGCGGACCATCTCCTCGACGGTATAGGGAACAGCCTCGTTCTGGGCCTTAGTGACCTCAGCGCCGCAGATAGCAGCGGTAATGATAAGCTTTTCCATTGTTTCCGCTCCTTACTTCTCGATGGGCAGACGCTGGCAGTCCTTGGGGGTGACGCAGGTGCCGTGGGCACGGCAGACCACCACGGGCTCGGCCAGAACGTCAGCGGCGGAAGCACTGATGTCGGGGCGGGAGACGATGACCTTGCGGGCCTCGAACTTCATGGTACGGGAGGTGTTGCCGATCTTCTCGATCTCGCCGTAGGCCTCGATGTAGTCGCCGGCGTAGACGGGCGCCAGGAACTCCACGTTATCGTACGCGCAGAACAGGCCCTCATCGCCGTCGCACTTGATCAGCAGCTCGGTGGCCACATCGCCGAACAGGTGCACCATGTGTGCGCCGTCCACCAGGTTGCCGCCGTAGTGGGCGTCCTTCGCGCTCATACGCAGACGAAGCAGAGATGTCATCTTTTCCATAAGTTTTTCCTCCTTCAAATTTTTGGACGTGCATTTCCAATACCAGAGCTGGCCTCGGCACTTCTTTTGGGTATGAAAAAAGCGCTATCGGTCAAGGTCGTTGACCAATAGCGCTCCATGTATCCCTACATGACAGCAGCGCCGCTTACACCGCGCTGCCAGGAACCGTACGCACAGACCCGTCCGGCCCCTTCGGCGGAAGACCCCTTCCTGCAAATTTACCGGGTGCCTGTCCCCAAATATGCAGTACCCTGTCCTCCGCGCCTCTATTGACTGATATTATGAAATTTCTATCTATAAATTATACCTTTTTCAGCGGTCTTGTCAAGTGACATTGTGACAGAAAAGACAATAATTTTTTTGTGCGATACGAATAAATTTCAGCCTTGTATTTCGGCATTTCCCCGAGAAAGCACCCCTCCCTCCATGCCCGCACCCCGCACAGAAAAAAAGCGCCCCGCAGGGCGCTTTTTTAATAGCTTTCCTCCACCATTTTCAGTATCTCCGGCTTCAGGGACAGCATCCGGCAGATATTCAGCGCGTCCCGCGGACAGTCGGACTTTCCCTCCACCCGATACAGGCCGTAGTTCATGTGCCGCGCGATGACCGCCACGCCGTCCTCGCTGGTCACGGCCAGCTCCCGGCGGATAGCCTCCGGGTCGATATCCCGCAGGCCGATGATCTGATAGTGGGTCCGGGCGTACTCCGCCACCTTGTCATAGTGGGTGGTCAGCAGTGAGATGGCGTCCACACCGTTGAGATACCGCGTCACCGCCTGCACGATCACCGCGCCCTCGTCCGGGTTGGTGCCCCGTGCAAACTCATCCAGCAGGAACAGCGAATAGCCCTGCTCCACCTCTGAGAGCGCCTTCTGGAACTGTACGATCTCCGAACCGAAGCCGGACAGGCCGGACTGGATGGACTGCAGGTCGTCAAAGAGCATCTTCACGCTGTGGAACAGCGGCATACGGGCTTTTTTGGCGCACACCAGGAAGCCCGCCTGCAGCAGCAGCACGTTCAGCGCCACCGTCTTCATGGCCACGGACTTTCCGCCCATGTTGGCGCCGGTGATGACCGTGGCCCCGGGCGTCAGGGAGATGGATACCGGCACGAAGCGGCGGCCCTGCTGCTCCAGCAGGTCGCAGATCTCCGGATTGATCATATCCTCCAGCTCCAGGTCCTTCTCCGTCAGCTCCGGCTTCACACCGCCGTAGCGCACGGCAAACAGTGCCTTTTGGATAATAAAGTCCAGACGCCCCGCCGTCTCCGCGTCGGAGAGCAGATCGTCCACCATAGGGGCCAGTGCCGCACCCATGGCCTTGCGGACGTGCATCTCCTCCGCGTCCTCCTCGCCGCACAGCCGGGTGCGCTTCAGGCGCAGATCGTCCTTTTCCGCATCGGTCTGGGCGTGGAACAGCCGTTCCTCCACCTCTTTCTTGGCGCTGCGGATCTCCTTCAGTTTTGCCGTGGCGCTGTCCGGGATATAGAAGCCCCGGCTCCCGGTACCATCCGGGTCCAGCACCGCCAATGCGTCCTTCACCTCGTGGAAGGTCATGCCCTTGAAGTGCGTCACCGCGTTGATCTGCTCAAACAGCGGGCGCATACCGTCCAGCCGCTGCAAATAGCCCTTGATCTCAAACAGCTCCACATGGTCCGGCGTCTCCCCCGCCGCGCAGCGGCGCAGGGAGTTGCGGATATCCTTCATCTGGCACAGGCCGGTCATCAGCTTGTTGTACACGTCCTTCAGCTCGCCGGCGGCATTGGCCGCCTGCTCCACGTTGTACAGCTCCTCCTCCAGTGCAGCGCGTTCCTCCGGCGCATAAAACCGCAGCCGCCGGATGCGTTCCTGCCCGAAGGGCGAGCAGCCGTGCAGTGTTTCCAGCGCGTATTGCAGACCGATCTTCTCTTTTTCCTCAAACTTGACCGCGATCATGCCAGTTCCTCCTTCACATTGATGACCGGTACGTCCACCGCCGCTTTCATACGGAACAGGAATTCATCCTTGTCGAATTTCCATCCGTAGGCGGACACCGGGTTCACGGTGACGCACAGCGTCTTCGCCGCGTCCTCCGTCTCCAGCGCCACCTCACGCACCGCCAGCTTGTCCAGCGTATCGGCGCTGAGCAGCACCTTGCTGGGGTCCTTGACCACCAGGCGGCACTTCCGCAGCACGCCGCTTCGCAGCAGCGGCACCACCATCGTATCCGTCAGTGCGCCGGTCACCAGCGCTGCGCCGTACTCCCTGACGCAGGCCTCCAGCCCGTCGGGGCACTCCGGCGGCAGTGTCTCGGCCTTGGGCAGGTTCATCAGCCGGTAGATGTGCACCGTGTCGGCGATGACCTTCTCCATGCTGGCGTTGTAGCTGGCGCCGGTACACAGGATAACGCCCTCCGCCACCGCCCGGGCGCCCAGGCTCTTGCGCCCCAGCGCACCGTCGATGACGGACTTCTCAGCCCCCAAGGCAAAAAAGCTCTCAGACACCGACCGCAGCTGCGTGGTGATAGAGGGCCCCGCCAGCTGCACATAGCCGGCGCTGCGGGCGCGCATGATGACCACCTCGCCCAGCGGGGTAGGGATACCTGTGGTCATCAAAATCTCCTTTGTCACATCGCCCAGCCGCAGCATATCCTTGGCCGTGGCGATCAGTGTACCCTCACGGACAAAGATACCCGGTTTTTCCGTGCCGGTGACCACATCTGTGGACTCGCCGTCCCGCCCGATGGAGGTCAGTCCCAGCGTGCCCCGCAGATGGCCCGCCGTCAGCAGCCAGTTGAGCATGGTGGTCTTGCCCGCGTTCTTGCACATACCCACGATGGACATGGTCTTTGTTTCATTGAGCCGGCGTATCAGCTCCTCGTGCATGGCGTACACGCCCTTTCCTTGGTATTCAGTCAATTTTTGAGTATAACATACCCTTTTGAAAAAAGAAAGGGGGGAAAATGCTTTCCCCCCCTTTCCTTGCCATTTGTCAGAATGTCAGGCGCATCTTGTGCCACACCGCACCGCCGTGGGTAGAATCAGAGATGCCCTCGTCCACGAAGCCCACCTTGCCGTAAAAGTGCAGCAGATGCTCCTTGCAGGTCAGCACAAGGCCCTTTCTTCCCTGCTGGCGGGCCTGCTCCACCACGTAGCGCAGCAGCTTTTCCGCGCAGCCGCGGCGCTGATAATCCGGGTGGGTCGCCACGCCGAATATCATCTGCCACCCGCCGTTCTCGCTGTGATAGGACGCATCATCGAACATCTCATCCGTCAGATCGTACGCATCGGTGACAAGGCCGTTGACGAAGCTCACCAGCCGTCCCTCGTTCTCCAGAAGCCAGAAGTGGTTCGGGTATACGGCCAACCGTGCGCGTAAGCTGTCCTCCTGCGCCGCCTCGGCCGGTGGGAAGCACACCGCCTCCAGCGCCGTTACAGCTGCCAGATCGTCCATTGCTGCCAAACGGATCTCCATAGCTGTTCCTCCTTTTCGTAAGTCCTGTGTATACCAGCGGTCATTCCACGGTGACGCTCTTTGCCAGATTACGCGGCTTATCAATGTCGCAGCCGCGCTCCAGCGCTGTGTAGTAGGACAGCAGCTGCAGCGGAATCACGCCCAGCTGCGGCAGGAGCATAGCCTCCGCCTCCGGCACGGTCAACACCGTATCCACCCGCTTGTGCAGGGCCTCGGCCCCGGCCTCGGTGGTCAGGGCCAGCACCCGCGCGCCGCGGGCCTGTACCTCCACCACATTGCTGACCGCCTTATCCAGCAGCGGCAGATAGGCAGCCACAGCGATCACCGGCGTTCCCTGGCGGATCAGGGAGATGGTGCCGTGCTTCAGCTCACCGGAGGCATAGGCCTCCGAGTGGATGTAGCTGATCTCCTTCAGCTTCAGGCTCCCCTCCAGGGACAATGCGTAGTCCAGATTCCGGCCGATGAAGAACACGTCCTCCTCCTGCGCCAGCCATTTGGCGGCCGCGCGGATATCCTCCGTATGGGAGAGCACCTGCTCCATCTGTCCCGGCAGGGCCTCCAGCCCCCGTACCATAGCGCTGTATGTCTCATAATCCACGGTGCCCAGCACGTCGCCGAAATACAGCCCCAGCAGGTGCAGCACCGCCATCTGGGTGCTGTATGCCTTTGTGGTGGCCACGGCGATCTCCGGTCCGGCCCAGGTGTAGAGCACGTCGTCGCTCTCCCGGGCGATGGACGAGCCCACCACGTTCACGATGGACAGCACCCGGGCGCCGCGCTTTTTGGCCTCGCGCAGGGCGGCCATGGAGTCCAGCGTCTCGCCGGACTGGCTGATGACGATGACCAGATCGCCCTCGCCCACCAGGGGGTCGCTGTACCGGAACTCCGACGCCAGGCACACCTCCACCGGGCGGCGCAGCAGCCGTTCCAGGGTGTATTTACCCACCATGCCCACATGGTAGCTGGACCCGCAGGCCACGATACAGATGCGGCCGATATCACGGATCTCTCTGTCAGTCATAGTCAGGTCGCTGAGCACCACACGGCCGTCCCGGATGCGTCCGGTGATGGCGCGGCGCACCGCCGCCGGCTGCTCATAGATCTCCTTGAGCATGAAGTGGTCGTAACCGCCCTTTTCCGCAGCGTCCACATCCCAGTCGATGTGACGGTGCTCCTTGTCGATGGGCCGGCGGCGCTCGTCGTAGATACGGATACCCTCCGCCGTGATGACAGCCAGCTCGCCGTCATCCATATATACCACGTCACGGGTGTGCCGCAGCAGCGCCGTCACATCCGAGGCCAGGAAGTTCTCCCCCCGGCCGCAGCCCAGCAGCAGCGGCGCGTCCTTTCGTGCGGCGATGATCCGGTCCGGCGTGTCGGCGCACAGGATACCCAGCGCATAGGATCCCTCCACCCGGGAGAGCATCTGGTTTACTGCCTCGAACACATCGCCGCACTGGCTGTAATACCAGGCCAACAGCTGGGCCACCACCTCCGTATCCGTCTCGGACACGAACGTGCAGCCCTTCTGGATCAGTTCCTGCTTCAGCCGGGCGAAATTCTCGATGATTCCGTTGTGCACCACGGCGAACTTTCCGTCGCCGCTGACCTGCGGATGGGCGTTCACCTGATTGGGCTCGCCGTGAGTAGCCCACCGGGTGTGGCCGATGCCCACTGTCCCCGGCAGATCCGCCCCGCCGTGGGTCAGCGTCTCCAGCGCCGCAAGACGCCCCGGCGTCTTGCGTACCTGAAGGGTGTCTCCGCTGCAGACCGCGATACCGGCGGAGTCATAGCCCCGGTACTCCAGGCGGCACAATCCATCCAGCAGCAGCGGCGCAGCCTGCTGCTGTCCAACGTATCCTACGATACCACACATATAAGCAAAATCCTCCGATCAATATAATAGGTCGGAAGCACAAACGCGCAGATCATTTGTCTTCACATCCGGTCACAGCCTCTCTGTTTTGCGGTCGCCCGCATATTTGCTGACTGTGTACGCACCCGGACGGCACGGGAGAGCATCCGCCGAATACTTCGATCACTCTCCGCCTCGTCGTCTCATGTTCGCCGCCGCCTTCAAAAAGAGCAGCGACAAGCCGGCGGGAAACATCCGTCGGCTGTATGAGCGCTGGCGCTTATGTCGGCCTGTGCCGAGATCCTCCTTTCCGTTCTGCGAGCCATATACAAAGCGGCTTTGCCGCTGTATACCAACATAATTTGCCCCGCCGCGGGGCATACTGCTCCGGAATACAACTTCCGAAGGGGTGTACGATCATGGCGACTGCCTTTTTCCGCACGGTCATTCTCTATCTGCTGCTGATCGCGGGCCTGCGTCTCAGCGGCAAGCGGCAGATCGGCGAGCTGGAGCCCATCGAGCTGGTGCTGACGCTGCTGATCTCCGACCTGGCCTCCGTACCCATGCAGGACTTTGCCCTGCCGCTGTTCAACGGCGTCATTCCCATCATCACGCTGATCGCCCTGTCCACACTGTTCAGCGCCATCAGCCTGCGGAACGTACGCTTCCGGGACCTGGTCTGCGGCCAGCCGGCCCTGGTGATCGTGGACGGCAAGCTGCGGCAGGAGACCATGCGCCGCAACCGACTGACGCTGGACGAGCTGTTCGAGCAGCTGCGGGGTCAGGGCATCACCGACCTGAGCGACGTAAAGTACGCCGTGCTGGAGACGAACGGCCGGCTGTCTGTGCTGCCCCGCAGTCCCCTCCAGCCGGTCACGCCGGAGCAGCTGGGGCTGGACGTACAGGACAACGTATTCCTGCCCATCATCCTCATCAACGACGGCCGGGTGCTGACGGATAACCTCCGGCAGACGGGCCGCGATGACCGCTGGCTGGCACAGGAGCTTCACCGGCAAGGCATCGCCCGCAGTCAGGACGTGTTTTTGCTGTCCGTGGACCAACATGGCACCGTGGTGTGTCTGCGGAAGGAGGCTGCGCGATGAGGGCCGTCCGCATCCCCCTGTTCGTACTGCTGGCCGTGCTGTTCTTCATCCTGTGGAACGCCGCCTGGGTCACTGACCGCTGCGGCGAGTGGACTGCCGCGGTGGACACAGTCACCGCCGACCTGGATGCCGGCGGCGACGGCGGGGCGGCGCTGGGCACCTTGGACGACCTGTGGCAGGACGTTCAAGGCTATATGCACATCATCGTCTCCCATGAGGACCTGGACGAGGCCGAGGCCCTGATGGCCCAGGCCAAGGCCCTGTCTGCCCAAGGCAGCACCGAAGAGCTGTACCCCGTGCTGGCCCAACTGCGCCACCAGTTCCGGCTCATCGCCGAAACGCAGCAGCTCAGTCCCAAAAATATCTTCTGACGGTCACTTCTCGCTCAGCAGCTTATTCAGCTCGGACATGAACGTGTTGATATCCTTGAACTGCCGGTACACGGAGGCAAAGCGGACATAGGCCACCTCGTCGGCCTTTTTCAGCTTCTCCATGACCTTCTCGCCGATGACATCGGTGCTGACCTCGCGCTCCAG
>OHSQ01001128.1_pt1 | contig 11049 bp, 9 predicted proteins | sample 1578661 | NCBI WGS metagenome assembly OHSQ01 (sample SAMEA3879534, study PRJEB24766) | human gut metagenome | biome: human-associated habitat; feature: feces | place: USA | collected 1985/1987 | reverse complement strand
CAAAGAGCAGCCCACTCTCCGGCGGCGCGGCCTTTCCGCTCTCGGCTGTAGGCAATTACCCCTTCGTAGCCATACGCCCCGCAGAGGAGACGGACAACTCCCGCATGATCGCCCAGATGGGCATAACCCCGGATATACGCTTCGGCTGCCCGGATGGCCTTGCCGCCATGGCGATGGTGAAGGCAGGGCTGGGAATAGCCATAATGAACCAGCTCATCGTGGACTCGCTGGAGCCGGGCGGCGAGGTGAGGGTCATGCCGCTGGACCCTGAGCAGTATGTGGATATAGGTATAGGAGTTACAAGGAAGGATATGGTATCCCCTGCGGCAGCAAGGTTCATCGCCTACGCGAAGGAGCACATAGAGGAAATGAAGTAAAGAAAAAAGGCTTCCCAATTTAAAGGAAGCCCTTTGCGTTTGCAGCGTTATTCCTCCGCGTCTATGTAGGGCAGAAGCTTGTTGAGGTCGCAGGGCTCACTCAGTACAAGCTCTATGCCTTCCACCCGCTTGTCCTCGAACATCTGGGTGAGCGCTATGTACTGGCACAGGCGGGACTTGAGGTTGAGGCAGTCGCCCTCGGCGGTCATGAGCTCCACCCTGCCGGCGCAGGTGTTTACGGCCTTAAAAAAGCTTGCAGGCTCCGATATATCTCTGATCTTCATTGGGGCGTCCTCCATAAGTTTTTCTGTTATTATACAACAGCTCAGGTTTTTTTTCCACTTCACAATTATTTCAAATTATTATGATGATAGGTACAAGGTCTTATATTACAATTAGCACTCGAAAGGTGAGAGTGCTAATAAGGACCATGGCACATACTACTTACGAAATCATCGGTCCGAGGAGGATTTTATATGGATATTAACAGGTTAACGCAAAAATCTATTGCGGCGGTGCAGGATGCCCAGTCCATCGCCAGCCGCAACACCAACCAGCAGGTGGATCAGCAGCACCTTATGAAGGCGCTGCTCGACCAGAAGCTCATAGCCGAGCTCATCACCAGAATGGGCAAGGATAAGGACGCCTTTGACGCGGCCCTCGACAGGGAAATAAGCAAGCTCCCCAAGGTGACGGGCAGCCGGGAGGCGGAAAAGGTGTACATAACCCCTGAGCTGGATCGCGCACTCAATGCGGCGGAGGATCAGGCCAAGCACATGAAGGACGAGTATATCTCGGTAGAGCATCTGTTTTTAGGCATGCTGGAAGCGCCTAACGGCGCCATGAAGGAGATGTTTAAAACCTTTGGCATCACCCGGGACGAGTTTTTGAAGGTGCTCAACGACGTCCGGGGCGGCGCAAGGGTGACAACCGACAGCCCGGAGGACACCTACGACGCACTTGGCAAGTACGCTCAGGATCTTGTAGAGCTTGCAAGGAAGCAGAAGCTTGACCCTGTTATAGGGCGTGACGAGGAAGTACGCAACGTCATCCGCATACTTTCAAGAAAGACCAAGAATAACCCTGTGCTCATAGGCGAGCCGGGCGTAGGCAAGACGGCAATAGCCGAGGGGCTTGCCCAGCGGATAGTATCCGGCGATGTGCCGGCAAACCTGAAGGATCGCAAGATATTCTCCCTTGACATGGGTGCGCTTATTGCGGGCGCAAAGTTCCGGGGCGAATTCGAGGAAAGGCTTAAGGCCGTTCTTAATGAAGTAAAGCGCAGCGAGGGCAGGATAATACTGTTCATAGATGAGCTGCACAATATAGTAGGAGCCGGACGCACCGAGGGCAGCATGGACGCGGGCAACCTCTTAAAGCCCATGCTTGCCAGAGGCGAGCTGCACTGCATAGGCGCGACCACACTGGACGAGTACCGCAAGTACATCGAGAAGGACGCGGCGCTCGCCCGTCGTTTCCAGACCGTTATGGTCGAAGAGCCTACGGTGGAAGATACGATATCCATCCTGCGTGGTTTAAAAGAGCGTTATGAAGTATTTCATGGTGTGAAGATCATGGATAACGCACTTGTCAGTGCGGCAGTTTTATCGAACCGTTATATTACGGACAGATTTTTGCCGGATAAAGCGATCGACCTTGTTGATGAGGCATGTGCCCTGATCAAGACAGAGCTGGATTCCATGCCGACCGAGCTGGATGTCATCAACCGCAAGATCATCCAGATGCAGATCGAGGAAGCAGCGCTCAAGAACGAGGACGATGAACTTTCCAAGGCGCGGCTGACGGAACTGCAAAAGGAACTGGCCGAACAGCGCGAAACGTTCAACTCCATGAAAGCCAAATGGGAAAACGAGAAGAACGCAATCGGCCGCGTGCAGCAGCTGCGCGAACGCATCGAGCAGATCAACCGCGATATTGAATCTGCCGAACAGAGTTACGATCTCGAAAAGGCCGCGAAGCTGAAGTACGGCGATCTGCCCGAAGCGAAAAAGCAGCTGGAGCAGGAGGAAAAACTGGCGCAAAGCAGCAAGGAGGCGAGTTTGCTCCGCAACAAGGTCACGGAGGAGGAAATTGCCAAGATCATCGAGCGCTGGACAGGCATCCCGACCGCAAGACTGATGGAGGGGGAGCGCGACAAGCTGCTGCATCTCGAAGATACGCTGCACAAGCGTGTTGTCGGCCAGGATGAGGCCGTGCGCGTCGTCTCCGAGGCCATCCAGAGAAGCAGAGCAGGCATTCAGGACCCGAACCGGCCCCTCGGCTCGTTCCTGTTCCTTGGCCCTACCGGCGTTGGCAAGACAGAACTGGCCAAGACGCTGGCAGAGGCGCTGTTTGACGATGAAAAGAATCTGGTGCGCATCGATATGTCGGAGTATATGGAGAAATTCTCCGTGTCGCGTCTGATCGGTGCGCCTCCCGGATATGTGGGCTATGAAGAGGGCGGCCAGCTGACCGAAGCCGTGCGCCGCAGACCGTATTCCGTCATTCTGTTTGACGAGATCGAAAAGGCGCACCCGGATGTGTTCAACATCCTGCCGCAGGGCAGAACCGTGGACTTCAAGAACACCATCATCATCCTGACCTCGAATCTCGGTTCGCAGGCCATTCTGGACGGCATCACGCCGGAGGGTGAAATCTCCGAAGCTGCGAAGAACGAGGTGCAGGCGCTCCTGCGCCGCAATTTCCGCCCGGAATTCCTGAACCGGCTGGATGAGATCGTCTTCTATAAGCCCCTGTCGAAGGAGAATATCACTGGCATTATCGATCTGCAGATCGCGGCGCTCAACAAGCGCCTTGCCGACAAGCAGCTCAAGTGCGAGCTGACCCCGGCGGCAAAGAGCTTTGTCATCGACGCGGCCTATGACCCGCAGTTCGGCGCAAGACCGCTGCGCCGCTACCTGCAGCACACGGTCGAGACGCTTCTTGCGCAGCGCATCCTGCGCGGCGACGTGCTCCCCGGTCAGACGCTTGTCTGCGACGAGCAGAACGGCGAGCTGGTCATCAGCGCGAAATAAAATACAAACGCCCTGCCGCAGCTCTCTGCGGCAGGGCATGAAAAACTCCGGGCCTTTCAGGCCCGGAGTTTTTTACGGTAAGACGCATGGCAGGACTGCACACCCTTCTCCGAATGGATGCTACACCCGTTACCCGGACAGCCAGCTCCGAAACGGCAACCTTGCGGCACACAGGGTAGACTGCTTAGTGCTGCTTGGTTCCCCACCTGACACGGTTCACAGAGCCCTATTGCGCAAGACCAGATCTTCAACACCGCTTATCCGGGTCAGACGACACAGCATACACCCTCGGTCGGGAATTCCTCCCCGCTGTAGCGGATTGCGGGTAACAGGGCACCGCTATCTCCCCAAGTAGTGCAGCCTTGCCATGCGTCTCGCCGTTTTGCGTTCAGTCAAGCTTGCTCTCGACAAAATCGACCAGCTCGCCGACGGTCGCGATCTTTTCCTCCAGCTCCAGATCGACGCCGAGCTGCTCTTCCAGATCCATGACCATCTCGACGGTATCCAGCGAATCGACGCCGAGGCTTTCGAACGTGGTGTCGCGGGTGATCTCGTCTGCCGGAATATCGAGCTGCGAGGCAAGATACGCCTGAATCTTCTCAAACATCTTGAATTCCTCCGTTGTTACGGTTTCAAATTGCATAAGACTATGATACGAATATTTTTTCGGTTGTCAAGCATAAAAGTGTAAATATTCTGTGTTTTCGAAATTCTTTCATGGAAGGTCCTGCCTTCTTAGTTCAAAAAGTCGCGCAGCTTCTTGCTTCTGGACGGATGGCGCAGCTTGCGCAGGGCCTTGGACTCGATCTGGCGGATGCGTTCGCGCGTGACGTCGAACTCCTTGCCGACCTCCTCGAGCGTGTGCGGCTTGCCGTCGGTCAGACCGAAGCGCATCCGCAGCACCTGCTCCTCGCGCGGGGTCAGCGTGGACAGAACCTCCTCAAGCTGCTCACGCAGCAGCGTGTAGGACGCTTCCTCCGACGGCTGCGAGGCCTCGTCGTCCTGAATGAAGTCGCCCAGATGGCTGTCCTCCTCCTCACCGATCGGCGTTTCGAGGGAAACCGGCTCCTGCGCAATTTTCAGGACTTCTTCGACCTTGCTCTCCTCAATATGCAGCTCGTCCGCGATCTCCTTCGTCGTCGGCTCACGGCCCAGCTTCTGCACCATGGAGTGCGACGTGCGCAGCACACGGTTGATCGTCTCAACCATGTGCACCGGAATGCGGATCGTGCGCGCCTGGTCGGCGATGGCGCGGGTGATGGACTGCCGGATCCACCAGGTCGCATAGGTGGAGAATTTATAGCCCTTCGTATAGTCAAATTTTTCAACGGCCTTCATCAGGCCCAGATTGCCCTCCTGGATGAGATCGAGCAGCTGCATCCCCCGGCCCACGTAGCGCTTTGCGATCGACACGACGAGACGCAGATTGGCCTCAGACATACGCTTGCGTGCGTCCTCGTCGCCCTCGGCCATTTTTTTCGCGATCTCCTGCTCCTCCTCAGGCGTCAGGAGCTTGATGCGGCCGATCTCCTTGAGGTACATCCGCACAGGGTCGTCCAGCTTGGCGTTTTCCACGTCCTCGGGCAGCGCCTCCGGCTCGTCCAGATCCGCGGGCAGGCCCTCGTCCTCGATGGCCTGCATTTCACTGAGCGTGGGGTTGTCCATATCAGCTGTGCCGATGAGGTCCAGCACGTCGGAGACGTCGATCTCGATGCCGGCCTGCTCAAGAATGTCATAGAAGCGCTCGGTCTGATCCTGCGTGGCGTCCACGTCGTCGAGCGTTTCAACCAGATGCTTGGAGGAAACCTTTCCGGTCTTTTTCGCCTCGGTAATCAGCGCTTCGAGCTTTTGGCGGTTTTCTGCCGTGAGATCCATCTTCTGCAGAAGTTCCAATTCTTTTCCCATTGCTTACCCTCCATACTGTTTTGTTGATTTCATCTGTTCGGCCAGCAGCCGCAGATTTTCCTCCGAGCGCGTCAGGCTCCGACCCTCATATTCTTCCTGGATCACGCGCAGATAATCCGCGAACGCTTCATCAGAAACGGGAGCGATGTCCCGGCTCATCACATAGGACAGGTGCGCCATTTCCTCCGGCGTGAGATCCGGCCCCAGCGCGGCAAGCGAAACGGGCCGCCCGGACTGTACGCGCTGGCGCAGGTCGGCCAGCACCCGGCCGAACAGGTCGACCGAAAACGCCTCCGCCGGGAGCTTCACGTTCGCGATCAGCTCCGGCTCACGCAGGAGCGTGCAGATCAGGCCCTCCTCGGCGGTCGCGGAACGGAGATTGTCATAGCGGATGGCGCGGGTCTTCGGCGCACGCTGGCGCGCGATGTCCAGCTCCTGCGCCTCCTGCTTTTTCTGCTCGATGGCGCGGGCCTTGCGGTAGGCCTTTTTGATTTCCAGCTGCATGGCCTCCGGCGTGATGCCGGCGGCCTCTGCCGCGCGCCGTCCGTAGACCTCGCGCTGTACCGCGTTCGGGAATGTGGCGATGAGCGCGGCGGCCTGATTCAGAAATTCCACGCGCTGATCGTCGAGCGTCAGGTCGTATTTGCGCTTGAGGCTGTCCAGCCGGTACTCCGCCTGATTCTGGCAGGCGTCCAGCAGCACCTCAAAGCGCTGTGCGCCGTATTTTTTCAAAAACTCATCCGGGTCCTTCGCGCCCTGCATCCGCAGGACGCGCACCTGAATGCCGGTCTTTTCGAGCATGGGGATGGCGCGGCGCGTGGCGTTCTGCCCGGCCTCGTCGCCGTCGTAGGTCAGAATGACCTGATTGGTGTATTTTGCGAGAATATTCGCGTGCTCCTCCGTCAGAGACGTGCCGAGCGAGGCGACGGCGCAGTCGAACCCGTACTGGTGCAGGGCGATGGCGTCCATATAGCCCTCGGTCAGAATGATGCGCCCCTGCTTGCTCTTGCGGGCAATATTGAGTGCGAACAGATTCTTGCGTTTATTGAAAATGATCGTTTCGGGCGAGTTCAGGTATTTCGGTGTGGAATCGTCCATCACGCGGCCCCCGAAGCCGATGATATTGTTCCGGATATCGATGATGGGGAACATAAGCCGGTTGCGGAACCGGTCGTACACGCCGCCGTTTTTGCCCCGCAGGGAAAGCCCCGCGTCGACCAGCTCGTCGAGCTTATAGCCCTTTTCCTTCATCGCGTCCGTAAGCTCCGCCCACGCGTTCGGGCTGAAGCCGAGGCCGAAGCGCTTGACCGTCTCCATGCTGAGCGCGCGCTTTTGTATGTACGCCTGCGCCTCGGTTCCGGCGGGGGAGAACAGCTGCTGGCGGAAGAACCGCGCCGCGTCCTTGCACAGCGCCCAGAGGCGCTCCTGCTTCTGGTACTGCGAGTAGTAATTTTCGTCCTCCGGGACCTCCAGCCCCGCGCGCTTTGCAAGAAACCGCACCGCGTCGGGATAGTCCAGCCCCTCGATCTGCATGATGAAGTTGATCACGCCGCCGCCCGCGTGGCAGCCGAAGCAGTAATAAATCCCCTTGTCCGGCGAGACGGAGAACGACGCGGTCTTTTCCGAGTGGAACGGGCAGAGCCCAAAGAGGTTCGAGCCACGGCGCGTCAGGCTGACATACTGCCCCACGACCTCGTCGATGGGATTGCGCTCGGTGAGCGCGTCCAGAAACGGCTGCGGAAACGCCACGGGATCGACCTCCTTTCAGAATGTGTGGGCATCTGCCCCTGCAAAAATCGCGCGCAGCAGCGACTCACCGCACTTGCCACGTCGCGGGGATAAACAGCTCCGAATACTTATAGACCGCGTAGCGGTCGGTCATGCCGGCAATGTAGTCGCAGACGATGCGCTCCATGCCGTCAAAGTCCAGCTGCGGGAGAAAATCCGGCGGCAGCCTTTCGGGGTTTTTCATGTAATACTCAAACAGCCTGCACAGCATATCCTTCGCCTTCGATTCCTCACCCTTGGCGACGGGATTCGTATAGACGCGGGCAAACATGAACGTGCGCAGCTGATCCATGGCCTGTGCCACGTCCGGCTGCATACCGAGCGTGCCGGTCAGCATCGTGTTTTCGATCATGTTCTCGACCAGCGTGTTGATCCGCTGCGAATGCGAGTGGCCGAGAATTTCCGCGATCTGCGCCGGGATATCGGCCTCGGTCAGGATCCCGGCGCGCATGGCGTCGTCGATATCATGGTTAATGTACGCAATGCGGTCGGACGTGCGCACGATCTGGCCCTCGAGCGTCTCGGGGATAAAGTCTCCCGTGTGGCCGAGAATGCCCATGCGCACCTCATAGGTCAGGTTCAGCCCCGCGCCGTCGCGTTCGAGCTTGTCCACCACGCGCAGCGACTGCTCGTTGTGGCGGAAGGGCTTGTCCAGCATACTGGACAGCGCCTTTTCTCCCGCGTGGCCGAACGGCGTGTGGCCCAGATCGTGGCCGTAGGCCGCGGCCTCCGCCAGATCCTGATTGAGCCGCAGTCCGCGGCAGATTGTCCGCGCGATGCGCGCGACCTCCAGCGTGTGGGTCATGCGGGTGCGGTAATGGTCGCCCTCCGGCGATAAAAACACCTGCGTCTTGTGCATCAGACGGCGGAAGGATTTGCTGTGGAGAATGCGGTCGGCGTCGCGCTGGTAGCAGGTGCGCACGTCGTTGTCGTCCTCCGGCTCCGGCCGGCCTTTTGTTTCGGCGGCCTTCTGCGCCTGCGGGGACAAAAACTCGTATTCCTCCTGCTCCATCCGTTCGCGCACGTTCATAAAACCCCACCTTACCTTGTCAGAATACCTGTTAGTTTTGAATTCCCTGTGGAATTTGCGTGAATTTTCTTTAAAGCCTATCGGACCTTGAGCCCGCGCAGCTCCGTTCCCGTCCGTTCCGGGCGGAGGCTCCCGGCAGAAAGTTCCCGCAGAGCAGCGGCAAATGCAGCTTCTTCCGGCTCTGGCAGAAGGACGGTCATGGCGATCTCGGCGCCATAGTCCGTGTCCCGGAGCAGCCCGCTGTGCTTTTCCAGCTCCAGCTTTACACGCTCAAAAAGCGCATAGGGGCAGGCAAGATGCAGCACGCTCCACGGGCGCAGTTCGGAGATGCCCGCGTCGTCCAGCGCGTCCTTCGCGGCCTTCGTGTACGCGCGGCAAAGGCCGCCCGCACCCAGAAGAATCCCGCCGAAATACCGCGTCACGACGCACAGCACGTCCTGTACGCCCTCGCGTTCGAGCACGTTCAGAATCGGCTGACCGGCCGTGCCCTGCGGCTCGCCGTCATCGCTGTAGCGCTTCTGGCCGGAATGCAGGATGTAGGCCCAGCAGTTGTGCCGCGCGTCGTATTCCTGCTTTTTGACGGCTTCCAGTCGGGCTCTGGCTTCGGCCTCTGTCGTGACGGGGGTGATCAGGCCCAGAAACCGCGACTTCTTTTCCATATATTCCGATGTGCCTTCCCCGGAGGGGATCAGGAACTGTTCCATTATACTTCCTCTATTACATACTGACGCAGTCTGCCGAATAAGGTTTCGTCCAGCACTGCGTCGATCTGAATTCCGTTGTCTGCATACTCGCTGGAGAGCACCTGCGCCGTATCGTGGAGCGCGGCGACCATGCCGCCCTGCTGATACGGAAGGAGCAGCTTTACGCGGTGCTTTCCGCGGCCAAGCTGCGTCTCGATGGCCTCCCTGAGCGTGTCCAGCCCATAGCCGCTCGCCGCCGAGATCGCGACCTTGTCGCTCCCGCGCGGAATTTCGTCGTCCGGGACAAGATCACACTTGTTATAGCATTCCAGAACGGGCGTGCCGGGCTTTGCAAGTTCTGCAATCAGGCGGTTCACGACCGCGATATGATCCTCGCGCTCCGGGTCGGCGCTGTCGATGACGTGGACGAGCAGATCCGCATATTCCAGCTCCTCAAGCGTGGCGCGGAATGCCTCGACCAGATGGTGCGGCAGCTTCGCGATAAAGCCGACCGTGTCCGACAGCAGCGCCTGACAGGTATCGGAGACAGTCAGCTGCCGTGTCGTGGTGTCAAGCGTGTCGAACAGTCGGTTGTTTGCCGGGATGTCCGCGCCCGTGAGTGCGTTCAGAAGCGTCGACTTGCCTGCGTTCGTATAGCCGACGAGCGCCACGACGGGCAGCTCGTTCTTCTGCCGCCTGCGACGCTGCTCGGCGCGGGTCTTGCGCACGAGTTCGAGATTTTCGCGCAGCTTCTGGATGCGCGAACGGATATAGCGCTTATCGGTTTCCAGCTGCGTTTCGCCGGGGCCTCTCGTGCCGATGCCGCCGCCAAGGCGGCCCATTTCCTCGTTCCAGACTGTGAGCCGCGGCAGGTAATACTGATACTGTGCCAGCTCGACCTGCAGCTTGCCTTCACGCGTTTTGGCGCGCTGGGCGAAGATATCAAGAATGAGCGCACTGCGGTCGAGCACGGTCGTTTTTAAAATATCTTCCAGCGTCCGCGTCTGCGAGGGGGTCAGGTCATTGTCGAAAATGACCATGTTCGCGCCCGTTTCCAGCACGAGCTGGCGGACCTCCTCGGCCTTGCCCTCGCCGATGAACGAGCGGGGGTCGGGGGTGTGCTTGTTCTGCAGGACCTTTCCGGCGCATTCGCCGCCTGCGGTATTGAGAAGGGCCTCCAGCTCGTCCAGCGTCGTCTCGGTCGCAGTCTCTTCCTTTGTGAAGCAGTCCGCGTTGAGGCCCACGAGCACGGCCCGGTCGATCGTTTTTCGGTTCAGTTCTTCCATAAATCCATTTCCGTCAGTTTCTTACAAATTGCGACAAGCATGAAAAAAGCCCGCACCGATACGCGGTGCGGACTGTCTTCTTACTTCAGGCCGTATTTCTTGTTGAAACGGTCGACACGTCCACCGGTGTCAACAAGCTTCTGCTTGCCGGTGTAGAACGGGTGACACTTGGAGCAAATTTCAACCTTGAGCTCACCCTTGACGGAACCGCTCTTGAAGGTCTCACCGCAAGCGCAACGAACGATGCTCTCACCGTAATTGGGGTGGATATCCTTCTTCATCGTGTTATCCTCCTGTATTTGCTGGGCGCAGGGCGATTAGCCGCCCTCCTGCTGCATGCGGGCATATATAACCCGAACGAAGTTATTATATCTTATACTGCGGTGCCGGTGCAAGTACTATTTTGATATATTCGGGCTTTTTTTATAAATGAACCCGACCGAGACCGGGGTACGGAGTGCCGCGGTTTATTTGTTGAAGGTCTTGCCTGTGGTGAAGCCGTCCTTCTCATAGGCGCTGTTCCATGCCCGTATCTTGGCGACGAATTCCTTGTTGTTTTCCGTCTTTTCAAGCATGGCGATGAGCTGCTCGGTGATCTCCGCGGGATTGCCGTTGCCCAGCATTTTGCGTATGATGTACACTGCGTCCATTTCGTCTGGGGAGAGAAGCAGGTCATCCCGGCGGGTACCGCTCTTGTAGATGTCTATGGCAGGGAATATACGCTTTTCGGAGAGCTTGCGGTCAAGGTGTATCTCCATGTTGCCTGTGCCCTTGAATTCCTCATAAACTATATCGTCCATGCGGCTGCCGGTCTCGATGAGGGCGGTAGCGATTATGGTTAGGCTGCCTCCGTTTTCGATGTTGCGGGCAGCACCGAAGAAGCGTTTGGGTTTATGCAGTGCATTGGCGTCCACACCACCGGAAAGAACCTTGCCGGAAGCCGGA
>OHSQ01001122.1_pt1 | contig 11090 bp, 9 predicted proteins | sample 1578661 | NCBI WGS metagenome assembly OHSQ01 (sample SAMEA3879534, study PRJEB24766) | human gut metagenome | biome: human-associated habitat; feature: feces | place: USA | collected 1985/1987 | reverse complement strand
AAGCGGATGCACGGTTGAAATACTATCAGAAGATGTTTGACGACCAAGTGCGTGAAACGGCTGATTTGACGAAACAGGGAAATGACGAAGAACGGCTTCAGGAATCGGAATACTTTGTGCGCAAGCAGCTTGATTCGTTTTCGCTGCCGGATGTGCCTTCCGTAAAACCCGGAAAGTTCAACTACGGATGGTTCATCGGTACCGGACCGCTGGTGCCGACAGGCAGTATCAACGAGGTGTTTAAATATTCATGGTTGTTTAACATCGGTCTGACATTCGGCTACGACCGTCTGAAGCTGAAAGCCGACATTTCCTACGGACAACCGCGCTTTGTGGATAGCCGTGGCAATTTTATGGGGCAAAAGAACCGCTGGGCCACCGACATGTATGCTTCGCAGCTTGCCGGCACTGTATCGCTGGGCTTCGAAGTGCTCCATTCGAAACATTTTTCGATTACTCCGTATGTAGGCGGCGGATGGAGCGTGTATAGCTGGAACTATGCCGATTTCGAGTTTAAGGATGATGAGTGGAACATCGTTTCCGACTTCAACAAGGCTTCGCTGCGCGATTTCAACTATATGGTGGGCATTGATTTCGACTGGCATTTCCATACTGTCGTTTCCGACCGTCCTTTCTTCCTGTCGGGACGTCGCGAACAATACACGTCGAGTCTGCGTCTGACTCCATATTTCATGCGTGCCAGCTACGACGGGCTTGTGCCTGAACGCAATGGATTTCAGGTGGGGCTGATGCTGAATTACGTGGGATTGGCGAGAGCTCTGGGTATTGATTAGAAAATTGTCACGAAAGAATGAAGAAAAAAGTAAGATTCCTGATGCTCTGCCTGTTGGCAATGGTTGCGCTTGTTTCCTGCAATAAGGAGGAAGAAGGTTTTTTCCATACGATTCAGATAGCCGAACGCAGTTCCAACATGGCGGCGATGGAGCAGATTTCCTCGTTTGTCACCAACTATACGACGGCTTATTCGTCGCAACTGGGCTATATTGCCAAGCCGCATACGGAAGCGCAGGCCGATTTTGAGCAGTTTTGCAGCCATCTGAAATATAAGGTGGAGGAATATGCCAAAGAAAGCGACCTCACGATACATCCGAATGCCTATGTGGTGCTGACGCTCAACAGCGAGCGTCAGGAAATTGCCCGGCAACGCGTCGACTTTGAGGAATATGTTCCCTCGGCCGAATGATGCGGTGGAGCGGAAAGCGATAGAATAAACCCCGATAGGTCATTAAATGATAGGGGGATAAAGGCGGCAGACGTGTCCTTTGTGGCATGGCTGCCGCCTTTATGCATGTGTGAATGTGTCAATTGATTTGCGCTAATTAGTGTCTATTTCAAAATAAAACTAAAAAATATTGAGCAAAATGACATCAAAATTTGGAGTATCGGAATAAAGTGATATATTTGCAAAATAAATAATCAACATTTGTTTTGAAATGGGACTTATCATACCGAAAAAATATAAACTAAAACTATTGCCGGAGACCACGGAGATAGCCATCAAACTCATCAAGGATTCTTTTCAGGAGCGGTTGGCGAAAGCATTGCACCTGCGACGTGTCACGGCACCTTTGTTCGTGCTTTCGGGCACGGGCTTGAACGACGATTTGAACGGCGTGGAGCATGCCGTTTCGTTTAAAATCAAGGCGATGAACGACAGTCAGGCAGAAGTGGTGCACTCACTGGCAAAGTGGAAGCGCACGAAGCTCGGTGCATACTGCATCGCGCCGGGGTTCGGACTCTATACCGACATGAACGCCATCCGTACGTCGGAGGACCTCGACAATATCCACTCGCTCTATGTCGACCAGTGGGACTGGGAACAGACGATTCGTGAAGAGGACCGCAACCTCGACTATCTGGTGGCTACCGTGCGCAAAATCTATTCTGCGCTGCGCGAAACGGAGCAGATTGTCTACGACCGTTTTCCGCACATCACTCCGGTGTTGCCCGACGACATAAAGGTGGTGCATACCGAAGAACTGGTGAAAATGTATCCCGGCTTGACACCGAAGGAGCGTGAACGCGAGATTACGAAGAAATACCGTGCCGTGTTCCTCGTGGGCATCGGTGCGCCGCTTTCCGACGGTAAACCTCATGACGGACGTGCTCCCGACTACGACGACTGGATTACCGAAAACAGCGCCGGCTATCGGGGCTTGAACGGTGACATCATGCTCTGGAACGACGTGCTCGACATTCCGTTCGAACTCTCTTCAATGGGCATACGTGTCAGCGCCGATTCCTTGCTGAAGCAGCTCAAGCTGCGAGGCTGCGAGGAGCGCAAGAACCTCCAGTTCCACCGTGCTTTGCTCAACGGCGAGTTGCCGTATTCCATCGGCGGCGGTATCGGACAGAGCCGTCTGTGCATGTTCCTTCTGCAGAAAGCCCACATTGGCGAAGTGCAGGCAAGCATCTGGCCTGAAGAGCAGATTGAAGAATGTGCCCGCCACAGCATTTTTTTAATGTAACCAAGAGCCATATTTAGAGTTTAGATAAGAGTCGGGGCAGGGATGCTCCGCAGTGTCCGGTGGCAGTCATGCCTGTAAAAACCGGAGAGAAAAAGGGAATAAACAAAGCCCAGTAACTAAGTTTTTCCGCATTTTTTCGCCCATCTCGGCAAAAAAAATGCGGAAAAATTTTGCGTATTCGGAAATATGCCCTATCTTTGCACACGCTAACTGAAACGAGCAACTATCAATGGTGCGGTAGTTCAGCTGGTTAGAATACATGCCTGTCACGCATGGGGTCGCGGGTTCGAGTCCCGTCCGCACCGCGAAAAGCTTCGGAAAACCTCCGAAGCTTTTTTGTTTTTTCGATATGGGATTATCTTACAGAGGGTATTCCCTTTTATTCAGCGGTGATTATGGGTTCTGTGAATCGGTTATTTCACATTTATTCCCTCATGCGCAATGACTAATGTTTCGATGTTGGTTGTGTGCCCCTCGGCCTTGGAGTCTTCCACGGTGATCTTTTTGGGCCAGGCATTCACTGCTTCCCATGTCTTTACCGGACTACCGGACTCATCCAAAAGACTGATCGTTACTACTTCGCGCTGGATGGCGTACAGTTTTACCTTATTAATCCAGTCCCACAAGGCCTTTTCATTATTAACAATACCTTTCTTGATGGTCAGATCGCCCGCCTTTCTTAGTCCTGGCATCTTCAGTTTGGTGAATATCGGACTGTCACCTGCCCGGTAGGTTATTTCCTCATATTCCGTTTCCAGTCCCGATACTTCACAGCAAGAGATATCACCTATGTTCGAGATTGAAACCTTAAAATAAAAACTCGGCAGAGGCCATGATTGTGTGCTTGCATTTAGTACAGATCCATTATTTGCCATGCTATGTTATTTTAGTTTTAAATTGTTGTCATTTAATCGTCACTTCTCATAAACTTTTCTCCATCTTTCGATCTGGTGAAGAAAACTTTTCACTCGTATGCCACACACTACGGTGTGAGACGATATTGCAAATGCCGGACACTGTTTCTTGTAAAAGTAATCATGCCCGATATGATACCCTTTCTGATTTAGTTGAGTTTTAATTTATGAACCCACAACCTTACGTTTCGATTATCGGTTTGTCTGCTGTCCTTTCAGTCCCAAGGCAGTCTACGAATCGATGGTCAACCGACGTATATTGCATACTACGGACGGATAATATTGCCCGCCCAATAGCGTCCATATGTTGTTCATGTCTTGCATAGAGGTGTTCACCATTTGTATCGTGTAGCCCCTTCCATCTACTTCAAATTTCGGCGTGGACTGGATGAAACGTAGGGTGTCGCTCAATAAAGACAGCGATTCGTCATACTGATGTTTGTCAAATACCGCTGCCAGTATTACATTGAGGTTGAGCAGCAAGGGAGGTTGCTGTCGGGTATATCCTTTGTCTGTAATGCGTTGCAAGGGGGTGGTAGTACCTCCGGCCGTTTCACTCTCCACGTTCAACAGACTTACTACTATCTTATTGGGGCGTTCCTCAGTGGGATTACCTATCATCCCTACCGTAGCAAGCCCCTCGGGACGGTGATGGAAACGGCTTAGGTATTCTTCCAATTGCTCAGCATAGTATGTCAATATTTTGCGAATCATGTGTGTTGTTTTTGTTTATTGGATATGGTAATTCTTGTATCGTAATGTCTTCGTGGACAATATTCCCAACCTTGAAGGTTCTGTAGGTATGGTAATTGTTCGCTCTGATGTGCAGACTGACAGATCATATACGACACTTTGATATCTCAAATTTAATAAAAAAACATTGAAACTGAGAAGGGAAAATACGTTTTTCCCATTCATTCTAATGGATTTTGTTGTAACTGATTGAATATCAAATGTGTTTTGTGCTCATATTGTTTCCATATTTTTTTGAATGCAAAAAGAAAAACCCTTACGGGGCTTCACAGCTACGTAAGGGTACGTCCTTGTTGTAATAGTATGGTTTTTATAAAAGTGTATATTGTAGAAATATATATTGATAGTGTTGGATTGTTATTCCGTCAGTGCTTGAGGTGCTTTTTTATGAAAGCATCTACTTTGTCGAACATTTCGTCGGTCCAGAATTCCCAACTGCCGTGGTCGGCGCGGCGGAGGGCGTAGAACTCATATTCGATGCCGTTTTCTTCCAGTTTGTTGGCCAGCATGTCGCTCTGCGAGAAGGGGACTACGCGGTCCATCGTTCCGTGGGCAAGAAATACCGGCGGCATGTTGCGGTCGCTGTCGATGTAGTAGTACGGGCTGGCCTCCTTGGCTTTTTCCGGAGCGTCGTAGACGGCTACTTTTCCAATGAGCCGTCCTTCCGGGCTAAGGGCGTCGCCTTTGCTTGCCGCTGTGGGGTCGTCTTTCAGACGGAGTACATCGGTCGGCGGGTAATAGGCGATGATGCCGTTGATTGCGGGCAGCGTGTCATTGCCTATGTGCAAGCTTGTGAAGAGGGCCGTATGTGCACCCGACGAAGTTCCCCAGACGAACATGTTGTTTGCATCTATACCGTATTTGTCGGCATTTTTGCGCATGAATGCTATTGCCGAAAGGGCGTCGTTGCGTTGTGCCGGGAAGGTTGCCAGTCCCGAATGGCGGTATTCAACTATTGCCACCACGTAGCCGCGACGGGCAAAGACGGAGAGCGCAGGAATGTCGGTATAAAGTTTTTGTTCCATCCATGCAGAGCCTTTGACGAAAACAATGCACGGATAACCTTTTGCCATGCTGCCTTTTTTGTCGGGCTGGATTATCTGAAGTTTCAGATCTGTGCCGTCCTTTGTGGCGTAGACCACGTCTTTCAGATAGGTCATTCGCGGAAGCGTGTCGGTTTGTGTCACCATTTCTACCGACTTGTTAGTCGGCTGTGCTTCCGGAAAGTTCTTGTCTGTGTTGCGCGGTCCATTTTGTGCCTGCATTCCCAAGGAACAGGCACCAAGGAGGATTACCGTTAGTTTTTTCAATAGTGACATGCACAATATATTTAGAAGAAAAACTATTTTTCAAACAAAATTTTGTTACGCACATTGCAACTGACCAGGCTGCTTTTGAAATCGGCCGTCGGGTTTGTTTGCGATGCTTGAACATTTCAATATCCGCATTTTCCGGATACTAGGAAAAGGTTGGAGCGGAACGAATGTGTTCCCAATGAAATTGAACAATTACTGTCTATTGTATAGGAAGGACATCTGTGAACTTGCCTTGTTAAAGCAAGGCATCGTTCATCGCTATTTCCATTCAAACCTAATTCTTTTGAAAACCACTGCAAAAGTAAATGTATATTGATGGTTTTTGTTTGTCTGTAAGTGTCATTTTGTGTTGTCTGTAGAGGTCATGACGGTTGCGCTTCGGGAACTGTCGGGGTATAGTTTTACATGTAAAATGGTTGCGTAGCGCGAGTATGAATGTGACTCAATGAAAAGATAATGAAAGTTTTGCTTTCTTGTTCTTTTTATACTATCTTTAATGTTGCATATGAGAAATGAAAAGAAATTACTGAAATCGGATGAGCCTTTTTTCGCTTCGTTTTATACGAATGTGACACAGCGTGAGTTGTATGAACGTCATTTCAAGTTGGCACGGATTGTGTCGGGGAAAGCAGTGTTGAGTGCCGGTAGGCAGGAGGTTGTGGCAGACGCGGGAGAATATGCGTTTGTCACTCCCGGCGGATTCTCTAAAATCCGGATGTACCCTGAGGGCGGCGAGCCTTTTCGTCTGGTGGGGCTGAACTTTACAGACAAGTTCTTGCGCGACTATCAGCGCCGGCATTCCTTTATTTGTCACAATCTTTCGGGAAAGCCCCGATGTCTCGAAAAACTGAAGCCGGAACCGTGGCTGGAAGCCCTGTTCCTTTCCCTCAATTATTGTCTGGAGGCAGGTGATTTGCCGGATTCGGAAATCGTTGACATGAAGCTCTGTGAGTGTATGCATATCCTTGCCGTGCGCTATCCGGAACAATTTTCTGCCTTTACCATCGGTTCCGGACGGCAGCGGATAGATTTGGAAACATTTTTGAACGAAAACTATATGTATAATGCGCCGTTGGTGCGTTTTGCCGAACTGTCGGGACGGAGCCTTTCCACGTTCCGCCGCGAATGTCAGGAGCGTTTCGGCATGTCGCCCGGCGAATGGATACAACGGAAGAGGCTTGAGCAGGCCTATTTCCGTTTGCAGGCCGGCGAACGTCCTTCCGATATCTATTGGGAACTCGGGTTCGTCACGCTGGCACATTTTTCCCGAAAGTTCAAGGAACACTATGGTTTCCCTCCCTCGCAGGTGGCAGGAAAAGAAAAGAGAGACACGCCTGAGGGCGCATCTCTCGCAAATAAGTGATAGAGTGAACAGAAAATTATTGTTCAGTTTTGATTACCGGAATGTTTCGTTTTATGATTTGCTTGATATGGCGCATTCTTGGCAGACGTCCTGTCATGTAGCGGTTCAGATGTGTGCCGCAAAGAATGACAATGAGCAGGACAATGCCGACGATGCATACCCAACCGTACACTTCTTTCAGGCTTACGAGTGTGGCCTGTGTGGAAACCGCATTGAAAATGCCGTTCATGCTTTCCGGGCGGAGAGCCGTGTTGACCGCGTCGAGGTGCGTGCTGAGATTCTGAATGTTTTCCGGAATCAGCGCCTGCATGGCACGGCCGAACAGGGCAGTCCCCAGCACGGAGCCGAAGCCCGTACGGATAAATCCCAGAATGGCCAGTACCTGGAAAAAGTGCTGGAAAGGAACAATTCCCGTGACATATACCGTCAGCGATATATAGAGGGTGATGTATCCCCATCCGCGCAGAAAGGTAGGAAGGTATAGCTGTTCGATGTTCATCCGCGGGTCGATGAGGAAGTACATGAAGCACTGATAGGCCACCAGACAGGCAAATCCCCAAAATACAGGAACTTTGAAATTTCCGTGCAGTTTTACGTGCCACAAGTAGGTCAGCACGGCACCGACCACAGTGCCGCCGAAGTTCCACCAGTTGAGCGACACGGCGTTCAGAACGTCATATTTCAGAATTCCGCCGGTGAACATGTTCTGGAGCACACTCGGCGTAGCCTGCAAAAGGCAGAGCATCAGGAACAGTACCAGCAGGGCAAACAGGTTGCGGTAGCGGAACGCTTCCTTTTCGATGAAGGGATGGCGGCGGAACATGATGCGGTGAATGTTCAGCAGGACAGCCAGCACGGTGATGACCGAAGCCAGGCAGATATAGGGAGAATCAAACCAGTCATAGAATTGTCCGTATTCCAGTACGAAAATAAACGCAAGCAGAAATATGGACCAGAGCAGTCCGCCAATCCAGTCGATGCCGAACAGCGGAAGTGGGCGCATGAAGCGGAAATGGCGGGTGAAAAGTACCACAATCAGCCAAACTATTAGAAGCAGTCCGATGATAATCAGGTGCATGAAACGCCAGTTTGCCCAATAGCCGAGATACACGGTGAGCAGTCCTGAAAGCTGGATGCTGCCGAGCACAATCATGTAGACCACCGGAAAGAATACGGCAAAGTCGCGTGTCGGAGTCAGGCTGAGCTGTACGTTGGAAAGGGCCTCGAATGTACCCCACATGCGGAGCATGCCGGCAATGAAGCAGACAATGACGAGCAGTGGCAGGCTGTCGGTGTGCATGGTGATGAGGTTGCACACAATCAGCGCTGGGCACACGAAGAGCAGAATGCTGCGCGAAGTGAAACGGAACTTCAGCCGGAAAAGTATGGGGAAAATGACGGTCATGCCGACAAAAGAGGCATAGCCTGCCATCATGATATCTTCCTGCATCAGCGCCAGCGAACCCACCATCTGCGATACGGACGAGAGATAGATGCCGCCGCTGAACTGAAACGCTGTGGCGAGAAAGAGACAGAGAAACACACGGATGCGGTTCGGGATAAACTCCCGGAACATCATCACCTGTGTTGGCATATTTGGTCCTGGCATGGCAGTTTACTCCTTATCGTTGACGTAACATTCGACATTCATTCCGGCACGGAGGCGCGCAAGGTTTTCGGCGCTGTTGGCCTTGGTGAAAGCTATGCGCACCGGTATGCGCTGTTCCACCTTGACAAAGTTGCCGGCGGAATTGTCCTGCGGCATGAGTGAATAGGAAGCGCCCGTAGCGTCGGAAATGGATTCGATTACTCCCTGATACGTAACGCCCGGAACGGCGTCCACTTCGATTTCAACCGTCTGTCCTTCCTTCATGTCGGTAGTCTGGGTTTCCTTGTAGTTGGCAATCACCCATTTGTCGGTTGCGTCGACAATCGTCACCATCGTCTGTCCCGGCTGCACGAGTTCGCCTTCGTGGATGTTTTTGCGGCCGGTCACGCCGTCGGTGGTCGCTACGATGACGGTGTAGGAGAGGTTCAGTTTGGCAAGGTTCAGGGCAGCTTCCGCCAGCTTGATGTTGGCGTCGTTCTGTTCAAGACGCTGTGTCTGCTCGTGTTTCACGAGTGAGGTCGATTCTTTTTGCCGGCTCAACTGTTCGTAGCGGGCCTTTGCCGCTTCGTATTCCGTTTTCACGCGGTCGAACTGTTGGGGAGTGACGGCTTCTTCCTTCATCAGTCCCGTGTAGCGGCGGTAGTCGGCTTCCGCGTTTTGCAGGCGCACACGTGCTTCCTCGATACTTGCTTCCGTAGCAAAAATGTTGCTTTGGGTGGTATTGATAGTGGTGTGCATGGCGTCCTTTCCGACGAGCGCGTTCTGATAGTTGGCTTCGGCCTGTGCCAGTCGCAGGCGGTATTCGGCATCTTCGATAACCAGCAGCGTGTCGCCTTTCTTCACTTGCTGGTACTCTTCAAAATAGATTTTCTTGATAAAACCCTGCACGCGGGTGTTGACCGGCGTGATATGCTGTTTCACCTGCGCGTTGTCGGTGTAGCGCACGTTGCCGAAATGGATGAAGCGGCTGCATACCCAGCAGAGACCGCCGAGGATAATCACCAGAAGGATGACGTTGGAAATTATTTTGTTTCTTCGAATGTTCTTGCTCATTGTCGTATGTGTTTAAATGTGATTGTTGGAATATTAGAGGTTGCCTGTGGTTTTCTTCAGCAGGCAATACTGGTAGAGGATGCCGATTTGCGCGTTGGCAAGTTCGAGCTCGCTGCTGAGCTGGATGTTGCTGGCGTCGAGCATGTCGGTGATCAGCGAAAGTCCGTTGATGTAGCGGCTGTGGACCACGCTGTAGTTTTCGTGGGCCAGCTGTACGCTCTTTTCTTTTGTCCGCAGGCGTTCGTAGGCTTCCTGCAAGTCGATGTAGGAGGCATGTACGCCGTTGGAGAGCTGTTCTTCGGCGTATTCAAAATCCCGTTGTGCCTTGCGGGTGGCAATCTGTGCCTTTTTCAGTTTCTTGTTGTTTTTATAGAGGGAGTCGAACTTGTAGCTGAAACTTACACCGACCATCCAGTAGTTGAAATTGCTGTTGATGGGCGGAACTTCGATAAGGATAGGTCCGTCGAGGTTGTTGGATGCGAAAAGAGCCACCGACGGACGGCGTTCGGCTTTTGCCATCAGTTCCTGTTTCTTCCCCATGTCGACGGCAAGATTTGCCAGTTGCAGAGCAGGCGCATTCTGCATTTCCTCCTGCCAGAATGATTCGTTGCGCTGGTCGAGGCGGACGGCAAGCAGGGTGGTGTCGGGCACGATTTCCACATTGTTGTCAAGTCCGAGCGTTGTGGTCAGTTGTCGGTTGAGGATGTTGCGGCGGTTGCGCGTGTTGGTCAGTCCGAGTTCCAGATTCTGCAACTGGAGTTCGTAGCGGGTGATGTCGCTTTTCAGTGCCGTGCCCTGACGGTGGGCGGCGGTGATTTCTTCGACCAACAGCCGTGTTTGTTCAATGTTTTTCAGATAGATTTCCTCCTGATTGTGGAGTTGGAAAAGTTGCAGATAGTAGCCGGCAAGCAGGAAGCGTACGTCCTGGCGGTTGTTGGCGAGTTCGAGTTCTGCAATCTGTTTTTGCAGTTCGCTCATTTCAATGCCGGTGGAGATGGCGCCGCCCGAATAGACTACCTGTGTGGCCTTCAGGGCGAAGTTGTTGCCGAAATGAGGCATGTCGGCTTTCATTCCGTTGGAAAAGTCGCGGTCGGCCATCCAGCCGTCGCCGATGTAGCTGAGTGACAGACTTGCTTCAATGGAAGGCAGGCGGTCGTTTTTTGCCACCTTGACGGCTTCAGCCGCTTCGTCGACTGCCAATTGTCGGGAAGCGATGCTTTTGCTGTTGGCATCCGCCAGACGAAACATTTCGTCCATAGTCAGCACTTGTTGTTGTGCAGCTGCCGGCCATCCTCCTGCGAGAGTCAGCAGGCCGGCAAGAATCAATTTTTTGTTCATCGTATCACTTTTTGTTTTTCTGTGTGCAAAGTTCCGCCAAAAAACATTTCTGTCAGTTGTCTGAAAAATGGAGAAATTTGTTTTATTTGAAGATTTTGTTTGTTATATTTGTAGATATTATAGTGATGTAGCAATGGAATCGTTTGATATACTTAATATTAAAGAATTGTTGGAGGAAAAGGACGGTTTGTCCTATAAGGGGGAACTTGCTGTGTTTTCTACGGAACCGGGAGCGCGGTTCCGGTTGCGGCAGGG
>OHSQ01001120.1_pt1 | contig 11109 bp, 6 predicted proteins | sample 1578661 | NCBI WGS metagenome assembly OHSQ01 (sample SAMEA3879534, study PRJEB24766) | human gut metagenome | biome: human-associated habitat; feature: feces | place: USA | collected 1985/1987 | reverse complement strand
TAGAGGTGTCCGTTGTATTCCACCTGCATGTGCACCTTGCCCATGTCGTCGCTTCCCTTGCTGATGGCCTGAATGGTGAATTCCTTGATGGTCATCTGGCGTTCGATGATACGTTTCAGGGCGTTGATGGCCGCATCCACCGGACCGTTGCCCGTTGCAGCCGCCTCAAAGTGTTCGCCGCTGATGTTAAGCCCGATGCTTGCTACCGGACGGATGCCTACGCCGCTTGTCACTTGCAGGTATTCCAGTTTGATGCGGTGGTTCTGCGTGCGGTCGGCGCCTGCAAGCAAGAGGATGTCGTCGTCGTTGATGTCTTTTTTCTTGTCGGCAAGTTTCAGGAAGGCTTCGTAAATCTTGTCGAGCTTTTCGCCTTCGGCTTTCACGCCGAGAATGGAAAGACGGTTTTTCAGCGCCGCACGTCCGCTGCGTGCCGTCAGCACAATGGAGTTGTCGTCGATGCCCACATCCTGAGGATTGATGATTTCGTAGGTTTGTGCATTTTTCAGCACACCGTCCTGATGGATGCCCGACGAGTGGGCGAACGCATTTCGTCCGACAATCGCCTTGTTCGGCTGTACCGGCATGTTCATCAGGCTCGAAACGAGTCGGCTGGTCGGGTAGATTTTCTGCGTGTTGATATTGCAGTCGATGTCAATGTCCTTGTGGCACTTGATAATCATGGCAATCTCTTCCAATGCCGTGTTTCCTGCACGTTCGCCGATGCCGTTGATGGTCACCTCCACCTGTCGTGCGCCGTTCAGCACTCCGCTCATCGTGTTGGCCGTGGCCATGCCCAGGTCGTTGTGGCAGTGTGTGGAAATGATGGCCTTTTCAATGCCCTTTACGTTTTCCATCAGATAGCGGATTTTTTCGCCGTATTCCGCCGGGAGACAGTAGCCCGTCGTGTCGGGGATGTTGACTACCGTTGCTCCGGCAGCAATTACCGCTTCGATGACACGTGCCAGATACTCGTTTTCGGTACGTCCTGCGTCTTCCGCATAAAATTCCACATCGTCCACAAAGCGGCGGGCGTATTTCACGGCTGCCACTGCACGTTCGATGATTTCTTCGCGGTTGGAGTTGAATTTATATTTGATGTGTGAATCCGACGTGCCGATGCCCGTATGTATGCGTTTGTGCTTGGCAAATTTCAGTGCTTCAGCCGCCACGTCGATGTCTTTCTGCACGGCGCGTGTCAGTGCACAGATTGTCGGCCATGTTACGGCTTTTGAGATTTCAATGACAGAATTGAAGTCGCCCGGGCTTGAAATGGGAAATCCTGCCTCGATGACATCTACTCCCAATGCCTCCAGCGCTTTTGCCACCTGAATTTTTTCCACCGTATTCAGCTGGCATCCGGGCACCTGTTCGCCGTCGCGCAGTGTTGTGTCGAAAAAGAATAATCTGTTGTCCATAGTTTATTGCAAAATAAAAAGCCTTTCTCGTCATGAAGAAAGGCCTACGTTGTTACTCATTAAAATAAATACAGCAAAACAATAACCCCTTCTATTCCGGTGTGCAAATAATTAGACCTGATAGAAGAATACCAATAATTGATATGTTAATGCTTTGATTTGTCATACTTGAATCGTTTCTGGTTGCAAAATTATATAAATCTGCGGAAAAACAAAATAAAATATCAACAAAATGTGCTTAAAAATTATATTTTGATAGAAAAACCGGCGTAAAAACAAAAAGATTGGGCACCGTCGCTATGGCGGTACCCAATCGGGAAATTATAAGAATCAGCTTTTAACTGTCAGTCATTCATTACTTTTTGATGAAGCGGACAGTTGTGTTGTTGATCTTGGCGATGTACATGCCAGAAGTCAGACCGCTGACATTGATAGTGGCCTTGTTGCCGTTGACATTAACGTCAGCATTGACAGCTGCACCGGATACGCTGTAAACAGCCACGCTGTTGATAGCGGATGCCATTTCAATGTTCACTACGTCAACTGCAGGATTCGGGTAAACAGCCACGTGTTCGGCAGCAACATTTTCAACGGAGCTTTCGTTGACCATGATTGTGCCTTCAGCCGGAGTTTCGATCGTGTTGTCGACACCCGGAAGAGCGTAGCGGATGATTGCACCCTGAGTTGCCACGTACAAGTTGTTTGCATAGTCGAATGCGAGCTGATAAGAAGCCTGTGCGCTGGCAATCTTGTATTTGTATGCCAATGCCGGAGTGCCTTCGTTCCAAGTCAAGTCGTAGACAACGATGTTGCCGTCACCGTCAGCGATAGCCAGCAAGTTGTTGGCAGCGTTGATACCGAAGCCGGAACCGTTGCAACCATTCAGTTCTTCAGCGTTTGTTTTGCCTGAGTTGAAAAGAACAGAACCTTCCTTGTTTACATACATCAAAGCAGGAACATCGCCTGTGTTGTTGCCCACTGAACGAGTCTGAGATGCCCAGAAACCATTTTCAGCAGCTACAACGTGAACGTTGGTGTTCGGCAGCAGTTTGGAAGCGTCGTCGTAAACGAATGTCGGAGCCTGGTTCCAAGTCTTGGCTTCGCCTACATCGTAGCGGAGCAGCTTGTTGCCGGCGTTGCCTGCAGGATAGTCTTCACAGAATGTGTAGATAGAACCGTTGCAGAAGTCGCTGCCGGTTGTACCGCCACCGATAGCTGTGCCGTTGTTGGTGATTTGGCCGGTAGCGTCGCGATCACCGTCGAAGAAGTTAGTGATTTCGTATGTTTCCGGATCCATCAGGAACAGACCTCCGTGAGCGTCCGACCAGTCGGAAATCATCAATGTACCGTCGTCCATCATGCCCAAACGGAATGGAGAAGAAGCGTTATTAGCATCAAATTCAGTGTTGCCAATAGCGGCTTTCACTTCCGTCATGTCAGGAGCGTATACGTAGATACCAAGGTTGTTCGTACCGTTCTTTGAGTTGGATGCGTAGATAGTACCGAATGTCTTGCTTGCCGGGTTGTTGTTAACGTAAACGCCACGACCGTAAGTGTAAGGAATGGAGTTTGTAACAGCCGGTGTTGCAGCCTTATTGTTTTCAATTTCGATAGCCCAAGCGATTTCACCTTCCGGAATTTCAGTGTTTCCAACAGTGAATGTGTTTTCACCTGCAGTAACTGCACCCAGAGCAACACGTGCAAGTTCTTCGCCTGAAGTTGCGTTCTTGAATACTACGTTTGCATTCGGAGCGTCGAATGTAGCGTCGAATGTAAATTCAGTGTTGCCGTCGCCAACATTAGCCTTCAGATTGCGTGCAAAGGCAGATACGCTTGTCGGTTGTTCAGTTCCGGCAGTTGTGAATTTAGAAATCTTGCCGTCGCGAGATACGTAGAGTTCGATTTGTGCATCAGTTGCCACCTCGTTGTCGTCGGTAGTAACGACTGCTCTACCCATAGCGCTGACTGCTGTAGCTTCAGCAGCATCGATGTTTGTATTGGAAGTAGTAATCATTTGTGCCTTGTCAAGACCGTCGGTAATGTCGAACATTGCCACACCTACGCTCTTGCCTTCTTCAATTGTCGGAGCAACCATAACGTCGTGACCTGAATATTTGAAATAGTTGGCGCTGCGTGATTCTACATTGCAAAGCTCTTTCGACATCTTGCCTAATTCGATCATAGGCTCAACCGGAGTGCTGTTGAATTCATATTCAATCGGAGCAATTTCCTTGCTGTCGACAATGATGTTGGATTCGCCACGCGGAGAAACTGTGAACTGGAAGTCTTTGCCCCATTCTTCTTCCGTGTAAGGTTGGTTGCGCAGATTAGCCCAAGAACCGTCAGCTACGTTGAAGTTGATGACGCGGATACCAGTTGACCATCCTGACTTACTTGGAACGAAGATGTTGCAGTCGTCAGAAGAACCGCTGATAGCCATTGTTTCACCGGTGTAGCCGGCATAAAGGGCAGCAGAAGCGTCGAGGCCTTTGGATTCGTACCAGATTGTCGGAGCTGTACCTTCGTCCAGGTTGTCCCACTTGTAGATGCGGAATGTACCCATTTCGCCGTATTTTTCTGTCTGGAATTGGATGACAGACTTGTTGCAGGCAACGAGTACGCCGTCGGCTGTGAAACCAATATCGGAAATAGGATAGAGGTCTTGTGCATAGGTCATCCAGTCGTTGTAGTCGGCTTCGTCTGTCTTTGACTTCAACTGTTCGTTGTAGGCGTTACCGTCTTCAACTACTACGTTGTCAGTTGTATTCAGCGTTTTTACCAATGCTTTGGTGTCGGCGTCAAATACGTAGATGTACGGAGTTCTGTTTTCGTCAACGGCAAGCGTATAGATAAGGTTGTCGCGGAGAATTGAACGGCGGACAGTCTTGCCTGCCAATACGTCGGCTTCATCCTTCATCTGTGCTTCGTCAACGTAAGCCTGTGTGAAGTTGTATTCTGAACCAAGCTGGAATGCCGGGTTGTTGACCAAATCCGGATAGTTTTCATAAACTACTGCAGGCGGCACGTAGCCTTCAGCTTCGAGGAATGCTTTCACATAAGAAGTTTCGTTGGCCTTTACCGTTACCGGTGCCAGATATTCTTCGGATGCTTCCTTATAGCCTTCGGCTGCATAGGAAAGTGTGTATTCACCCGGTTCAAGGTCAGTGAAGATGAACGCACCGTTCCATTCATTGTCGGTTGTGTAGGTTTTTACAGCCTGACCGTCCTTGCTCAAAGTTACCGTAACACCGTTCAGCGGTTTGTACTGGTCGTCGGTACGGGCAGCCGGAGTGTAGTATTGGTCAGAGAATTTTTCGTGAAGGTCACGGACGATACCGTAGATTTCACCGGTTGTTTCAGCTTTCCAGCCCATGTAGTCGATAAGGCCTCTTGCATAGAGATGACCTTCGTGGCGGCATACGTCGTCGTTCATTGCACGTTGGCGTGCCGGCTGATAAGTGTGGAAGTAGCCTTCAACCAAGAAGCCCGGAACGCTGTGGAGCAGCACGCCGAGGTAGCCTTCGTATTGGTTGCCGTTGTTGGTAATGGTTTGAGAACTTCCATAGAAGGAAATATCACCGCGGACGTTGGAGTTGTCCATCGAGTAGTAGTTCCATGTCTGGTGTTCGTTGGAATAACAGTAAGGCCAGATATGTTCAGCCATTGCACGGCTGCCCGGGCAAGCCTCTTCATCGTCGGTTCCGCGGTAGAGATAGAGCGGATAGTTGGTGGATGAACCTTCCGTTGCTGCATTGGAGTGAACAGAAATGAAGATATCGAAGTTGTTGGCTTCCACTTCTTCTCGGATTTCCGACAGGTTGCGGTTGTAGGCATTTTCGTTTTCGCCTCCCTTAACGTATGGATAAGGACCCGCTTTTACGTGCGACATAACGATGTGCTGGCTCAGGTCAAGAGCTGCACCGACACGAGTCGGATTGCCGTTTGTCTGGTTCTTTGTACGGTCGAAGGGAACACCGGCTTTAACCAGTTCGTCCAGCAATGAGAAACACTTCTGGAGGTTGGTGTTCGATTCAAAGAAACCGGTTGTGTCGACATCGGCGCTGTTGTACGGTTGACGGCCGATGGTTGTCATCGGACGGTCGTTAGGACTCCAGCTACCGTGTCCCGGGTTGATATATATTCTGACTTCTTCTGCCGGTTTGTTGGCAAAAATGCTTCCGCAGGCCAAAACTGTAAGTGCAGAAGCCATTAATAGTCTGCGTTTCATGTCGTATTATTTAGTTTTTACATTAATGATGTAAGCTTCTCCGCTTGGAGTAGTGAATGAAATGATGTTGCCTGCTTTGTTGGCTGAAGGATACATGGCAACCTGCTTTCCGTCGGTCACTTCCTGGCGAACCAGCGTCTTGCTGTCGATTGCGATGATCTTGGAGTCAGTGATGTTGTAGCCGTTGTCGGAATCCAACATACCGATTACGATGTTGTTGTCATACCATTTCGGAGCGCGGATTACACCGATAAAACGAGCATTCTTGCCGTCGATGTCGCATACATAGGCGCCTTTGGTCGACAGGTAGTAGAGGATTTTTGTTCCGTCGGGCGATACGGACGGCCACAAGTAGCTTTGTCCGCTCTGTCCGTTAGGAGAAATCACTTCTGTCTTACCGTTACGGGTAACGAGCAATTGGCCGTACTTGATGGAAACAACCGGAGTGTTTTTGTTGACCGATGTGTTGTTGTAGGCTTTTGCTGTAAGTTTGCCGTTGTCGACGGCATAGACTGCCTGATTGCCGACTGTTACGCCTTCAAGGTCGCGTGTGGCTTTTACGATGGTCTTCACTTCACCTGTCGAAAGGTTCTTGGATTTGAGCGATGTTTTTCTCAATCGGTTTGCATCTACTTCAGTTTCACGGTAGATGATAGTGTTTCCGTCATCAAGAATTTTTACGTCATAACCAGATCCCTGGGCTGTTGTGACTACCGATAGCTTGCCTGTCGCAAAGTCGTACTTTTGGAGTCCCGGTTTCAGCTGGTCGGAAACGAGCATGTAGTCGCCGTTCGGACTCATCGTTGAAACGTAAGGTGTTACGCCGTCCGGGAACTTGACTTGCTGGATAGAAGTCACGTCGAGGAGTTGCGCAAATCCAATCGCACTGCTGCACAGGAGCATTACTGAAAAAATAATTTTTTTCATAGTGATTGAAATTTAATAGGTTTGTAAATAAAAGTGTTAAGGTTAATTTCTGATGTAAATTTAGCGGTAAATTTTATATGTTGGTTACAATTTTTTGAAATTTATAGACTTTTAACCATAAAAAAAGCAACGGAAATTTTCCGTTGCTTTTCAGATACACATTATAGATGAAAAACTTTATTTAATCAAATATTGTGAGCTGATGGATTCGTATTCGTGTACGCGGCGGATAGTGTCGGCGAACAGAGGTGCGATTGAAAGGATAGTTGCTTTCTTGCATTCCTTTTTGAACGGAATACTGTTGGAGAAAATAATTTCAGTCAATGCGCAATTGTCCACACGTTCTGATGCCGGGTCACTCATGATGGCGTGAGAAGCGAGGGCACGAACTGATTTAGCGCCTTTCGACATCATCAAGTCAGCTGCCTTAGTGATGGTTCCGGCTGTATCAACCATATCGTCGACGAGGATGACATCCTTTCCTTCAACTTCACCGATAACAGTCATGTTTTCAACTACATTGGCTTTTGCACGTTGTTTGTGGCAAAGTACCAATGGCACGTTGAGATATTTTGCATAGTTGTTGGCACGCTTGGCACCGCCTACGTCCGGTGTTGCAATAACCAGATCCTTCAAGTTCAAAGACTCGATGTAAGGAATAAAGATGGATGAAGCGTAGAGGTGGTCAACCGGCACATTGAAGAAACCTTGAATTTGGTCGGCGTGAAGGTCCATTGTAATCAAACGGTCGATTCCGGCTGCGCTCATTAAGTCGGCAACCAGTTTGGCGGCAATTGATACACGCGGTTTGTCCTTGCGGTCCTGACGGGCCCAACCGAAATAAGGAACTACGGCAATGACAGATTTGGCAGAAGCACGCTTTGCTGCATCGATCATCAGCAGAAGCTCCATCAGATTGTCGCTGTTCGGGAAAGTGGACTGTACCAAAAATACTTCGCAACCACGGATAGATTCTTCGAACGATACTTCAAATTCACCGTCGGCAAAATGCTGAATGTTCATTTTACCTAATTCTACACCAAGTTCAGCACAAATAGCTTCAGCAAGATACTGAGATTTTGTGCCGGAGAAAATCTTAAAAGGAGGCAAGTTGTTGTTCATAGCTTTGAGCTGAAAAATTTTTTGCAAAAATAGAAATAAATTATGTATCCGGTCACTTCTTTGCAGAAGTTTTTTCATTTTTATTTTTTACGGTTTTGCTTTTCGGAAATCTGATTTTCCACAAAGCAGCGCCGTTTCCCTCCAGTTCAATGTGGAAAGGCTCTGATTCAGAGAGCGTTTTCTTTTCCTTTTTCCCTGTAAGCAGTTCTGTGGCGGTGAATGTTCCTTTCTGCATGTTCAATGTGTCGAAAGCATGTTGGGGAATGTTGATGTCGCACGAGAATCTGCATCCGGCAAAGTTGACGGCAATCACAATCGCTTCGTTGTCATACATGCGGATGTAGGCATAGACATTGTGCGGATTGAGTGTAGGATTGTTGTAGTTGACATACATGACGTCGAAGAAACTGCCTTTGCTGATGGCCTTCTCTTTCGTGGCAAGGTTCAGAACGGCGGCATAGGTTTCGCGCAGCTGAATTTCGTCGGCCGACAGACGGTCGTAGTTGCATTTGCCGTAGTTGAACCATCGTTGCAGGGTTTTGACTCCCCAATAGTCGAAAATCGTTGTACGTCCGTCACGTCCGCTGAAGCCTTCGGCGTCTTCGGCGCGTTCGCCAAGCTCCTGTCCGGCATAGATCATCATCGGGCCGTTGTTGATGGTAGCGGCAACTACCAGCGAGGGAAGCACCAGATGGGCGTTGCTGGCATACTCGCGTGAAGCGAAACGCTGTTCGTCGTGGTTTTCAAGGAAGTTGAGCATGTGGCGTGCAATGCCGTCGACGGTCTGCCAGCAGCCTGTAATCTGGGCTGCTGAAATGTTGCAGCATTGAATGCCGCGCAGCGTGTCGTAGAGATTCACCTTGTCGTAAAGGTAGTCGAAACCTCCGCGGAAAATGTAGTCGCGGTAGATGTTTACATCATAAAGTTCGGCGATGAATTTGATGTCCGGATATTTTTCCTTTACCTGGGGAATAGCCCACTGCCAGAATTCAACCGGTACCATGTGGGCCATGTCGCAGCGGAAACCGTCGACTCCTTTCCCAGCCCAGAATCGCAGAATGTTGAGCATCTTGAACCATGTGTCGGGAGTCGGGGAGAAGTGGGTTGTGCCGTTGCCGTAGTCAATGCCGTAGTTCAGTTTTACGGTCTCATACCAGTCGTATTGGTTGGGGAAAGCATTGAAGCAGTCGTTGCCCGAAGCCTTGGCCGGAAATTCGTTGTAGGCGTCGTCGCCGCTGCCGAGGTCGAAGCTCGGCGAGAATTTCTGGCGGGGTATATAGTAGAAGTTGTTGTTCGGACTGAAAAACACGCTGGTATCGTCGTCGGCGCTGAAATCCTTGATGCCTGCGGGAGCTGCGTCTGAATGGTATTGGCGTGCCACATGGTTGGGCACAAAGTCGATGATTACCTTCAGTCCGCAGTCGTGGGTGCGTTTCACGAGCGCTTCGAATTCCTTCATGCGGTTGGGCACGTCGACAGCCAGGTCGGGGTCAATGTCGTAGTAGTCCTTTATGGCGTATGGGGAGCCGGCGTTGCCTTTGACGATATGCGGATTGTCGGGACGTATGCCGTAGCGTTCGTAATTCGTTTTAGTGGCGTGTTCGATTACTCCGGTGTACCACACATGGGTAATTCCCATGTCCGACAGGGAGTTGAGCACCGTTTCGGTTATGTCGTTCAATTTTCCGCAGCCGTTCTGTTCGATGGTTCCGTTGGGCACGCAGTTGGTGTTCATGTTGGTGAACAGGCGGGTGAAAATTTGATAGATGATAAGTTTGTCGTTCATATTATTTTGACAATTTGTCGATTAGTTTCGTGCTTTCAATGATTTGAACGGCTTTCTGATAGCCAATGTTGAAAAGCTTGTCCATTTCCCGGATGCTGAACGGCGTAAAGTTGCTTGCCTCTTCGGTTTTGATGACCACATCACACAGACGCATGTCGGGTGTGGCATTGTATTTGGCGAGCAGGTCGAAGCTGCGTTGTGCAACGGAAAGAAGGGTAGGCTTGTAGGATTTGTTGACAATGGGTTGGCAGTTGGCGCCGATCAGTATGTCGCATTGCCGCCGGATGGCCCATGCCGGAAGATTTCTGACCACACCACCGTCCACATAGTTGATTCCGTCAATTTTGTGGGGACGGAAAATGATGGGAATGGAGCAGGATGCAATCACTCTGTCGATGATTTCTCCCGATTCAAACTTTACGGGGACACCATGGTCGAAGTCTGTGGCACAGACAATGGTCGGCAGTTTCAGCTCTTCGATGTTCTTGACGGGCAGGTTCTCTTTCAGAAACTTAGCCAGGCCGTCGAGCTTGAAAAAACCGTCTTTGGGGATTCCAAGTGTGATGAAATCATAAAAGAATTCTTGAATTTATCGAGAATTTCCTGATAGCTGTAGCCGCTTGCATAGAGCACGGAGACAATTGAGCCGGCGCTGACACCCGATATGATGTCGGGCTTTATGCCGTATTCGTCAAAAGCCTTCAGTATGCCCACATGGACAAATCCCTTTGCCCCGCCGCCGCTCAGTGCGAGCCCGACATGGTATTTTCTTGCTGGTCTGTCAAGCATAATCCGATTTTGTATGATACAAACTTACAACAATTTGGCAAATAGAGCAAAAGTAGGCGTATAAAATTTTCATGAAAAAACGACGGGCGAAATGCCGGTGGCAAATCGTCCGTCGTTGTTAAAGATATGTGTCTTTTGTTAGTGGCTTATTTCAACAGCTCGACTGAGCGTTTCAGAAATTCGTCGAGTGCTTCGCCTTTCAGCAGGTTGTTGCCCAGGAGTGCCAGGTCAATAAGCTGCTTGATGAGCGGGTTGGTTGCAGCATAGGTGCGGATAGCTTCGTTTTCTTCCTTGCGGATGCTTTCGGCTTTCGCTTCGTTTTCCGTGATTTGCTGTTTCTCGGCGTCGGTAGCGTCCTTCTTGTCGCGCAGTTCGGCAACGGTCTTGTTGATGGAGTCGATGGATTCTTCCATAGGCATTACCTTGTCGTTCAATGCGGCTTTTGCATCGTCCATGACACGTTTGATAAGCGGATGTTCGGTGTTGAGGATGACGCTGTAGGAGTCAGGCAGGTCGCCATAGAAGCTCATGCCGCTCTGCATGGCTGCCATTTCCTTCATACGGCGCATGTATTCGCTTTGTGTGATCTGTACCGGTTGGGTGTTCTCGTTGAGCGCTTCGAATGAAACGATAAATTCGCTCTTTTCCACTGCCGGAATCTGCGACTTGAACAACTCTGTCATGATGTTGCGTTCCGATGTGGAGAGTTCTGCACTCTTGCGGTCCTCCTTCACGATGAGGTTTTCAATCACATCGCTGTCGACACGGACGAATCTTGATTTTTCGAGCTTGCGTTCCAGCAATCCGACAAAGTGGCTGCTCAACTGGTCGTCGATGACAAG
>OHSQ01001119.1_pt1 | contig 11109 bp, 8 predicted proteins | sample 1578661 | NCBI WGS metagenome assembly OHSQ01 (sample SAMEA3879534, study PRJEB24766) | human gut metagenome | biome: human-associated habitat; feature: feces | place: USA | collected 1985/1987 | reverse complement strand
CGGATTGCAGTCCGAATCCTGACCGCAGCGCGTGGCGATATCCATCGAGCGGGCGAAGTCGCCGCCGCCGTAGAGCAGACCGATGGCCACGTAGGCCGAATTGATTTTGGCGTCGATGTTGAAGCTCAGGAAGACGCCCTTGGGACAACCCACGTCGCGGTTCCACTTCTTGTGCAACTCGAACCAGCACTGCTGCCAGTCGTCGGGATACTGGCGGTGCAGTTTGCGCACCTCGTCGACACACTGATAGAAGGTGCTCTCGTGGGGAATGGGCTCAAGCGCCATGTCGAGCACCTCGGCGGGGTCGTTGCTCACGAATGCCGCGGCATAGAGGCCCGCCACGAAGGCGCCGCCGTAGAAGCCATCGCCGCTGTTCATGATGTGGCCCACGCGCGAAGCGATGTCGAGCGCCTCGGGCAGCATGCCCGGAGCCATCAGTCCGATGAAGTCGGCCTCAATCTGGAAATCGAGGTCATCGGCATGGGGGTTGTTGACCCAGTTGCCCGATGCGGGCGGCATGATGCCGTTGCGGATGTTGTAGCGACCCGCCTGGTTGGCATGCGCCAGATGGTACTCGGCGAAGGCAAACCGCTGCGCCAGCCGCTCGGTCGTGCAGTCGAGCCCCTCCTGCTCGAAGGTCTCGACGAAGGTAAGGTCGTTGTAGATATCGTCGAACAGACCGGGCTTCTTGTCCCACCAGTACTTCACATAGTGTTCCGACCAGGGAATGGGCTGGTAGTCCTGAATGGTCGTGCCGGTGAACTTGAATTCGGTCGGGGCGCCGAATACGACGCCGATGGTCTGGCCGGCCCAGCCGCCGCGAATCTTGTCGTAGAGCTCCTGCTCCGTAAGTGTGACTTCGGAGGGCTGCTGCGGGGCGCTGCATGCCGCGAGCGACAGGGCGAGCGCCATCATGGGGAATATGCTTTTCATCGTTGCGGTCTATTGTTTTTCGTAAACACCCAGTTCGGTAATGGAGATGAAGCTCGAACAGCCCTTCGTCGGCTTGTTCCAGTGCTCCTGCACCTTGCAGTCGAGCAGCAGACGCACGGCCGTGGTCTTGACAGGCTCGAATTCGAAGACATACTCGACGAAATGAGGCTGGAAGAAGACCACGTCGGTCTCGGGCAGCGCGGGCGTCGAGCTGAACTTGCCCACGTCGTACCAACGGCCGTCTTCACCGCGATACTGGATGGCAACCGACGAGAACCAGCCGCCGAACTCCTCGAGGCAGCCCGTATGGAACGACATCATGTCGATGGTGCGCGGCTCGCTCCACTCATAACCGAACCAGTCGATTTTGGGCAGGTCGGAGTGCGCGGCCAGCGAATAGAAGGCCGAGCCTTCACCGTTGAGCCGTCCGTCGCGGATGACATCGACGCTGTGGGCATACATCGGCTTGCCGAAGGTAATCCAGCACTTGTAGAGCACCTCGTCGTTCATCGTGCGGATGTTCGTCAGGATGCTGTCGGCCTCGGGGGCGATGTTCTTCGTGCGGACCAGCAGCTCGAAACGCTTGCTGAGGTTCTTCTTGCCGTCGCTGAGCGAGAGGGTTACGGGATACTTGCCCGCCCGCAGCGGCGTACCCGTGATGCGGCCGTTGTCGAAGGTGACACCTTCGGGCAGCGAGCCCTCGACGAGCGACCAGGCATAGTTCTCGTTGGCGGCGCAGCTGAAGCGGTAGTCAACCGGGCAGCCCACCTCCATGCGGGGCATCGGGCCGACGCAGAACTCGAGCGGAGCCTTGAACTCGGCCTTCGGGTTGATGACCAGATACTTCTTGCCACCGCGCTCCATCACGCGTCCGCCCTTCTCGCACACCAGCTTGACGGCCATCTCCACCGTGCGGTCAATCATGTCGTCAATCGACGCATCGGGCATGTCGTAACGCGTGATGTTGATGTAGCGGTCGTTGAACGGCTTGGTCCAGTGGTCGAACGGCATCAGCAGCTGGCGCGGAAGCGATTTGCCGCCGTTGATGATACCCAGAATGCCGCCGACGGTGGCCGTCTGGTTGTCGGCATCGAAGCCCATGGCGCAACCCAGGTCCATCGTGCGCTGCAGGTCGCCCTTGCCGTAGAGCAGCGTCAGGATACCGCACGCACCGTTGAGATTGGCGTTCCAGATGGTCCGCGTCATCTCGGGCTCGTTCACGTAGTAGGCCTCGGCCATCTCGGCACGCGCCTTCTGCCAGTTGTCGGGATACTTCTTGTAGAGTTCGTACATGTGGCGCACCGTAGCCGCATAGCGGTCGTCGGCGGGGAGGTAGTTGAGCGCGTTGAGCACCAGCTTCTCGATGTCATGCTCGAAGAAGGCCTCGGCATACATCGCACCGTAGTGGATGGTCGGCGAGATGGCCCAGCCGTCGCTGGTGATGCGGGCAGCCCAAGCCGATTTCCCGGCGGCATAACGCACCATGCCGGGAGCCGTATAGCTCCAGATTTCGTTGATAAGCTGGGGGTCAATCTGGTACCAGTGGGGGTTCGACTCCATGCTGCCCGTAAACGGAGGCGTATATCCGTAGTGCATCAGACCCAGCGCCGCACGGTTGGCCAGCCACACGCGGTCGCGGATGTGGTACATCCACCCTTCGCGCATCTGGGCATAGGTGGGCTCGCTGCCGTACTTCTCCATGAGCATCAGGTAGAGGTACTCGACATCGGTATCGTCGTCCGAGAAGGCTCCGTCGTACTGCTCCATCTTCACCAGGCTCTTCGAATAGCCGAACGGGAACTTCGACTCGTCGCCCTCCTTCTCGATGAACTTGTTCTCGAAGGGCAGTCCGTACATGTTGCCTACCATCTGTCCGAGCCAGGCGCCGGCAATCTTGTCGCGCAGTTCGTCGAGCGCAATGCGCTTCTGCTGCGCCGCCGCCGTACTCAGGGCCATACAGGCGAGCATCGTCACTACAATTTTTCTCTTCATTTTGTTGTCGGTTGGGGTTTTATCGGTTCATGAATCATGCACAGCCATCAATATCCGGAATTCTGCGAGAGACGCGGATTGGCCGCAAGAACGGTTGTCGGTATCGGGAAAAGCTTCTTCGTCGCGGCGCTGGCCGTAGGTTTGGCCCACCAGGCATCGTTGTACTTGCCGAAGCGGATGAGGTCCTGGCGGCGCCAGCCCTCCCACGCGAGCTCGCGTCCGCGCTCGTCGAGCAGTTCGTCGAGCGTCAGGTCGGCAGCCGAGTATACGGGCAGTCCGGCACGCGTGCGGATTTTCTGCAGGTCGGCCAGCTGGGCAGCCTCGGCAGCGCGATTCTGGCGTACGAGCGCCTCGGCATACATCAGCACGACGTCGGCATAGCGGAACAGCACGAAGTCGTTGTCCATGCTGGTCTGGTCGCTGACCAGCAGACCGTCGGTCTGATAGTGCCACTTCCAGATGCGCGCTCCGTCATAGAGTTCGCGGCGCGTCGAGTAGAGCTCCTCGTCGAATACCGGGTTATAGGGGGCATCGGTCACGTCGTAGCCGCCGCTGTTGGTCTTGTTGCCCTTGTAGAGCCACGTGGCGTCACGACGCTTGTCGGCCTCATCGTACTTCTGGAAGAAGTCGGGCTGGCAGACGAAGCCGTCCCAGGCGCTGGCCGGAATGTTGAACTTCTCGGTTGCCCAGCTGTCGAGCGCCATGATGTAGATGATGAACGAATTGTGGTCCGACTCGGTGAAGGTCGTGCTGTAGGGGATGACGAAGATGTTCTCCACCGAACCTTCGTTATCGGTCGAGAAGTTCGACGCATAGTCGTCGGCAATCGAGTAGTGGCCCTTCGAAATCACGTCGTAGCAGGCCTTCTCGGCCTCCGCCCACATCGGTTCGCCAATCCACTCCTCGGCGTTGAGATAGAGCTTCGCCAGAAGCGTGTTGGCCACATCCTGCGTCACGCGGCCATAGGTGGTCGACGAAGGCTCCTCGTCGAGCAGCGAGAGGTTGTCCTTGATGGTCTGCTCGATGAACGTGAAGAGGAACTTGCGGTCCTTCTGCTCGGGATACGACATGTCGGTGTAGTCAATCGAGTAGGGAACGTTGCCCCATCCGTCGATGGCCATGAAGTAGAAGAAGGCGCGCAGCACCTCGACCTCGGCGATGATTTTGTCCTTGGTATCGAACTCGACGCTCGAAAGGCCCAGTTCGTAGAGAATCTCGTTGCACGAGGCGATGCCGTCGAAGCAGAAGTTCCAGCCCTTGAGCACGAGGGTGTTCGAGGGGGAATACTGGTGACGCTGCAGCTCGCCGTAACGCTCCTCGGCCCACGAGCCGTTGGAATTGATGGGCACGGCGCATTCGTCCGAAACCTGGAGCGCAAGCGTCCACAGGCTCTGCTCCGTACAGTAGTTCTGAAGCTGGGTATAGGCACGGCCGGCCGTGGCAATCAGCTCCTGTTCGGTCTTTCCGAAATCCTCCATCGGGATTTCGGAATATACTTCCTCGGTGAGGTCGAAACATCCGCTCAGCATCATGGCCGAGAGAAGCGTCAACCCCGTATTTCGCATGAACGTTTTCATATCGGTTTGGGCTTGATGGTTAGAAATTGAGGTTTACGCCGACGGTGAAGGTCGTCGTCGAGGGATAGTAGCTTACGTTCTCGATACCGGGAGTGATGCCCGAAAGCGAGACTTCGGGGTCAACGCCGTTGTAGCCGGTAAGGCAGAGCAGGTTCTGACCGGTCAGCGAGAGACGCATGCTGCGGATGTACTTCGACTTGAAGTTGAAGGTGTAGCCCAGCGAAAGGTTGTCGAGCTTGAGGTAGGTGGCATCCTCGATGTACTTCGACGAATACATCACGCCGCCCGTATTGCGCTTGTCGAGCCACGACGAGCTGATGTTCTTGAGACCGAACTCGGAGAGGTTCTCGTAGTAAAGCGCATAGGTATTGAGGATGTCGCCGCCAATCGACGCACGAAGCGTAAAGCTCAGGTCGAGGTTCTTGCAGATGCGGAACATGTTGCTCCACGCCAGCGTGAAGTCGGGATAGGCGCATCCGATTTTCTCCCAGGCCGACTCGGGCACGCTGCCGGCAATCGAGTTGGCATAGATGTCATTGCCCTCCTCGTCGACGCCCAGCCAGCGGGGACCGTAGAACGTTCCGAGCGATTCGCCCTCGACCAGGCGCTGGCAGTAGGCCGCCACAGGCGAATTGAGCCAACCCACCTTGTACTCGCCGTCGGTGAACTCCTCGTTGGTGAACTTGACCAGCTTGTTGGTATTGCGCGAGAAGATGAGGGTCGAGTTCCAGACGAGGTTCTTGGTGCGCACGGGCGTACCGCTGAGCGTAATCTCGATACCCGAGTTCTTGATTTCACCCACGTTGGTGAACATCTCGTTGTAGACGTAGGGAGGCGTCGGGACCTGATAGGTATAGAGCAGGTCGGTCGTGCGGCGCTGGTAGTAGTCGAGCGTGAGCGAGAGGCGGTTGTCGAGCACCGAGAAGTCGACGCCGACGTTCCACTCGGCCTTCTTCTCCCATCCCAGGTCGGGATTGGCGTTGCTGGCCGGAGCATAGGTGTTAATCCACTTGCCGTTGTAGTAGAAGCGGCCCGAGGTCTTCATCAGCAGCAGCGACTGGTAGTTCGAGAAGTCCTGGTTGCCCGTTACGCCGTAACCGGCACGCAGCTTGAGTTCGTTAATCCACTCCGCGTCACGCAGGAACTCCTCCTGACTGATACGCCAGCCGAGGCTGACGGCCGGGAACCATCCCCACTTGTTGTCGGCACCGAAGCGGCTCGAACCGTCGCGGCGCAGCGAGACCGAAAGCAGGTAGCGCTCGTCGTAGTTGTACATCACGCGGCCGAAGAGGGCGATGTAGGTGTTCGACTCCTTGTAGGAGGACATCGAAGCCTGACCGTTCTGCAGGCCGCTGCCCGAACCGATGTTGTCGGTACCCCAGTCGTCGGTGTCAAACCCGTTGTTCTCCATGGCCGACGTCTCGTAGTAGCCGCGCTGCCACGTGTAGCCCAGCACGGCCTGCAGCGAGTGGCGGCCGAACTGACGCGAATAGTTGAGCGTGCTCTCCCACTGGATGTCGCGCGACAGCTCGTTGGAGATGGTGGCGATACCGTCCTGGCCGATGGCGCTGGGATAGTAACGCGTCTTGTAGTCGCGCGACTCGAAGCTCTGCTGACCGTAGGAGAAGAAGTTGTCCCACTTGAGGCCCTGAACGGGCAGGATGTTGAGCGCTGCCGCCCAAATCGTCGGCACGCGACTTCTGCTCGCGCTCGTTGAGCATGGCCACGGGGTTGTAGTAGGCCATCGTGTTGTCGACACGGAAATAGCCGCCCGAAGCAGTATTCGAGGGGTCATAGACCGGCTCGGTCGGGTTGTGGTAGAAGGCCTGCTCGAATACCGAGTAGTCGGCCGGCGAGTAGACGCGCTTCGAGAAGTAGGCGTTATAGTCCAAATCGAGCCAGCCCTCGAAGGCCGTCTGGTGGATATTGGTCTTGAAGAGATACTTTTCGGCGTCGTTCTTGCGCTGCAGACCCTGGTTCTGCTCGACGTTGACGACCGTACGGTGCGAGAATTTCTCGGAACCGCCCGAGATGGCAAGGCTGTGCTTGTGGCTGATGGGGGTGCGGGTCACCTCGTCGAACCAGTCGGTCTCGGCTCCGTAGAGCGAGCCGGCGCTCGAGGGCGAATAGTTGTTGACAACCCACTCGAATTCCTTGGCAGTCAGCGGCTCTGCACGGCGCGCAACCGTTTGCACGGAGAACTGGCCGTCATACTCGACCTGGGTCTGGCCCGAGCGGGCGCGCTTGGTGGTGATGATGATGACGCCGTTGGTTCCGCGCGTACCGTAGATGGCAGCCGCCGAACCGTCCTTCAGCACGTCGACCGACTCGACCTCCTGGAAGTTGATGTTGCGGATATCGGCTCCGACCACACCGTCGATGATGAGCAGCGGGCCCTGGCCTGCGCTCAGCGTGTTGGCGCCGCGCAACAGAATCTCATACGAAGCGTTGGGGTCGCCACCATTGGGGTTCACCACGCTCAGACCGGCCACCTTGCCCTGGAACAGACCGGCGGCATTGGTGAACGAACCCGTATTGAAATCGTCGCTCTTGAGGCTCGACACCGAACCGGTGACCTCCTTCTTGGTCGTCTTGCCGTAACCGATGACCACGACCTCGTCAATCGACTCCTGGTCCTCGCGAAGCTCCACGTTGATTTCCGTACGGTTCGCTACGGCAATGCTCTGGGCAACATATCCGAGGTAGGAGAAGCTGAGTACGGAATTGGCACCGTCGACTTCGATGGCATAACGGCCCTCTTCGTCCGTGACAACGCCGCGCGTCGTCCCTTCGACGACAACCGACACGCCGACAAGCGGAGTTTTGCTGCCGGCGTCGATAACACGGCCGCTGACCGACATCTGGCCATTCCCCTGCTCCTGGGCAACGGCCACCGATGCTCCCGTTGCGCAGAACAGGACGCAAACGAGATGCAGCATCAAGCGATGGAAAAGTTTGCAGTTCATAGTAGGTGTTTTTAGATTTGGTTCTTCATTTCCGGATTCTATTCGCCGAGTTCCGAACGGTGGGGAATCGACGACTGTGCACCCATTCGGGTCACCGAGATGGCCGACGCACGGCTGGCGAAACGCGCCGCCTCGACCAGCGAACGGCCTTCGGAGAGTGCCACGCACAACGCGCCGTTGAACACGTCGCCCGCAGCCGTGGTATCCATCGCCTCGACGCAATGCGCCTCGACGACACTGCACCCGTCGGCCGTGCAGACCAGCGAGCCCTTCGAGCCGAGCGTCACGATGACGTTCCTGGCACCCATCTCCATCAGACGTGCGGCCGCGCGCTCGGCGTCGGCCTGGGATTCAATCTTCACGCCCGAGAGCAGCTGGCACTCCGTACGGTTGGGGGTAATCAGATAGAGGCTTTCGACAAGCGTCTTCGACAGCTGGGCCGCAGGTGCGGGATTGAGGATGACTTTCGTTCCGGCAGCAACGGCAATCGAAGCCGCATACTCGACGACCGGCATCGGAATCTCCAGCTGCATGAGCAGGTAATCGGCCGCCGCAATCTCGTCGCGTACGCCGTCGATATCGGCACACGACAGCGTATCGTTGGCTCCGGGCGCCACCACAATGCAGTTCTCACCTTTGGCGTCGACCGTAATGAGCGCCATTCCCGACGGAGTACCCTTCTCGACAAGCAGAAACTTCTCGGGAAGACCCTCCTTGACGTAACGCGCACGCGATTCGTCGCCGAACATGTCGTCACCGACCTTGGTCACAAAGGTCACATCGCCGCCCAGACGGGCCACGGCAACGGCCTGGTTGGCCCCCTTGCCGCCCGCTGTCATCATGAATTTCCCGCCGATGACCGTCTCGCCGGGCTCGGGAATCGAACCGGTCTTGATGGCAAGGTCGGTATTCGAGCTCCCAATGACAATAATTTTACTCATGTTTTATTAGGTTAGTATGGTTTTTCAATCCGCAGCGTTAAACAGATACGTCCAGTTTTACGCAAACGTTTGTGCAAGTATAATAAAAAATCAAAACTTTAGCAACAAAAGTTGATTTTTTTGAAAAAAAACTGTAGATTTGAATTGCATTTATAAAAAAACGATGGAAAAGAAGAGTACGATTGTATCGATATCGGAGCGTACAGGCTTTTCAGTTTCAACCGTTTCACGCGTCCTGAGCGGAAAAGCCGAGCTTGCGCGCATCAGCAAATCGACCGTAGAGGCGATACAGGAGGAGGCCAAACGGTGCAATTACAAGCCGAGCCTGCTGGCTAAAGGTTTGCGCACGAGCAAAACCGACACCATCGGGCTTGTCATTCCCAGCATGGAAAACCTTTATTTCGCCAATCTGGCCAGCACCATCATCCGCGATGCCCGCTCCTACGGCTACACCACCGTCACGGTCGACACGACGGAGGACGAGCACAACGAGCGTGCGAGCATCGAATCGCTGCTGGCGCGCCACGTCGACGGCATCATCGTAACGCCGTGCGGCCAGGACCCGACGTGGCTCGAGAACATCAACCGCAATGTCACCCCCGTGGTGCTCATCGACCGTTATTTCAATTCGACGGAGCTCTCCTACGTCTGCACCGACAACTACCAGGGCGGCTTCGAGGCGACGAAATACCTGCTCAACAACGGCCACGAAAAAATCCTCTGCATCCAGGGAACGCCCCACTCGATGCCGGTACGCGAACGCGTGCGGGGCTACCTCGACGCGCTGCGCGGCCATGGAATCGAACAGAATGCCCGCATCGCCGGCAACAGCTTCTCGATTCAGAACGGATACCTCGAGACCAAACTCGCGCTGAATTCGCCCGAGCGCCCCACGGCCATCTTCGCGCTGAGCAACACCATCCTGCTCGGCGCCATCAAGGCCATCAAGGAGTCGGGGCTCTCGATTCCCGACGACATCTCGGCCATCACGTTCGACAACAACACCTTCCTCGACTTCATCGACCCGCCCATCACACGAATCAGCCAGCCGGTGAACGAAATCGGCACCCTTGCGGTCAAGCTGCTCATGCAGGGTATCGCCGAGAAGCGGTCGACGGGAGCCAGAATGCAGCTCCAACCGCAACTCATCGTCTGCGATTCGGTGGCCAACATCCTCATGAAGGAGAAGCAGTCCGTACGCTGAACCTGCCGCACAACAATCAACACAGCCATGAGAACGACACCGGACTACATCACGGAACTCGCCCCCGGCGAAATCTTCGTCTTCGGGAGCAACCTCGCAGGCATGCACGGCGGCGGCGCCGCACGCCTGGCCTACCAGAAGTTCGGAGCTGTCTGGGGCAAGGGCGTCGGGCTGCACGGCCGCAGCTACGCCATTCCGACCATGCACGGCGGCGTGGAGCGCATTGCACCCTATGTGGATGAATTCATCGCATTCGCCCGCAACCACCCCGACCTGACCTTCCTCGTCACCGAAATCGGCTGCGGCATCGCCGGATTCACGCCCGAAGAGATTGCACCGCTTTTCAGCCGGGCCCGCGACGTGGAGAACATCCGTCTTCCGGCACGCTTCCTCGAACTGCTCCGGTAACGCATGACACGCAACCTCCCGCAGCAGTCTGCGCGGACACTGGCGACAACACCGGCTGCACCATAAAAGCCAACCGGGGCGAAGAGTTCACACACTCTCCGCCCCGGTCGCTTATATAATATGTCGACGGGGAACTACTCGGCCTTCTCGCCGAACGCCTCGCGATAGAAGCGCTCAATCCGGTCGAAGGGAATCACCTCCATATTGTCGTAGAGGTCCACATGATTGGCTCCCGGAATAAGCAGCAGCTGTTTGTTGTCGCCCTCAAGCCGCTTGAAGGCATCTTCGCTGAAATAGCGCGAATGGGCTTCGGTTCCGTGGAGCATCAGCACGGCGCTGCGGATTTCGCCGATATAGGTGAGCAGCGGCATGTTGACGAAGGCCAGTGAGTTGGTACGCAGCAGTCCGTCGTTGGAGTTGGGCGAACGGCGGTGATACCCGCGCGACGTCTTATAGTAGTCATGATACTGGCGCACGAAGAGCGGCGCATCGTCGGGCAGGGGGTCCACTACCCCACCGTCGCGCTCGCCCACGCCCGAGCGGTAATCCTTCAGGCGCTGCTCGTTGAGCCGCACGCGCATCGCATGGCGGTCGTCGGCGGTCATCGAATCGAAGTAGCCGTTGGCGTTCACGCGGCTCATGTCGTACATCGTCGAGGTGACCGTCGCACGGATACGCGTATCGATGGCCGCGGCATTGAGCGCAAAGCCGCCCCAGCCGCAGATGCCGAGGATGCCGATGCGGTTTTCGTCAACTTCACCCTGAATGCCGAACATGCCGATAACCTGGCTGCGTTGTTCATCGGTCAGATCCGCACCGAAAACAATGCGGTAGTCGCCGTCCTCCATTGCGAAAGCGGAATTTGCAGCGCCGAAAATGCCGAAAGTGAACAGCAGAGCAAGTACAAGGCTCAAAATGCGTTTTTTCATATTCTTTCTCCTTTCAAAAATAAAGCCTTTCGTGAATGCATCAAACGATTTCGGATCGCCGGCCGCCCGAAATGAGCACGGTTCCGACGCATCCGTATTGCATTCCGATAATACTATAACATAATATGCCCGCAATATCCAGTCATCCCGTGCGGAAAA
>OHSQ01001112.1_pt1 | contig 11157 bp, 8 predicted proteins | sample 1578661 | NCBI WGS metagenome assembly OHSQ01 (sample SAMEA3879534, study PRJEB24766) | human gut metagenome | biome: human-associated habitat; feature: feces | place: USA | collected 1985/1987 | reverse complement strand
TCTTTTATTGGCTTACTTTATCAGTTTATAGTAGGGGGAATTGAGTTTAATGGAGGACTTCCTGGAATAAAGAGTATTATTGGAGCACTATTAAATACAGATGTAATAGGAGTATATTGGTTTTTTATACCATTGTTTAGCATGTATTTGTGCATACCATTTATTTCATTGATTCCTAAAGATAACAGAAAGAAAATATTCCAATATTGTGTATGTTTATGTGCAGTTTTGAACCTTCTGATTCCATTTATGTGTAATGTATTTGGTTTTGATTATTCAAATAGAGTAACGCTACCGATTTGTAGTGGATATGTATTTTATATTATGATTGGGTATTTGTTGAATACATCAGAATTGAAGCTTATTCATAGAATTATGATTTATATATTAGGAATTATTGGATTATTAATGCATTTTGCAGGAACATTTGTCAATGGATGCGAATCAGATAATTCAAACATATAAAGGATATAATAATGTTCCGGCTGTTTTGTATTCAATTGCTGTTTTTGTATTGTTTAAACAAATTGTGAGCAGATTGTCAGAGGATAATATAGTATGTAAAACTGCGAATGCTTTTGGAAAATATACATTTTCAATATATTTGATTCACTGGTTTGTGTTACAGATTCTGACGAAAATTTTTGAATTGAATACACTTTCCATAGTATATAGAGTTGGGATGCCATTTATTGTTATACCAATATGCATTTTAATAGCATTTATATTAAAAAAGATTCCGATATTATGTCGGATAGTACCTTGATTGTGATGATATAGCCCTAGATTTCGACCAACATATGGGACTCAATAAGAATCCGGATAACTGATGGGTAAATTTGGCTGATCGGATACCGTGGGATGAGAGTTTATTAGTTACAGAAATTATCGCAACAGACAAGAAAGGATGAAAAAATGAAGGGAAAACGATTAGTGGCACTGTTAACCTGTGCATTTATAGTAGCTACATCTACCAGAGCAAATGTCTGGGCGGACAATGATAAATCTGTACAATCTGTCGGACTGGGTAAAGCAGATCTGATTACATATGGTTATGTAGAAAGCGATTTGGACTACAACACTCCGGTATATGATTCAGGAATAGCGACATACTCCGCAATTCCATCAGTGTATCCGGAGAGTGGCATTGCGGATATAAAGGATAAGTATCCGGTAAATAGGAATCAGAATCCGTATGGTACGTGTTGGGCTTTTGCCAGTACAGGTCTTGCTGAGTTTGATTTGATTAATAAGGGCTTGGCTGATAAGAATACGGTTGATTTCAGTGAGTTGCAGCTGGCATATTTTACTTATAATTTTGTTACAGATCCGTTAGAGGGTACAGCAGGAGATAGTGCTAAATACTATAAAGGCAATGCATATCTTAACCGGGGTGGAAACTTTGAGTATGCTGTACGTCGATTAGGTCAGTGGATTGGCACTGCAAACGAATCGGATGTCCCGTATGCACAGGTGGAAAATTTATCCGATAATCTTGTAATCGATAATAAGTATGCATATGGATATGACAAGGCGCATCTGGAGAATGCATATGAGATAAATATTAAACAGCAACCGGATTTGGTTAAAGAAGCTATTGAAGAATATGGTGCAGTAGGGGCTATGTATTATGACCGGGACAATGGTTGGGGCTTCTACGGAGATGATTCGTATACATATTATGATACTGATTATGTCGGTGGCGGACATGCTATAATGATCGTAGGCTGGGATGATAATTTCTCAAAGGAGAATTTTAGAGCTGGAAATAAGCCTTCTAATGATGGCGCGTGGCTTGTGCGGAACAGCTGGGGCGATTACAAGGAGTATTTCTGGATGTCTTATGATACCAAATCTCTTGTAGATACAGCTTGGGTGTTTGATTTTGGCAGTGCTGATAATTACGATAATAACTATCAGCTGGATGGCGGTCTTAACACTTTTAAGGTATCACAATATACAACTATGGCCAATGTATTTACAGTTGGAAAAAAGACGGGAGTTACCTCTGAGAGTTTAAAGGCTGTATCACTTTCTATGACGAGAGAGGCTAATGTAGGTTACAAGATTGAAGTATATACTGATTTAAGTAATCTGAAGGATCCGACAAGCGGTATTTTGCAGGAGAGTGCTACTACGGTAGGTACGAGTACCCTTGCCGGATATTACACAATACCATTAGCAAATGAGGTTAAATTGATACCGGGAAGCTCTTTTGCCATCGTTGTTACATTAGATAAAGCAGCATTGGATCATGAGTCAGCTTATTCTAAGGCTGATGGAGATACGATGATTTGGGAGTGTCAGGTTAATCGTGATAATTCAAGGAGCTTCTATAAGTATGGTACTAAATTCTATAATATTACATATCCAAGTGGGAATGATGGTAATCTTTGTATAAAGGCTTTTACCACTAATAATACTGATATTGCACCTGTGGAGGAGAAATATACTGTTACATTTGATGCTAATGGAGGGAATGTTTCTACTGCAAGCAAAGATGTTGTAAAAGGAATTACTTATGGCGAGTTGCCACAGCCGAAAAGAGAAGGATATACTTTTTCTGGTTGGTTTACATCTTCTGAGGGTGGAAATCAGGTTGAAGATTCAACAATAGTTGAGTTGACTGAGAATCAGGTATTGTATGCACATTGGTCACTGAACCCTGTAGGAGATAAAAAGACCGGTGTATTACGTGGTGCAGATGGCAATTTGTACTATTTTATAGATGGAAAAATTGCTGATGATGTAAATACTCTTATATATGATAATGGCATATGGTGGTATGTACAGAACGGAAAAGTGGATGAGACTATAAGAACCTTGGTTAAATACCATGGAACCTGGTGGTATATAAACAAAGGGCAGATTGATTGGAAATCAACTACAGTTGTTAAATATGACAACAATTGGTATTATGTGCATGACGGAAAAGTTGATTGGAAATCTACAACCGTATGCACATATAATGGGACCTGGTGGTATGTGCATGGTGGAAAAATTGATTTTTCAGCTAGGACATTGTGCTATTACGGTGGAACCTGGTGGTATATAGACAAGGGACAGATTGATTGGAAATCAGCTACATTGGTTAAATACGGAAATACCTGGTATTACGTAGACAATGGACGTGTAAATTGGAACGCAACAGACTTGTGTAATTACTATGGAACGTGGTGGTATGTACAGGGTGGACGAGTGAATTTTGGAGCCACTACATTATGCAAGTATAATGGAACGTGGTGGTACGTTCACAATGGAAAGGTTGATTTCAATTCAGGAGAACTTCTTGTGCCATATGGCAACCAGATTTGGTATGTTAATAATGGTCGGATGACTGAATATCAGGATTAGGATAAGGCTTTGCCATGTAACGGAGTGGTACAAGTTGGAGATACATTCTACGGGATGGTAGATAGTACGATTGATTTCTCTATTGGAAGTACGCCGGCTCCTACTGATGCAGAGAGAAAGGTAGCGGAAGCTAAAGGAATATTGATACTTGATTTTGCGTTTGCTATACTTCAGCATTTACAATGGCATTACCACGGTGGTATTTCGATTCAAGTCCAAGCGGGTCAAGAAGTTTTTTATAAAACCATCTTGGCATGAGCTTTGAATCTGGCATATTGGACTAAGAAATTCACTGCTCCCTGATAAAAATATGATGTCCTTTTCTTGTAAAATCTGTTACAATATACATGGTGTTTACCAAGGTTCCGGATGCCAATCTTTGCGGGAGGGGCTCCGGAGTCTTTCTTTTTCTCTTAATAATGACTGTATAATGGTCTATGGTTGGACATGATAAGAAAGCATAAACAGTTTAATAATTTATTAAGATTGATTAGTGGGACTTTATTTTTAGGATATATTAGTTATAATGTGAGAGACTAAGAATAATAACAGAGGCAGAGTATGATAAAGAAAATAATAAAGTCATGTGCATTTTTTTTAATATTTATGGTTATGTTTAGAGTAGTTGGAAAAGCATTTATTGTGATGGATAATGTCGATACTGTAAATATTGATGGCTTTTTACATGAGAGAAAAGATAGTGTAGATGTCGTGCTAATGGGACAGAGTGAGATTTATAGAGGATTTGCTCCGGGATTGGCGTGGAAAGAATACGGAATAAAATCAGTGGATTTTTCTGTTGGAGATAGTCCGTGCAGTCAATATATTTCAATGCTTAGAGAAGTACTTAAAAGACAAAATCCTAAATTACTTGTGGTAAATGCTTCTACATTTTTGCATGGTGATGAGAATCTTGATGATGAAGTATTGCTGAGAAAGTGGATTGACAATATGCCTGAGGGAACGGACAAAATTAATACGATAAATACTACAATGGCAGATACTATAAGGGATAATACAATAGTGTCAATGGGAAAATATCATGGGAATTGGAAATATCCGGACAAGGTTTTGACGTCATTTTGTTTGCGTGCACATCTTTTTTTTAACAAAGGTGGATATTTAAAAGGCTTTTATACGCGCTCGCAGACAACAGGAGGTAGGGACAAACTGGCTGAAATTGGTTGGCCTACTAAGGAAGAGTATATATTGACTGAGCGCTGTGAAAAATATTTGAGAAATTTTTTGCAGTATTGTAGAGAAAATAAAGTGAATAATATGCTTATGATTGTTCCACCGCATGAGACTATGGCTACTAAGACAGATGGAATTGAGCAGATGAAAGCAATTGTAGATGAGTACGGATATGATTTTGAGGATTATCACGATAATTATGAAGAGTGTGGTATTGATGATACAACCGATTTTGGTGATTATGAGCATTTAAATAGTTATGGAGCTGAAAAATTCACATCGTATCTTGGCAAATATATGATAGATAATTATGATGTTAAAACAGATACGTCAAATAAGGATATTGAATATTGGGACGAGTGTGCTTCAAAGACTGATGAAGTGATAGAACTGAGTAAAAAAAGTACTGCTTCGGGTATAAACCATGGCTATGGGGAAGCAAGCATAACATTTGCGGCGAAGTTGTATCATTTAATAAAACTGACCATAGAATAATTTTATGTTTCAAAACTTACAAATATGTGATAAAATAGGAAAAGTATACTAATCATTGGAGGTTCATATGTATCGTAAAAAAAATTCTGAATGGTTAAAACATTTGGATTTCGAAATACTTGATATTATATGCTTGGAGATTGCATTCATGGTTGCCTATTTCTTTAGGCATGTAGGCTTGAATTTTTATATGGCAAAGCTATATATGCGTCTATGCATAGTTCTGGTTGTAATAGATATAGCTGTTTTATTTTTTACAAACAATTATAAGGGGATAATTCAGCGTAATCATTGGCAGGAGCTTATTGCGGTAGCACAGCACATAACAGTAGTAGAGTTTTTGTTATTATTGTTTGAATATCTGGCTCAGGAGACTGCAATATTGTCTCGTACTGTATTCCTCGTCAGTTGGTGGCTTGCTATTGCATTGTGTTTCATATGCAGGTGTACATGGAAGAATTTTGTCAGAAAAAGAGTTATGTCTGAGAAAAATCAGGCAAGCATGCTTTTGATAACAACGGAAAATCGTCTGGGTGAGCTTGCAGCAAAGCTTAGACAGAAAAATTACAGGGAGTTCAGAATAGGCTCTGTTTCAATTCTGGACGATAACGCTTATGGAAAAGACAACATTATAGAGGCGAATATACCGATTATTTATGGCAAGGATACTCTTTTAGAGTATATCCGTCAGAATGTCGTAGATGAAGTATTCATAGATGTATATCAAGATAAGAAACAGCTTACAGAGCTTACGGATATATTTCTTCAGATGGGTATTGTTGTCCATGTGGGAATGGGATTCTTGCCAGAGAATCTTCCGAATGCATTTATGGATCGAATAGGTGAGGCAGATGCAATTACTGCTTCTATAAATACAGCTACAGGATGGCAGCTTTCAGTTAAGAGAATTACAGATATAGTGGGAGCTGTTGTTGGTCTTGCCATTATGGGAGTTGCATTTATTTTTGTGGCACCGATTATAAAAAGACAATCACCGGGGCCTGTATTTTTTAAACAAAAGCGTGTTGGTAAAAATGGTAGAACATTTTATATTTATAAGTTCAGATCTATGTATATGGATGCCGAAGAGCGTAAGAAAGAGCTTATGGCACAAAATGAAATGCAGGGACTTATGTTTAAAATGGACAATGATCCTAGAATAATTGGTTCTGAGAAAGGACCGGGTAAAGGAATTGGTAATTTCATTCGAAAGACAAGCATTGATGAACTGCCACAATTTTGGAATATTTTGAAAGGCGATATGAGTCTTATTGGAACCAGACCACCTACAGTTAATGAGTATGAGCAGTATGACCTTCATCATAAAATCCGTTTGAGCATGAAACCCGGACTCACGGGAATGTGGCAGGTTAGCGGAAGAAGCGATATTACAGATTTTGAAGAAGTAGTCAGACTTGATACAGAGTACATTGAACATTGGTCTATAGGCCTGGATTTGAAAATCCTTTTTAAAACTATTAAGGTAGTTTTTGAAGGCGAAGGATCAAAATAGTAAATTGAGAGGAAATATAATGAATATTAAGATTGGAATTGCAGCGCATAAAGTGTATCGTATGCCGAGTGAAAAATCATATCTGCCAATTCAGGTAGGCGCACATGGCAAAGATGATATAGGATACACCAGAGATGATATTGGTGATAATATATCAGAAAAAAATCCATATTATTGCGAGTTGACAGGCCTCTACTGGATGTGGAAAAATCTTGATGTTGATTATTGTGGCCTTGTACATTACAGAAGATATTTTTCAGATTTGATAAAGATAAATTTAAATATATCTTAACTGATAGTGATTTAAAAAACATTTTATCAAATCACGATATAATTTTGCCGCAGAAGCGAAGATATTATATTGAAAGTCTTTATTCTCATTATGCACATACACATTATGCAGAACATCTTGATGTTACGAGAGAAATATTAAGGGAAAGGTGTCCAGACTATGTTGATGCATATGATAATGTTATCAAAAAAACAAGTGGTCATATGTTCAATATGATGATAATGAAGAAAAATATAATGGATTCATATTGTGAGTGGCTTTTCCCTATATTATCAGAACTTGAAAAGAAAATCGATAGTTCTGGGTATAGTACATTTCAGGCAAGATACTATGGAAGGGTTTCGGAGATACTTATTAATGTCTGGATTGAGAAGAATAAATATAAGTACTATACGTGTCCGACTGTCAATATAGAAAAACTTGATTGGAATCGGAAGATAAAATCATTTATCAATGCTAAGTTTAGAGGTATAAAGTACGATAGTAGTTTTTAATTTTACTTGAGGGGGTTGCAATAGCAGATAAATAGGTATAAGATGGTTTTAAAGTACTAAAGAAGGATGGCTTGAAAAGTGTTAAAAAAGTTTTACAGTAAAATTTGCGTTGTTATGTTGATGATTGCCTTGATATGTGGTTTTATTCCATATTGGGTAAATGATACGGAAGAGGTGCAGGCTGCGTCTTTTCCGGATTATGTTATTGTATTGGATGCCGGACATGATGCAACGCATGCAGGTGCGCAGAGTGCAGGGTATCATGAGGAGGTACTCACTTACAAGATTGCTTCATATTGTAAGCAGGAGCTTGAAAAATTCCCTGGTGTAAAGGTGTACATGGTAAGGGATTCATATGCTTGCCCTAATGGAGGAAGTTCTGTTACAAGCAGGGTGTGTAATTCTAAGCGTGTAGAATTCTCTAAAAATGTAAAAGCGGATCTATACATCAGTTTTCATCTTAATTCTGCTGGTTCATTAGCTAGAGGCGTTTCTGTATATTATCCTAATTCGAATTATAAACCAAATATTGGAACTCAAGGGGGGATTCTCGCTGCTGACATTCTAGGTAGATTAAAGGCACTGGGAATTAAACAAAATGGTAGAGGGACTCTAATAAGAAATTCAGAAGATAACTCTAGATATCCGGATGGCTCTTTGGCAGATTACCTTGCAGTTATTAAAGGAAATAAAAAGAATAATATACCTGCAGTATTGATTGAACATTGTTTTATAAGCAATGCAAGCGATAGAAGCAATTTTTTATCATCAGAGTCGAAGATTAAAAGCTTAGGTGTTGCTGATGCTAATGGTATAGCCGATTATTTAGGAATTAATTCTAATAGTTTAAGACAGTATTCTGATGGAAACTGGTATTTATACAGAAACGGTAAGGTTGACAGAAGTTATAATGGCTTGAGTTATCATGCGGGAAATTGGTGGTATGTAAAAAATGGCAAGATTGATTTCTCATATGAGTCTCTGGAACTTTATAGAGGAACTTGGATTTATATAAAGAATGGTATGTATCAGCAAAAGTTCAATGGTATTGTGCAGAATAATGTAGGATATTGGTATGTACGTAATGGTAATGTTGATTTTAACTATTCTGGTACTACGCAGTGTAATAATTCACAGACATATAATGGCAAGACTTATAATTATTCCGGTTGGTACTATTTTAAAAAGGGTAAATTTATCTCGAATAAGAATACACTGGTATATATAAATAATAATTGGTGGTATGTTCACAATGGAAAAATAGACTTTAGCGCCAATACTCTTGTACAGAATAGTGTAGGCTGGTGGTATATTAAAGGTGGCAGAGTAGACTTCACTTACAATGGTATCGCAAGATATGGAATAGGTGATTGGTATGTACATAATGGTCTTGTGGATTTTAAATTTAATGGTTTATATATGGTCAGCAATTTGTCACAGACTCTGCCAAGTGGAGAAAAAATTATATTTGATGGCTGGTATTCGTTTACCAGTGGTAAGGTTGACAAAGCATACACAGATGTAGTATACGATGGCAAAGAGTGGAAATCTGAATCAGAATCAACAGTAAACAGCACATATACGGGGCTTGCAGATAATGCTGGTACTACGTGGTTTGTACAGAACGGAAAGATTGATTCCGATTATACAGGATTGGTTAACGATAAAAACAACAATATCTGGTATATAGAAAATGGCAGAGTTTTTACTGAGACTGATGTAAAAGAACTTAACTGCAAGGAATATGATCTGAATACAGGAAGTTCAAACGTTGTAAACGGTGTATATTACATATCTGGTGGAAAAGTGAATAAATCATTTTCGGGAATTGCAGAGAATAAAAAGGCGTTATGGTATTTTAATAATGGTTCGGTAGACAAAACCGTAGAAAAGTTAATATATCATAATAATATATGGTATTATTTTGTTGCTGGAAAATGTGACAAGTCATTTAATGGCATGGCACAGAACAATATCGGATATTGGTATATTAATGACGGACAAGTTGATTTTAGCTATTCAGGTACAACACCTTGTTATAATAGTCAGAATTATAATGGAAAAACATATGATTATGCAGGTTGGTATTGCTTCAGGAAGGGTAAGCTTAATACTTCGGTAGATGAACTGCAGATGATTAATGGCAGTTGGTGGTATGTACATAATGGTGTGATTGATTTTAAGGAAAATACGCTTGTTCAGAACAATGTAGGCTGGTGGTATGTACACAATGGACTTGTTGATTTCTCGTTCAATGGAATAGCCAAAAATCAGTCGGGTGATTGGTACATTAAAAATGGAAAAGTTGATTTTAGTGCAAATGGACTGGTTCAGTCTATAGGTAAACATCAGATGTATCCAGATAATGTCAGTGGAGAAAATATTACATTTGACGGATGGTATTATGTAGAAGGTGGTAAGGTTCGGTATGGTAAAGAACTTCTTCGGCAGAATTGTGTGGGCTGGTGGTATGTTGGAAAAGACGGAAAAGTTGATTTCTCTAAGAATACACTAATGCGTAATAATGTAGGTTTATGGTATGTGCATAATGGCCTTGTTGATTTTTCATATAATGGTTCATATGTGTATAATGGTAAGACATATACTATAAAAAATGGTAAGGCTCAGTAATTGGAGGAACATTTATGAAAGAATTAGTAAAAAAATGTAATGTAAACAGAATACTTGTTGCAATCTGTTTTGTAGTTACAGCACTTATTCTTACTGGTAGGAGCAAAGTATTTGCTACGACATCTTCAAATTATTATGTCAGTGATTCCGACTCAATTATGCATGGCAAGACTTTGAGATTATATTATGATAATCAAGGTCATGTTATTGAGGATACGACGGGAATAACAGGTGGTTTTTCAAACTATGAAATTTATGTTAATAAAAAGAAAGATATTATAACAGTATATGGCAAAGATAATGGCGTTTATGTTCCAGTTAAAAGATTTATCTGTTCTGATGGTGGAACAAATACACCAGAGGGCACTTTTTATACACCGGCAAAATATCGTTGGCAGACGCTGATGGGACCATCATATGGTCAGTGGTGTACAAGAATTAAAGGTGGAGTTTTATTTCATTCCGTGTTTTACAATTCGAAAAACAATCCTAAAGCTTTAAGCGTAAAAGCTTATAATAAGCTGGGAACTACATGCTCTCATGGGTGTATACGACTTACTGCAGGGGATGCAAAATGGATATATGATAATTGTAAGATTGGGACAAAGGTTATAATTTACTCTAAGAATGGATATGAGCCTTTTTCTAAACCTACATCCTATAAGTTACCATCTTGGCATACATGGGATCCGACAGACCCTACATCTTACTATTTGTGTCAGCAGAAAGGGTGCCATTCTCATGTAGCAGATGGTCTGGCATACGATTCTACTGATAATCAGTGGAGGTATTATCAGAATAGAACTTTTGCAGATTGGTTTACAGCGCTGGTACAGTACAATGGCGATTGGTGGTATGTGCGAAATGGTGTAATTGATTTTTCCGCTAATACACTCGTCCAAAATGATGCAGGTTGGTGGTATGTACATAATGGAAGAGTTGATTTTAAAGCCAATACACTTGTAAATTACAATAATAAGTGGTGGTGTGTACAAAATGGTAAGGTTAATTTCAGAGCCAATACACTTGTAAATTACAACAATACATGGTGGTATGTGCGAAGTGGAGCAGTAGATTTCAAAGCCAATACACTTGCATATTACAATAATACATGGTGGTATGTGAGAAATGGAGCAGTAGATTTCAAAGCCAATACACTTGCATATTACAATAATACATGGTGG
>OHSQ01001110.1_pt1 | contig 11160 bp, 10 predicted proteins | sample 1578661 | NCBI WGS metagenome assembly OHSQ01 (sample SAMEA3879534, study PRJEB24766) | human gut metagenome | biome: human-associated habitat; feature: feces | place: USA | collected 1985/1987 | reverse complement strand
CAGGCCGTAATCGCTTTTTTCAGGTCGGAGTAGCCTTTCTCCGACAGCATTAACTTTTCTTTCAGCTTGCTCATAGATCACACCGCCTTTCCCGTACTGATTTTCCAGTTGATCGACTCTGTATAGCTGCTCCACATCTGCGCGTATTTTCCGTCCTTCTTCAACAGCTCGTCATGGGTGCCGGATTCAATCAGACAGCCCTTTTCCATGACAAGGATCTGGTCAGCATTACGAATCGTAGACAGGCGATGGGCGATCATTACAACCGTTTTATTCTGAATCAGCTTTTCAAAGGCTTTTTGAATCAGGTACTCGTTCTCCGGGTCGCTGAACGCAGTTGCCTCGTCCAGAACGATAATGGGCGCGTCTTTTACGATAGCCCTTGCAATGGCAATCCGCTGGCGCTCACCACCGGAAAGATGTTCTACGGACTGGTCTTCGGGCGGACAACGGAGTGCATCCATCGCACGTTCCAGTTTGCTGTCAAGATTCCACGCATCGATAGCGTCAATAATATCCTGCAGTTCGGCCTGACGCGCAAAGAGTGCGTCCATCTTTTCCGGATCTTCATAATATTCCGGCAAACCGAACTTCTGATTGATTTCTTCGTATTCGGCCAGCGTGTCTACCACCTGCTGCACTCCCTCCATCACGACTTCCTTCACGGTCTTCGTGTCGTCAAGCTGAGGTTCCTGGGCCAGATAACCTACAGAATAGCCCGGTGAAAATACCACTTCACCCTGGTAGTTCTTTTCGATTCCGGCAATGATTTTCATCAAAGTAGACTTACCGGAACCGTTCAAACCGATGATTCCGATTTTCGCGCCATAAAAAAAGGATAGGTAGATGTCTTTCAATACCTGTTTGTTGTTCTGGAATGATTTGCTCACTCCCACCATTGAAAAGATAATTTTCTTGTCGTCTGCCATATTCTTTATATTAGTTAAGTTATCTATTCTTCATTCGTTTCATGAAATAGCCGTGCACCACTGCCTGATAAATCAACAGACCAGCCAGCAAAATGAGCGATGCAGCCCGGAACTGTTGTCCGGAGCTGTCTTCTGTGTATTTTCCGAAGAACACGCCCAGCATGACGCCCGACTCCCAAAGCAACTGATAGGTGTGATAGCCCGTTCCGCGCTCACAGTGCAAAGGAAGACGTATCATCATCCGCAAGAACTGAAGCAGAGAAAATCCCATGCCCAATCCGGTCAGAAGACCGGCTCCCATTAGCATTTCTTTTTCGGTGGAACAGCCCAGCAGCCATACTGCCACGCACATCAATACCAGTCCGACACCATTCAGCAGGCGGCCGTTCACTTGCTTGCGAACCACGCGGTCCAGCAGCAGGAAGACGATAAATCCGGCTATGATACAAATGTAGAAAAAAGTATCGAAAATCGAGCTGAACAGCACCCCTAAAATGAAGGGAACCACCATCATGTTCAGCCCCGGAATCAAGGTACGGAAAAGCAGAAAACGGTCGAACGACAGCAACGGAAGGTCCAACGGAGCACGGAAACAGACTTCCACCATGGAAACCAGTACGACCGGAAGGGCACAAAGTCCCACAAAAAGATAAATCTGCTGCTGGAAAGAAAGATACCAGCCTGCATTATATCCCAACAGGATGCCGCACAGCATACCGAGTACCCCCGACCAGGTGAAAACCACACTGGCCTTGTTTCTGTACTGGCTGGGAGTTACATCGATGACCAGGGTACTGCCCATGGCCATCAGTACCACCCCAAACAAGGCTCCCTGAAGCACACGCAAAAGGAAAATCATCCCCCACTCTCCGGCGTATGGATACAACAATCCCAAAAGCGCCAGCAGCAGAAGGCTGCGCGTACACACATTCTTACGCTTAAACGTATCGACCAGGTAATTATTGAAAGCTCCCAAAAGAAAGAGAGAAGCTCCAAAGATGGCTATGGCCCCTCCGGCCTGAAATCCCGTATACCCTCCTTCTGACACCATCCAATGATGAAGTGCGGGAAACAGCATATACACTGCCGTATACAGGAAAAAATTAGCGATGAGCAAAAGATTAAAATTCTTGTTCCACATTTTTTCTACATCTGATAGAAAACACAGATGCACAGACTGCGACTTTTAAATTGTCCGGAAGAACCGGACTTTGCAGTCCATGCATCTGCGGCTTATAAGTGATAATCTTAGTATTGTTCTGACTCGTTAGGGAAGTCACAAGCTTTCACGTCGGCTACATAATGTCCGATGGCATCGGTCATTACGGTATTCAGGTCAGCATAGCGACGAAGGAAACGCGGGCTGAATCCTTTGGTCATACCCAGCATGTCAGTCACTACCAATACCTGTCCGTCTACTCCTCCACCGGCTCCGATTCCGATAACCGGAATAGTCAGCTCCTGAGCCACACGGGTTGCCAGTGCAGCCGGAATTTTCTCCAGTACCAGAGCAAAGCATCCGGCTTCTTCCAACAGACGCGCATCCTTGATCAGCTTTTCAGCTTCTGCGTCTTCTTTGGCGCGTACACCGTAAGTTCCGTATTTATTGATAGACTGAGGCATCAGTCCCAGGTGTCCCATCACGGGCATTCCGGCACCGATGATACGGCGAATCACGTCGATGACTTCTTCACCGCCTTCCAGCTTCAGGGCATCGGCATGTGTTTCTTTCATGATGCGGATAGCATTGCGTACCCCGTCAAACGGGTCTGCCTGATAAGAACCGAATGGCATATCCACCACTACCAATGCACGCTTCACACCGCGCATCACTGACTTTCCGTGATAAATCATCTGCTCCACGGTAATAGGCAAGGTCGTCACGTTACCCGCCATCACATTCGAAGCTGAATCACCTACCAGAATCACATCCACACCTGCGCCGTCTACAATCTGCGCCATTGTATAATCATAAGAGGTCAACATGGAAATCTTTTCACCTCTCTGTTTCATCTCAATCAAACGGTGAGTCGTTACCTTACGAGTATCACCAGAAAGATATCCTGCCATAGTTTTCTTCTGAATTAATAAAATTTCCGCAAAAATAGCCGATTTTTCCGAATCAGACAAGCCTTACAGCAAGTTCATCATCTCTTCATACGTAAAACAGGTGAAATCTGGAATCACCCGGTCGCACTGATTTTGAATGGCTTCCGCCGGATTGGTGGTGCTCAGTCCCACTACAGGCATGCCTGCTGCGTTTCCCGCCTGAATGCCATGGAACGAATCTTCAAACACAACGCAATTGGCCGGGAGAGTTTCAAAAACTTTTGCTCCAAGCAAAAAACAATCGGGGTCCGGCTTGGATTTCTGAAACATCTCGGCTGTGAGTATCCGGTCCACCATGTCCTTCAATTCAGGATGTGCCGCATACACATTGGCCATTTTCTTCTCGTTCGAGCTGGTCACTATGGCTATTTTCACTCCATGAGCACGAAGACTCTGCATGAACTCTGCCACTCCCGGCACATATTCATAGCGCATCTCTGTCTCGAAACGGTTCAAGCCTTCTGTAATTTCAGCCTGTTCATGCTCCATTCCCTGAAAATAACGGTCGTAAATCTGCCGCAGCGTCTGTCCCTTGATGATTTTTCCGAATTCCTCGTATTCCGGATGGTATTTCTTTCCCACCTCATTCCAGAAGATGCTGTACTGTGACTCAGTGTCCATCACTACTCCGTCAAAATCAAAAAGTGCTGCTACGCATTTAGTTTTGTCCATTGGTATGTTTAGTTTGATTTAACGGTACAAAGTTCTAAAATATTGCTTCATATTCCTAACTTTGGAAATTAAAATAAACAAACGTACATGAAAGAAAACAATCCGCACATATTGGGAGAAGCCCCTATCGGGAAACTGCTGGTGGAATATTCCATTCCTGCCATTATCGGAATGACACTGACTTCCTTGTATAACATCATCGACAGTATTTTCATCGGTCATGGTGTGGGAGCCCTGGCCATCTCCGGTCTGGCCATTACCTTTCCACTGATGAACCTGCTGGTAGCCTTCTGTACACTGGTGGGCGTAGGAGGTGCCACACTTTCTTCCATCCGACTGGGACAGAAGGATAAAAAGGGGGCAGAAGACATTCTCGGCAACGTAGCTATTCTTTGTGTCATTAATGCCATCTTCTACGGCGGACTGGCATTTATCTTCCTGGAACCGATTCTCTTTTTCTTCGGAGCCAGCGAAGCTACCTTGCCGTATGCCCGCGATTTTATGCAGGTAATTTTATTGGGCAGTCCGATTTCTTACGTGATGATCGGGCTTAACAACATCATGCGTGCCACTGGTTATCCGAAAAAAGCTATGCTTTCTTCCATGCTGACCGTAGGCTGCAACATTATTCTGGCTCCGATTTTCATTTTTGTACTGAACTGGGGAATCCGGGGAGCGGCACTTGCGACCATCTGCTCACAGTTCATCGGCATGCTGTGGGTATTGTATCACTTCTACAGCCCGAAGACTTATATCCGCTTCCAGCGTCACAGCATGCGGTTGAAACAACACATCATAGCCAATATTTTTGCCATCGGCATGTCGCCCTTCGTCATGAATGTGTGTGCCTGCTGCATCGTGATTTTCATCAACAACCGTCTGCTCAACTATGGAGGTGATATGGCAATCGGTGCATTCGGCATCCTCAACCGTATCCAGATGCTCTTTGTCATGATTGTGATGGGTATCACTATGGGAATGCAGCCCATCACGGGATACAACTATGGTGCACAGCATTTCGACCGCGTAAAAAGAACCTTGAAACTGGGAATCACGGCAGGATGTATCATTACCACCTTAGGATTTATAATCGGTGAGCTGTTTCCCGGCGTATTTGTCGGCATGTTCACCGACAACCACGAACTGACTGATGAAGCGACACTGGCCCTGAGAATTGGTATTCTATCCTTCCCGGTGGTAGGTGCACAGATTGTCATCACCCAGTTCTTTCAGTCCATAGGAAAGGCCCGGATTTCCATCTTCCTGTCTCTTTCCCGCCAGCTGCTCTTCCTTCTTCCGGGACTGGCTTTTCTCCCACCCTTCTATGGCGTGGAAGGTGTATGGTTCAGCATGCCGTTATCCGATGCCTTGGCCTTCGCCGTGGCAGCTTTGATGCTGGCATACCACTACAAGAAAAAGATGTCAGGCACCGATTTACGGACAGCTTAAAAACTTTCTGAGAAAAGAAGAGCCAGATTCAGCACAGATACAACCACTGCCATGGTGTAAAGCACAAAACTGCTCCACCGGGAGTTGGCATATTGCCCCATGACCCGTTTAGAGGAGGTCAACCCTACCTGCAAGAAAATGGTAAACGGAAGCTGAATGCTCAGTATCATTTGTGAGATGATCAATCCTTGGAAAGGATTCTCGATGAACAGAATGACAACCAGTGCAATTCCCAATGAAAGTAGAATTCCTACACGAGAGTGCACATCCTTTACATGATAGGATTCACCAAACATGCCGGCAAAAATGGAACCGGCGGCCATCCCGCTTGTCACAGTGGAAGAGATACCTGCCATCAGCAAAGCAAGGGCAAAGATGGTAGCAGCCTGATTGCCCAGCAAAGGCTCCAACAAACTCTTGGCTTGCTGCAACTCTTCTACTCCGATATGATTGGCAAAAAAGGTAGCTGCAGCCAGCAGAATCATCGCACTGTTGATGGCCCATCCTACTCCCATAGAGAACAGGGTGTCATAGAATTCATATTTTAATAATTTACGGATAGAAGCATCGTCCTTCTTGTTGTATTCCCGGCTCTGTACCACTTCCGAGTGCAAGAACAAGTTATGAGGCATCACCACGGCCCCCAGCACACTCATTATCACCAACAGACTACCCTCGGGAATAGAAGGCGTCACCCACGAACGGGCAGCCAAAGGCCAGTCTATATCAACCAGGAAAAGTTCATAGAGAAATGATAGTCCTATCACCGACACAAATGCAATAATAGAGCGCTCAATCCGCTTGTAGGAATTGGTAAACAGCATGATTGTGACAAAGAATGCCGTGAGAAGGGAACCCCAGATAATAGGAATATCGAATAACATTTCCAAGGCAATGGCTCCTCCCAAAATCTCAGCCAGAGAAGTGGAGATAGATGCCAATACGGCTGTTCCCAAGATAGGACGTGACACCCATTTCGGCGTATATTTCGTGGCAGCCTCACTCAAGCAAAGTCCGGTAACAATTCCCAAATGAGCCACATTATGCTGCAACACAATGAGCATAATAGTAGACAAGGTAATCACCCACAACAAGGAGTACCCGAAGTCTGCTCCTGCCGCAAAATTAGAAGCCCAGTTTCCCGGATCTATAAAACCAACGGTCACAAGCAAACCGGGACCAATATATTTAAAGAAATCCAGTCCACCAAGATAACGCTGGTGGTCCTTACGTCGTAATTCTTTGATGAAATTCCACATACCTATAAAGCTGTTTTAATAAATAAAAACACACTTAGCCGATAGAATGTTCACGCAAAGAGTAAAGAAATTTGTAATTAGTTCAATTTTAAATCTGCCCAACCTACAGCACGATACCAAGAGATGGACTGTTTGTAATAATCATTCCAATTATTCCAAGAAATATTATCAGGCACGTAATCATTAACCTCCTTCGGAATATACATACCGATTCCACAAAAATGGGCTTCATCAACCCTAAAAGTAGAGTTAGAAGGATTTGGGATACACTCTTTAGCTATTACTGCCTCATTCAACACAGTTTGTATAGAAGCAATAGCCTCATTTAAATCTATTTCTGCCACTCCGCTTTTTCCTCCCAACTCTCGAAAGAAATCAAGTACATCGTAGGAAAAATACTTATAGCTGTTCACTCCATACTGCTGTACGTTCTGCATGGACACAGAAGAAAGCGCATCCTGCCACTCTGAGAGTTTTGCTTTTACCGCACTGGCCAGGTTTTCCATTTGACTACAGTCCATCACTGCGCATGTACCCCACAAGTTATTCGTCTTATTAAAAGACATGAACTCATGACAAACAGCAGAATAGTCTATATTTTCAGTATACAAATAAGGAAGAATCCGATCATAAGGGAATCCATACACCGGGGTCTCCATTACGGAAGCAATACAATGTGAAGTTGCTTCTTTCAACTCATAACCCACTTCTGCCGTACCCATCATGCAGGCATCAAACAATACGAAATCCAATTTTTCCGAGAAACTTTTCTTCAGCACATTGGCCAAATCAGGAATATCTATATTGTAACCATCATCATCGCCAAAGGCTTTTGACTGCACAGAATTACCCTTCATCCAACCTGAAGCATGCGAACCTAGAATAAGACCATAACTGTCAGAAGGAGCAATCTTCTGCATGTCCTTAAGAACTTCTTCCATGACAACCGGATCAGTAGCTATCTGGCTGTTCATCGTATATTCTTTCTTCTGTGCTACCTGGCATACAGACTCAAACGTCAGCTCCGTCCCTGTCACGGCTGGAAGGTTATTGATATTGCCACGCCCATCCGTATCAAAACATAGCAACGTGGGTACATCCAAATAACTGCTATATTCCTGCGGACGATAAAATACCAGTAACGTACAGGAATCTTTTATTTCAGCCAATGCCATGTACATATCCACCACATTGTCTTGTAGATTCCCCTCCAAAGATTTAGGACTATTTGAAATCAAATAAGCCAATACCGTACGCCCGGAGCGTTTCGCAGGCTGTTGTTCCGGAATTTCATTGGAACAGGCGGCCAGTACGATCACCAACAGGGTGTAAAGCCATTTCTTCATCTGCATTATTCAAAATCAGGCTTTTCAAACTTAAATTCCGCATTCACATCCTGAAGGAACAATGAACCACCCTTGGTATATTTTTCCTTCAGTTTCTTCAATTCCTTCTGCACATTTTTCTTCTTCCGGCTGAAAAACATGAAGCAGGTGCGGTTCTTTCCGTTCTGTTTCTGCTCCAGATAGTCTTTCAACTGAATGCTGTACAATGCACGGCCCACTAACATTCCTTTATCATCTACAGCCGCACTGTCCAGATACTGCACGTCTGTGAAATACACTAATGAGTCAGTAAATGAAGCAGACACACCAGCCAGATACACTCCATATTTATTCTTATCTTTCGGCTGCTTACTGAATGCGGAAGCAGCAAATACCATCATTAACAGAAAACAAAAAAACTTTGTATAACGCATAATTCATCAATTTATTGGGGGCAAAAGTACACAATTATGCGTAAAAACCGAAAGAAGACATATAAATTAACAAAGAAAAAGCCTTTCTACATACAAAAAGAGATGTATCAAGGTCTGAGCTAACCTTCATACATCTCTTCTGTTTTTTGGAAATCAATCTCTACCTTATCCCAAATAAGATTTGAGCAGCTTACTACGAGAATTTTGTCTTAATCTTCTAATTGCCTTTTCCTTAATCTGACGAACACGCTCACGTGTGAGCCCAAACTTGTCGCCGATTTCTTCCAACGTCATTTCCTGCGTGTTAATACCGAAAAACATCTGGATAATATCCTTTTCTCTTTCGGTTAGCGTAGAAAGTGCTCTGTCAATTTCCCTCGAAAGTGATTCATTTACCAAGGAGCGATCGGCCATAGGAGAATCATCGTTCACCAGCACGTCCAGCAGACTGTTGTCCTCTCCTTCCACAAAAGGAGCATCCACTGAAATGTGACGACCGGAAACCTTCAGCGTATCCGAAATCTTGTCTACCGGGATTTCCAGCTCATCGGCCAGTTCTTCCGGTGAAGGACGACGCTCGTTTTCCTGCTCAAATTTGGAAAACGCCTTGCTGATTTTATTCAGTGAACCTACCTGGTTCAACGGCAAACGCACAATACGCGACTGTTCAGCCAGTGCCTGAAGAATAGACTGACGAATCCACCAAACGGCGTAACTGATAAACTTGAATCCACGAGTTTCATCAAATTTCTCAGCAGCTTTAATCAAGCCCAGGTTACCTTCGTTAATCAAGTCAGGCAAGCTCAATCCCTGGTTCTGATACTGTTTGGCCACAGACACCACAAATCGCAAATTAGCACGCGTAAGCTTCTCCAAAGCAATACGGTCACCCTTACGGATACGTTGAGCGAGTTCTACCTCCTCTTCTACAGTAATCAAATCTTCACGACCGATTTCCTGCAAATACTTATCCAAAGAAGCACTCTCTCGGTTAGTGATACTTTTAGTAATCTTTAACTGTCTCATTCTATATAAAATGATTTGGGTACAAAAGTACAAAATTAATTTTATTTAGGTGGCAGATTTGCAAAGAAAGAATCTATAATTTTCTTAAACAGACAGACCTGCTCTCTTTTTGTCAACCGCCATTCTAAAAATGACAACAGACAAAACAAGTCAATTGTTCATCTCCCACCCATATTATCGGAGAAAGAAAAAAACATCAAAAAGGCGTTTCCGAAAAATCGGAACGCCTTTTCTTTCCAAATCTTTTTACCTTACAGTAATATCTTTTATTCAGCTTGCGACAAGTCTACCGCATAGTTGGCACGTCTTCCTGAAGGATAAACTCCCGTCATGAACAGTACCTGATCGGGTGACTGAGAAGCTGCTTTCATTACATTTTCCAAATCTTGTACGGTGCGCAACTGCTTGCCGTTGGCTTTCAGAATAATGAAACCTTTGCGGATGCCGCTGTCTTTCATTCTTCCGTTATCAATACCAGTCACTTCAACTCCATAACCCAAGTTCAACTGTTTTTTCAGTTCATTAGGTACGGCACGGAAGGCCGCTCCCAGAAGTTCCATATCTGCCTGTTTTACCACTTTAGTAGTTCCCTGAGAGTTCTTCAACGTAATGGTAAAGGTCTTTTCCTTCTTGTCACGCAATACGGTGATCTTCACTTTGTCACCCGGACGATACTTAGCCAATGTTCCCTGAAGGTCGGCCATGGTCTTCACGGTCTTGTCATTCAACTTCAGGATGACATCGTTCTTCTGCAAGAATCCATCAGCAGAACCGCCTTCGGTTACTTCTACAACCTGTACACCTTCGGTAGCTCCCAGTTCCTTCTGTTCTTTTCTGATTTCATCCGGATAAACTTCGTTACCCATGTCACGACCGGCGATGCCCAGCAAAGCACGCTGTACGGTACCATATTGTTTCAAGTCGGTTACCACCTTTGTCATGATACTTACCGGAATAGCGAAACCGTATCCTGAATAAGCACCAGTCGGAGAATACAGCATGGCATTGATACCTACCAGTTCACCTTTCGCATTAACCAACGCACCACCACTGTTACCCTGATTGATAGCCGCATCGGTCTGAATGAAAGATTCTACCTGATTAGCTCCCAGTCCACGAGATTTCGCACTTACCACACCGGCAGTCACTGTAGAACCCAGGTTGAACGGGTTACCTACTGCCAATACCCACTCACCTACTTTCAAAGCCTCCGAATTGCCCACGGGAATCGTAGGAAGCTCATCCGCTTCAATTTTAACCAACGCTAAATCCGTGCTGGGGTCTGTGCCGATTACACGTCCCTTGTATTCACGTCCGTCATTCAGTTTGACACTGATCACATCAGCATTATCGATTACATGGTTATTCGTTACAATATATCCATCTTTCGAGATGATCACTCCGGAACCGAATCCCACTCTTTCAGGAGTCTGCACCTGACGCTGCTGACCGCCGCCTCTGCCATTTCCAAAAATATCACCAAAGAAATCATAGAACGGATCACGAACGGTAACCGTCTGAGTCTTTGATTCTTGAGTTGACTTTATATGAACTACTGCATGCACTGAATTTTCCGCTGCCTGAGTCAAATCCACCGGTTGCATTTGAGTGGCGTCCAACGCGGCGAGTCTTGTATTCGGATTTTGTTGGAACACATCATTAAAAGCCACGCTTTTGTTTGGCTCGGGTTTCAACATAGAATAAGCCGTTACTCCTGCTACACCTGCGCTGACTGCTACAATTGCTGCTGCGCCTAGTACCATTTTAGTTGCTTGTTTCATAACTTAATATCTATTAATTTGTTAATTTCAAGTTTGGTTTAACATTTATGACGCTAATGTAATGACAAATATTGTACGGTTGTACCGTTTGTCAGAGTTTTTTTTCCTCTTTTAACACAGACAGATAAGCACTTAACAGGGGTTAACCGCAGAATCTGCCAAATTTGCATTCATTA
>OHSQ01001106.1_pt1 | contig 11174 bp, 5 predicted proteins | sample 1578661 | NCBI WGS metagenome assembly OHSQ01 (sample SAMEA3879534, study PRJEB24766) | human gut metagenome | biome: human-associated habitat; feature: feces | place: USA | collected 1985/1987 | reverse complement strand
AATACCGCTCTGTATTCAAATCTCTCCAAACGGAGATTTACATTCTTCGGCTCAGCGTTTGCCACAGTAAACACCTCCGTATTCGCATTTTATGCCACAGCCTGAACAGCCTTCTTTGCAGTTTCGTGTAGTCACTGCCTGATGTGCTTTCTTGTTCTCACGAACGAAAAACTCATGGCTCACAAGATAATCAAGATGCGACCACGGCGCTATCTCGTCATAAGAACGTCTGCGGTGAGCATAGAAGCTTGTATCAAGCCCGCACTCCTCAAATGCTTCCTGCCACTTGTCAGCCTTGAAATGCTCGTCCCAGCCGTCAAGATAGCAACCCTTTTTCCATGCGGTGTATATCGCCTTACCAAGACGTCTGTCACCCCTTGCAAGAACCGCTTCCAATATAGATGTATAGGATTGGTGAGTGCTAAGGCGTATCTTACGGCTTGTAAGACTTTTGAAAAGGTGTTCCTGTTTCTCTTTTATCTCCTCGGGAGTTGCCTGTGGCTCGAACTCGAACGGAGTAAAAGGCTTTGGTACGAATGTTGCAGTAGAAACTGATATCTGCACGCTCTTGCCACGCTTTTCCTTTGGAGTTTCATAATAAAGGTCAAGGACTTTCTGCGCAAGCTTTGCGATACCCTCAACGTCCTCCAGCGTTTCCTCCGGCAGACCAAGCATAAAATAAAGCTTTACAGTGCTGTAACCGCCCTCAAAGGCAGTGCGACAGGTACGCATTATCTCCTCTTCGGTTATGTTTTTGTTTATGACGTCACGCAGACGCTGAGTGCCTGCCTCAGGTGCAAAGGTCAGACCGCTTTTTCTTACGGACTTTATTTTCTCCAAAAGCTCTTCACTGAAATTGTCTATTCTCAACGACGGCAGTGAAAGGTTTATCTGCTCGCCGTCGGTGTATTCCACAAGATTTTCCAAAAGCTTGTTTATCTCTGTGTAATCGCTCGTAGACAAAGACGACAAGGACACCTCCTCATAGCCCGTCTGCTCACAAAGGGACTTTGTTTCGTTCTTTATGGTGTCGATGCTTTTCTCTCTGAAAGGTCGGTAGATAAAGCCTGCCTGACAGAATCGACAGCCTCTTATGCACCCTCTCAGTACCTCAACCACCGCTCTGTCATGGACTATCTGAGTGAACGGAACAACAAAGCCCTCAGGGTAATATACCTTGTCAAAGTCCTTGATAACACGCTTTTTGACCCTAGCAGGTGCCTCAGGGACGTTTGGCGTGATAGACTTCACTGTGCCGTCCTCATTGTAATCCACGTCATAGAATGACGGAACATAAACGCCCTCCAGCTTTGCGGCTTCTCTTAGAAACTCTTGCTTAGTAGGCTTCAAAGGCTTCATTCTCTCGTAAAGTTCAAGAAGCTCAACGTTGACTTCCTCACCCTCGCCAAGAATGAACAGGTCGAAAAAGTCAGCCATAGGCTCAGGATTGCAGGCACACGGACCGCCTGCGATAACAAGAGGTGTAAGCTCAGTTCTGTCCTTTGCAAGCACTGGCACACCTGCAAGGTCGAGCATTTCAAGCACATTATTATAAGAAAGCTCATACATGAGCGTAAAGCCGATGAAGTCGAAATCCTTTATAGGGTCAAGGCTCTCCAGTGCGTAAAGTGGGATATCGTTCTCACGCATAAGCTTGTTATAGTCATCTTCAGGCATAAAGACACGCTCGCACCACCAGTTCTCGCGGGCGTTTTTCAGACCGTAAAGTATCTTCATGCCGAGGTGTGACATACCCACCTCGTAAGTATCAGGAAAACAGAAAGCGAACCGCACGTCCACCTTATCCTTATCCTTTACAACGCTGCCCACCTCGCCGCCTATATACCTTGACGGACGCTGAACTTTAAGCAACAACTTTTCTATTTTCTTTTTTAATTCTTCCAAAGTTTTATCCTCCGATATTGAATGTCTGTACTATCTCACCGCACCCAGTAAAGCGAGAGCAATACACAAAGTGAGGTGAAACGGGCGAACACTGTTCGCCCCTACAGATACATAAGCATTTCATATCATTATACCAAAAATTTATTACAAAAGCAATAAGCAAAGTGTTAATATATGACTTCAGAGAGGACGATAAAGCAGAAAGTTGCGGCAAAAGAAACGCTCACGGTGCCGTGGAGTATCATATGTATCATAGCCACCGGTGAGAGTAGTATAAACACTGCTCTGAAAAACTCGCAGACCTTGCCATTGGCAAGCAAGGCGAGTATCCTGCCACCGTCAAAATAGCGAAATGGCAGTAGGTTTAGCACACCAAGCAGAAAATTCACCTGACAGAAAAAGCCACCACCATTTGTTAGATATGTTAGCAGGCAAAGGACAAAATTTACTGCTGCACCACCGAAAAGCACAGCAAGATCGTGGTATTTAGACAGCTGTTTATTATCAGGAGTAATGCGGATACCGCCTCCATAGACAACGATCTCCTGCGGTGAGCTTCCGAAAGCGGTCATGAGTACGAGGTGACCCAGTTCGTGGAGTGCGCAGCTCACAAGGGTCATGAGCAATTTTTCCGTTTGGGTCGCAGAGCATATCGTCACGAGGGCTATAACAAAGAAAAAGCTGAATGAAATTCCATAAGTCGTATTTTTGATTTTTAGCTTAAACAAGTTCATCACCGAGATATTTATATTCGGTATTTGCTAAAATAATGTGTAGGGGACGGCGCCCTCGACGTCCCGCTCGGAGAGATAACACCATAACTGTTATATCTTCGATATTGGGATTTTTTGGTTGCTAAATGGAGGGGCAACGCTGTGATTATCACACCCCTGATGCCGAATTATTCGGGATACATTATTGTAACGTTTGCCAATAATTCCGCAGGCGAGGGATAGCGGGACGCCGAGGGCGTCGTCCCCTACATTTTATTCGGAAGAGGTTCTACTGCCGCAAGATCGCTACGCTCTTTGCTGGTGCTTTGTTTGAGTTATAGAAAAGCGGTGTGAGTTTTATTTCTCGACACCGCTTTGGTTATTATTTAGTTTGGTAGTTTCATTTCTGCACCCCTCTGCACTACATAGCAGAATAAACAAAGTGCATACATTTACCTCGTACTGAAGAGCCGCAAGGTGTAGCTATGCCAATTCCTCATTCCTCATTTGTTACAGCATCTTCCTCAAATACTGTCCCGTATAAGACCTGTCGCAAGCCGCAATTTCCTCAGGCGTGCCTGTGCAGACGATAGTTCCGCCGCCGTCACCGCCCTCAGGACCTAAGTCTATGATATGGTCTGCGGTCTTTATGACGTCAAGATTGTGCTCGATAACAAGCACCGTGTTTCCGCCGTCTGCAAGCTTTTGCAAGACCTCGATAAGCTTGTGTACGTCCGCCGTGTGAAGTCCTGTAGTCGGCTCGTCAAGAATGTATATCGTCCTGCCTGTGGCTCTTTTTGAAAGCTCTGTTGCAAGCTTGACTCTCTGCGCTTCACCGCCTGAAAGGGTTGTAGCCGCCTGCCCTATCTTCACATAGCCAAGACCAACTTCATACAATGTTTCAAGCTTACGGCTTATTTTAGGGATAGCGCTGAAAAACTCAACGCCCTCTTCCACTGTCATTTCAAGCACGTCATAGATGTTCTTGCCCTTGTATCTTACCTCCAGCGTTTCACGGTTGTATCTCATACCACCGCAGACTTCGCATGGCACATACACGTCAGGCAAAAAGTGCATTTCTATCTTGATTATACCGTCGCCCTCGCAGGCTTCACATCTTCCGCCTTTGACGTTAAATGAGAAACGTCCTGCACCATAGCCTTTCATCTTTGCATCAGCGGTCTGAGCGAAAAGTTCTCTGATGTCGGTGAAAACGCCTGTATAAGTGGCAGGGTTAGACCTTGGCGTTCTGCCGATAGGCGACTGGTCGATATCTATTACCTTATCAAGATGCTCTATCCCCTGCATTTCCTTGAATGCTCCAGAGCGTATTTTCGCACGATTTAATCTGCCCGCAAGCTCCTTATAGATTATCTCGTTCACAAGCGATGATTTGCCCGAACCTGACACACCTGTTACGCAGGTGAAAGTGCCGAGAGGTATCTCAACATCTATGTTTTTCAGATTGTTCTGTGTTGCACCGATGACTTTCAGATACTTGCCGTTGCCCTGTCTGCGTGTTTCAGGGACAGGTATTTTCTTTTCACCGCTGAGATACTGTCCTGTGATAGAACGCTTGCACTTCATTATATCGTCAACAGTTCCTGCGCAGACTATCTCGCCGCCGTGAATGCCTGCTCCCGGTCCAACGTCAACAACAAAATCTGCCGCACGCATGGTGTCCTCGTCATGCTCAACCACTATGAGAGTATTGCCAAGGTCACGAAGTCTTTTTAAGGTTGCGATAAGCTTGTCATTGTCACGCTGGTGCAGACCGATAGACGGCTCGTCAAGGATATACAGCACGCCCACAAGTGATGAGCCTATCTGCGTTGCAAGCCTTATACGCTGGCTCTCACCGCCTGAGAGAGTACCTGCGGAACGTGACAGGGTGAGATATTCCAGTCCAACGCTTTTGAGAAAGCCAAGGCGTGACCTTATCTCTTTTATTATCTGCTCACCGATAAGCTTGTCACGGTCGCTTATCTCAAGGTTCTCAAAAAACTCAAGGGCTTTTGCCACCGACTTGTGACAAAGCTCTGCGATATTTATTCCGCCAACTGTAACGCTCAGGCTTTCTTTTTTAAGCCTTTCACCATGGCAGGCAGGACACTTTTCATCGCTCATATAAGCCTCAATATCAGCCTTCGCCCAATCGCTGTTCGACTCTTTATAACGTCTTTCAAGGTTTGGTATAACGCCCTCAAACTCAGCCTGATAGTCAGCCTTATAGAACTTATTGCCACGCTTTAGGTGAAGCTTCTGACCCTGCGTGCCGTACAGGAAAACGTCTAAAGCGTCCTTGTCGAGATTTTTAACAGGCTCGTCAAGGGAAATGCCGTAAGTTTCTGAGATAGCGTTGAAATACATCATTGCGATAGAGCCTTCTTCAAGGCTGTTCCAACCGCTGGCTTTTATTGCACCCTGCCTTATGGAAAGGTCTTTATTAGGGATAATAAGCTCAGGGTCTATCTTCTTGAACACGCCAAGACCAGTACACTTTTCGCAAGCACCGAAAGGATTGTTGAATGAGAACATTCTCGGAGTAAGCTCGTCAATGGATACTCCATGCTCAGGGCAGGCGTAGTTCTGAGAGAAAAGCATTTCCTCTCCGCCGATAACGTCAACACCTACAAGACCGCCTGTAAGCGATGAAACAGTTTCGATACTGTCGGTAAGACGGGACTTTATGCCCTCTTTGATAACAAGTCGGTCAACGACTATCTCGATAGTATGCTTCTTGTTTTTCTCTATCTTTATCTCTTCCGAAAGGTCATAGGTTATGCCGTCGATACGCACTCTCACATAGCCCGACTTTCTTGCACGGTCAAGCTCTTTTATATGCTCGCCCTTGCGTCCTCTGATGATAGGAGCTAAAAGCTGAATCTTTGTACCCTCGTCAAGTTCCATTATCTTATCCACTATCTGGTCAACAGTCTGCTGACGTATCTCTCTTCCGCAGACAGGACAGTGCGGCACGCCTATACGGGCATACAGAAGTCTGAGATAATCGTATATCTCTGTGACAGTACCCACAGTAGAACGTGGGTTTTTGGAAGTAGTTTTCTGGTCTATGGATATAGCAGGGGAAAGTCCCTCTATGCTGTCAACATCAGGCTTGTCCATTTGACCCAAAAACATTCTCGCATAAGAGGACAGCGACTCAACATAACGTCTTTGTCCGTCAGCGTATATGGTATCGAATGCAAGAGAAGATTTACCCGAACCCGAAAGACCTGTCATAACAACAAGCTTATCTCTCGGTATGGTAACATCGACATTTTTGAGATTATGCTCTCTTGCACCTTTTATAACTATCTCGTTAATTGGCATTGGTATTCTTTACTCTCCTTTTGGTATTGAAAAATCACATATTGGTATACAGGCGGGCGAACACTGTTCGCCCCTACACACGTTTTGTGGATATATATCCGTTTTATGTTTCGCAAGGCTTTTTATTTCTTCTCACCCTTTAACTCCGCAATTTTATCACGCAAGAATGCGGCGTGCTCAAATTCAAGCAGCTTTGCCGCCTCTTTCATTTCCTTGGTGAGCTTTTCTATAAGCTTTGCAGTTTCCTGCTTTGAAAGCTTTGTTTTCTGCCTTGCCTCGTATTCCACCTCTTCCTTGGTGGATATTTCTATTACATCTCTTATATCCTTGACGATAGTTTTCGGAACTATGCCGTGTTCTTCGTTAAACTTCATCTGTATCGCACGACGGCGCTCCGTTTCGGTGATAGCCTTTTCCATTGAACGTGTCACGGTGTCGGCATACATTATTACCTTGCCCTCAGCGTTTCGGGCGGCTCTGCCTATGGTCTGTATAAGTGCGCTTTCAGAACGCAGGAAACCCTCTTTATCAGCATCAAGTATAGCCACAAGAGTTACCTCAGGCAGGTCAAGACCCTCACGCAAAAGGTTGATACCAACGAGCACATCGAACTCGCCCAGACGCAGGTCACGGATTATCTCCATACGCTCGATAGTGTCGATATCGTGGTGCATATATCTCACCTTTACGTCAAAGCTCTTGAGATAGTTTGTTAGATCCTCAGCCATTTTCTTTGTGAGCGTTGTGACCAGCACACGCTGATTTTTAGCGGTACGCATATTTATCTCGCTGAGCAAGTCCTCTATCTGACCCTCAGTCGGCTTTACGATTATCTCAGGGTCAAGCAGACCGGTCGGTCTTATGACCTGCTCAACTATCTGCTGTGACTTTTCCTGCTCGATAGGTCCTGGGGTAGCGGACACGAACACCGCCTGATTGATATGAGAATAAAACTCATCAAAGGTCAGCGGTCTGTTATCCATTGCTGACGGCAGTCTGAAACCGTAGTCAACAAGGGTCTGTTTTCTTGCCCTGTCGCCTGCATACATACCCCTTACCTGCGGCAGAGAAACGTGTGACTCGTCCACGAAAAGCACAAAGTCCTCAGGCAAAAAGTCAAGCAAAGTGAATGGCGTAGAGCCTGCGGGACGTCTTGCAAGCACACGGGAATAGTTCTCGATACCGCTGCAAAAGCCTATCTCCTCCAACATCTCAATATCATAGTTAGTACGCTGTGCGATACGCTGAGCTTCGATAAGCATATCGTTATCCTTAAAATACTTGATACGCTCGTCAAGCTCCTGCTTGATCTCCTCGATAGCGTCGTGCATTTTATCACGGCTGACAATATAATGGGAAGCAGGGAAAATTGCAGCGTGAGCAAGTGAGCAAAGCACCTCGCCGGTCACCACGTTTATTTCAGTGATACGGTCTATCTCATCTCCGAAGAACTCCACTCTTATGGCAGTGTCTGTAGAATTTGCAGGGAATATCTCCACCACATCTCCCCTGACACGAAACTTGTTTCTCACAAAATTTATATCGTTACGCTCATACTGGATACCCACAAGGTCAGCGATAAGCCTGTCACGGGATTTCTCCATACCACGACGTATAGACACCACCATGGACTTATACTCCTCAGGGTCACCAAGGGAGTAGATACAAGAAACGCTGGCGACGATGATAACGTCACGGCGTTCAGCGATAGCGGAGGTAGCGGAATGGCGGAGCTTATCTATCTCGTCATTAACGGAGCTGTCCTTTTCGATATAAACGTCCTTGCTAGGCACATAGGCTTCAGGCTGATAATAGTCATAGTAGGACACGAAATATTCCACGGCATTGTTCGGAAAAAACTCCTTGAACTCAGAGCAAAGCTGAGCGGCAAGTATCTTATTATGGGCAAGCACGAGCGTTGGACGGTTTATCCTAGCAATAACATTTGCCATAGTAAAGGTCTTGCCGGAGCCTGTAACTCCAAGTAAGGTCTCAAACTGGTTGCCCTCCTTAAAGCCCTTTACAAGCTGCTCTATCGCCTGCGGCTGGTCACCGGTCGGCTTATATTTTGAATGCAGTTTAAATTCCATAACGCACGCTTCCTCCAAAAAATCTTAAATACTGCTTTTGTAAAATTATAAAAAGACAAAGTCAATCATTTATAGTATGCACTTACGTGCTTTATTTTACTACAAAAAATCGACTCTGTCCACAATTTTCAGAACATTCGTTCTTGTTTATTTATTTTATGTTACTGTTCACACCTAACAGTGTGACCAGCAACGATTACAGCCATTTAAAATTTACTTCACACGTCCACAGCACTGCTTATATTTCTTGCCACTGCCGCATGGACATGGGTCATTCGGATATACCTTGGCTGTTGCACGGCGCTTTGGTGCATTCTGTGCTGACTCATCCTTGTTTGTGCCCGAAATCTTTGCAACCTGCTCTCGCTCAACCTTCTGCTCAACCTGTACATGATACAGCAGTCTGACAGTATCCTCCTGGATAGCCGAAATCATGTCGTCAAACATATCAAAGCCTGCCATCTTGTACTCTACGATTGGATCTTTCTGTCCATAAGCCTGTAAGCCGATTCCCTGACGAAGCTGTGCCATATCATCGATGTGATCCATCCACTTTCTGTCGATTACACGAAGAAGCACGACACGCTCAATCTCTCTGAACTGCTCAGGCTCAGGGAATTCTGTCTCCTTCTGCTCATAAAGCATGACAGCCTTTTCCTTTAAGTACTGCTTAAGCTGCTTTGCATTCTTGATTGACTCAATATCCTCTTTTGTAATCGGATCAAGCGGAATGACCGGAAGCACAAGCTCGTTGAGCTCTACAAGATCCCAGTCAGCTCTGTCAATTTCCTCGGAAATACATCTGTCGACAGACTTCTCAACCTGCTCCTGAACCATCTTAAGGATAGCATCACGCATGTTGTCACCGTTAAGCACCTTCATACGCTCGCTGTAGATAATCTCTCTCTGGTCATTGTCCACCTGGTCATACTCGAGAAGATTTTTACGAATACCAAAGTTGTTGGCCTCGATTTTCTCCTGAGCCTTCTCGATAGCAGATGTGAGCATCTTATGCTGGATCTGCTCGCCCTCCGGTACTCCGAGCGCATTGAAAACGCCCATCAGACGCTCTGAACCGAAAAGTCTCATGAGGTCGTCCTCAAGTGAGATGAAGAACTGTGACTCACCCGGATCTCCCTGACGTCCTGCACGTCCACGGAGCTGATTGTCTATACGTCTTGACTCATGGCGTTCTGTACCGATAATCTTAAGACCTCCGGCAGCCTTTGCCTCATCGTCAAGCTTGATATCGGTACCACGGCCTGCCATGTTGGTTGCTATTGTAACTGCACCGTGCTGTCCTGCAAGTGCAACAATCTCTGCCTCTTTCTCATGGAACTTGGCATTTAATACTGTGTGAGGGATTCCCTCTCTCTTGAGCATGCCGCTCAAAAGCTCTGATGTCTCGATGGTGATTGTACCTACAAGAACAGGCTGTCCCTTTTCATGTGCCTCTTTAACCGCATCCACAACTGCCTTGAACTTTTCCTTTTTGGTAGCGTATACAGCATCCTGCAAATCAATACGCGCTATCGGCTTATTTGTAGGTATCTCGACAACATCCATGCCATAGATATCACGGAACTCTTTCTCCTCTGTGAGAGCTGTACCTGTCATACCGGCCTTCTTGTCAAACTTGTTGAAAAAGTTCTGGAATGTGATTGTGGCAAGGGTCTTGCTCTCTCTCTTAACCTTTACATGCTCCTTTGCCTCGATAGCCTGATGCAGTCCGTCCGAATAACGGCGTCCAGGCATGATACGTCCGGTAAACTCATCTACGATAAGCACCTCATCATCCTTTACCACATAGTCCTGATCTTTGAACATGAGGTTGTGCGCACGAAGCGCAAGTATGATATTGTGCTGGATTTCAAGATTCTCCGGATCAGCAAGGTTCTCGATATGGAAGAACTGTTCTACCTTTTTCACACCATCCTGTGTAAGGTTTACGACCTTGTCCTTCTCATTTACGATGAAATCACCGGTCTCGTCCTGGACAATGCCCATGATGGCATCCATCTTTGAATACTCAGGAACATCCTCACCACGCTTCATCTGTGTAGCCAGGATATCGCATGCCTCGTAAAGTCTTGTCGACTTGCCACTCTGTCCTGAAATGATAAGAGGTGTACGTGCCTCATCGATAAGCACTGAATCGACCTCATCGATGATAGCATAGTGGAGACCTCTCTGAACAAGCTGCTCCTTGTAGATAACCATATTATCACGCAGGTAATCAAATCCAAGCTCATTGTTTGTGATATATGTAATATCACAGCCGTAAGCCTCCCTGCGCTCGTCATTGTCCATGCCGCCAAGTACTACGCCGACCTTAAGTCCTAAGAACTCATGAACCTGTCCCATCCACTCAGCATCACGCTTTGCAAGGTAATCATTGACTGTGACAATACACACACCCTTGCCCTCAAGTGCATTAAGGTATGCAGGAAGTGTAGAAACAAGTGTCTTACCTTCACCGGTTCGCATCTCTGCAATACGTCCCTGATGCAAAATAATACCACCGATTATCTGTACTCTATAATGTTCCATGCCAAGCACACGCTTAGCAGCCTCTCTTACTGTAGCAAATGCCTCCGGAAGAATATCATCAAGTGTTGCTCCGTCCTCCAGACGCTTTTTAAACTCCCTTGTCTTATCCTTTAATTCTTCATCGGAAAGCTTTCCCATTGCTTCCTTATATGACTCAACCTTGTCAGCAATCGGGTAAATTCTCTTAAGCTCTCTCTCGCTGTGAGAACCAAAGATTTTTGATAATGCGCTCATATTTTTCTCCTATAACTTCAAATTGCCCTTGTACAGGCTCACAATAGTGTTATTGTAACACTTTGAGGATGATTGCACAACCTAAAGGGATGAATGTTTTGTAAACATTTTATAAAAATATTTGTGGGAGTGCCGAGCTTTAATGGGGAGACTTCGCGCATGGGAGGCTGTGAGGTCCTGGGAGCACACAGTATATTCCTCATAAAAAATATGAAGTCAGCCACGGCTTTTTGCCTGGACAGGCTGTGTTTTAGTGATAGTGCTTCATGCTATTTGAGTTTATGGAACGCCGTGGCAGTTCATATTTTTTATTCTGAACACACTGTGTACTTCCCGGATCCACTTTGTT
>OHSQ01001105.1_pt1 | contig 11176 bp, 8 predicted proteins | sample 1578661 | NCBI WGS metagenome assembly OHSQ01 (sample SAMEA3879534, study PRJEB24766) | human gut metagenome | biome: human-associated habitat; feature: feces | place: USA | collected 1985/1987 | reverse complement strand
TAAAAGTAGGAGATTTTTTACTTCTAAGCTTCAATCTATAAGATTTTTACTTTTGAAATTCTATTTTGAGACGGCCTCTTTAACAGCCCCTTTTCATTTCAATAAGAAAAAGAATTCCAAAATTCCATGTTGAGATTCATCACTTAGCGAAAATCATTTCTTTTTCTTCTGCAAATCGATGGCATAGGCCAATATAACGATGAAGCAGAGCAGAGGTACAATGAATCCAGTGGCAGTATTGATTGTATCAGCTATGTAACCCATGATAATGGGAGCTATGGCACCACCTACAATACTCATAATAAGGTACGAGGAAGCTCGTTTGGTATGTTCGCCTACACCGCGGATGGCTAAGGCAAAAATGGTAGGGAACATAATCGATTCACATAAAAAGCAAAAGAAGAAAGCTCCTGAAGATAAGTTACCTAATCCCATAATAACTAATACCATTGCCACTATAGCTCCCGCTGATACGAAAGCTAATAGACGTTCGGCACGAATAAATCCCATAACCCAGCTGCCAGCCATTCGTCCTGCCATGAACAATCCCATACCTACAAACGAAAGCCATAGGGCAGCTTCACGGGCAGATATATTGACATGCTCTGTCACATAGTTGATAAAGAAACTATTGATTCCTGTTTGGGCTGCAACATAGAAAAACAGAGCAATAAGTCCGAAGGTGAAGTTGCGATGCTTCCATAAAGAAGATCGTTCACAAGTCGTAGTTGCCCCTGTCGGTTCTTCTGGAAGAGCTATTTCAGGCAAATGAATGCGTGCAAAGACAATCGCTACAAGAAGTACCAGTATGCCGATGATAGCGTATGGAATGGCAATGTTTCCGCTTCCACCGTCGGCAGAGAAAAGAAACAGTCCTCCGACCAGCGGACCGCAGATCCATCCCAATCCGTTGAATGATTGTGCCAGATTGATTCTTCTTTCAGAAGATTCTTTGTCGCCTAATACTGTCACGTAGGGATTGGCTGCTGTTTCCAAACAAGTCAGTCCACATCCGATGATAAATAACGATAACAAGAAAAACTCAAAAGACATAATCTGTTCTCCCGGAATAAACATGAGTGCTCCGATACCGTAGAGTAACAATCCGGTGACAACTCCTGCCCGATAGCCGTAGCGACGGATGATTTCTCCTGCAGGCATGGCCATCAGGAAATATCCACCGTATACAACAGCCTGTACCAGTGCAGAATGTGTTTTCGAAATACTTAGTGCATCTTGAAAATGTTTGTTCAGTACATCCAGAATGCTGTGGGCAAATCCCCACAAAAAGAACAATGTAGTAATGAGTACAAACGGCACGAGGTAATTCACTCCGTCGGCCGTCTGTACCAATTTTATTTTTGGCTTCATATAACTTTCTTGATAATGTTTAACTGCGGCTCACTTCCAGTCCTTTGTCCGAAAGGCTCATTTCAACGAAACGGGCACGATTGTTGGGTGGATTCTGAGTCAGAATTTTGCGGATGCGTACAGCTGCTTCCGGATCTTTTGCGACCATGTACAAATATCCTCCTCCTCCGGCTCCAGGAAGTTTGTATCCTAAGCAGAGATCGTCTATCTGGCGGGTTATGGCAGCTACCGCAGCCGGATTGGTTCCGGTATCAAGCAACTGATTCTGTTGCCAGGTCTTTCGAACCAAACGTCCCATTTCTTCGAAACTGTTGCGCAGGATGGCATCGTATAGATCGAATGCATGTTGCTTCATCTGCCCAAGCAGGTTCAGATGTTCTGTCGAATTGAGGAACATTCCACGTACGATTTCGGCCAAGATACCTTTTGCCGTACGGGTAATACCTGTATAATACAGCAGATGGCACTGACGGTATTCATCGCCTGTAAACAAATGATCGGGGAGCCAACGTACCATGGGTTCCTGATTCCATCCGGAATGCGTTTGTAACAATTTAACACCTTGCAGGACTCCTCCGTATTGATCTTGCCAGCCACCACCGGTAGTAAGCAGTTGTTCCAGTATAAGTGTGCGACTACCTATTTCATGTTTATCCCAGTTCAGGCCGCAGAAATCATTAATCGCTCCCAAGACTGTAGATGCAAGAATGGAACTTGTACCTAATCCGGAACCGGCAGGAATAGCTGAAAGAAGGGTTACTTCAATACCTGCTCCGAAAGAGCGAAGTTTATCCTCTAATGAGGTACAAGTTTCGGCTGAGAAATCAGGATGGAAGCCGGCTAATACCAATGCGGCCTTGGGAATAGAGAAGGGAGAACCTACCTTATTAAAGGTATGAAGTTCTTCGAAAGTCGTAATAACTTCCATTGCTCCTAAATCGATGGAACGGAGAATGATTTTGTACTCCTTGCAAGGTTTTACATACACTTGTAACGGAGGTTGCCCGTTTAATTCGATGGCGATATTTACCACATTTCCGCCTTCCATCAGACTATAGGGCGGTGTATCGGTCCATCCTCCTGCCAGGTCAATACGTACGGGGCTTCGTCCCCATACAATCTGGTCCGGATAAACCGAAAGGCGAGGCTGCTGTTTGTGGTCGACCGTCGAAGTCAGACCTTCGCGCATCAGGCTGAATGCTTTTTCTTCTTCCCGTGCAATTTCATTTGTTCGCTGTCCGTCAGTATCACAAAGTTGTAATGTTCGTGCACGGAACATCGCATCGCTGATACGTGTCATCAGAGGAGCTGAATCGGGAAGGGGAGCAGGCAGCGGCAACTGGTAGCGTGCATATTCTTCTGCTGCTTCTTGCAAATTGATCTGATAGAACACACTGCGCTCGTAGTTTTTTGCCAAAGCAGTCCAACTATCCTTGCGGAACAAGTCGCGCTGCTGTGTCAGTCTGCGCAGATTAGCATAAGCAGAAATCTCATCAGCCGATACTTTTTTAGATTTCAGCCAAATTTCTTTTCCCGCTTCTAATTCGGGCTCACTGGTCATCCATCGTATGACTAATCCCAGATCCTCAATCGTATGACATACCGGGAAGATACAGGCAGCCTGAAGGTCGTAAGGCTGTTCAATACTTTCCGGACTCAGTCCGCGAAGGGTAAGCCATTTCTTTACCGGTATTCCTTGATAGAGTGTAGAGTCATTATCCAAACTTCCTTTGAAAGCGTCGTTGAAGCCATAAGGACGAGCTACATAGTCGTTTTCTCCCATTGGCACTACATCGATACAAATACCTTCGGGTACATTGATATGCCATTGATTGACGGGTACTCCTGTGATAATGTTGCGGCGGTGGAGAGACCAGCCTTTACCTATATAACTGTTTTCTATCCAGACTTCAGGATTGTCTGCTGTCAGTATATAATCGATTATTGCATTTTGTACAAAGATAGCCGGATGCGGTTTTACCTTTTTATGCATGATGGCACGCTGGTCGATGACACAATTCTGTACAGCCAGTGTAGATGAAATCATTTCCCGGCTTGTTCCGTAATGATGGAATTCTCCTCCCGGTAGTGGAAGGATTGCTACTGTCAGTTCATTCAACTCCTTGTCGTTTATACGCGGATGTTTGCCCAAGGCCGGACCAAATTCGGAATACATGTCATAAAAGCCGATGGATCCGTCTGATTTAGTTGAGCGTTTTACCATCAGTTCTACAGTCCGGTCGCTTAGCAGCCAAATACCGATATCCATCAGGAAGAGATAATTCTGCATCAAAGAGCCCAGTTCTTCTACACTGGGTTTCTGAAGCATAAAATCCAGTTCCTCTGGATTGGTGCGGGAAGAAACAAATACGCCGTGATTCTTTGCCAGTTCAGGGTCTACCCATAATCCATAGCATACAACGTCGGCATCTGGAATATCTTGCAGTGCTTCCTTGGCGCGAATGTATACATCGCCGCTGGCAATAAGAGTATGCAAGCCATCGGGGGATTTTTGCATAATGTGCTCGTAAAGCGGGAGTTGGAGCGACAACAGATTCTGTGTGAGTCGTTGTCCGCGTCCCCAGCGGAATACCGGAATAGGTGTCAGTATTTTCCCGGATGGAGCATAAGCCGGTAATCTTCGACTTTGTCCGCCGGCATGTAGTAGAATACGTTTTTCATTGCCTAGCCAGTCAGTGAGTGAGGAGGTATTTCCTTCTTCTGTCTTGCATGCTTGTAGAAGCCATGCAGTCCCTCCTCCAGATCCTAATTTCGCTCCTATAGGATCGGACGTACAAAACCATTCGTTTCGGTTGGCATGTTCTATATCGTAAAAGCATTCCACCAGATTCGGTGGAAGCGATAATAATTTTTTCATTTTTCTTATACGGTTTGATGATTGATGCAAATACCTTTCAGGTACCATTCATACAGTCGGTGTATACCTTCATCTATCTCTATCTTGTGGTGCCAGCCTAGACCATGCAGCTTGGAAACATCTGTCAGTTTGCGCATGGTTCCATCTGGCTTGGAAGCATCCCAATGCAGTTCGCCTTTGAAATCAATTTCTTTCATGATTTTTTCAGCAACTTCACGGATGGACAGTTCTTTACCCGTACCAACGTTGATGTGGCAATTACGTATTTCTTTCGCCCCTTCAGTATAAGTACCTTTGAAGTCGACATTCAGTAATACGTGAACGCTGGCATCTGCCATTTCTTCACTCCACAAAAATTCGCGCAATGGCTTGCCGGTTCCCCAAAGAGTGACAGCCTGAGGAGTAATACCGAACTTTTCCAGCTTGTCTAGAATTTCCTGATTGGAGCGGTTGCCGTTCACACCTTCCACCGGTCGCAGATTGATATCCTTGCGGACAGCATCCCAGTTGCCTTCATTCAGGCATTTAGCCAGATGGATTTTGCGGATCATGGCTGGCAATACATGACTGTTTTCAAGATGGAAATTATCGTTAGGACCATATAAGTTGGTTGGCATTACTGCAATGTAATTTGTACCATATTGCAAGTTGAAGCTCTCACACATCTTCAATCCGGCGATTTTTGCAATGGCATACGGCTCGTTGGTGTATTCCAGTGGAGAGGTAAGAAGAACTTCCTCTTTCATCGGTTGAGGAGCCTCGCGTGGATAAATACATGTGCTGCCTAAGAATAATAATTTCTTCACTCCGTGACGGAAGCTTTCTCCTATTACGTTCTGCTGGATTTGTAAATTCTGGTAAATGAAATCTGCGCGGTATTGCAGGTTTGCCATAATGCCTCCCACATGTGCTGCTGCCAGAACAACGGCATCGAGACATTCTTCATCGAAAAATGTCCGTACTGCTACCGGATCGAGCAGGTCTAGTTCTTTATGTGTGCGTCCTACCAAGTTCGTATATCCGCGCTGTATCAGATTTTCCCAAATAGCAGAGCCAACCAGCCCACGATGCCCTGCTACATATATTTTTGCTGATTTTTCTAACATGTTGAATTACGTTAAAGCAGAAACGCGGACTTTAATAACTAAGTCCGCGTTTCTGAAATTTTTTAAGTTCTAAGCAAACTAAAGAAACCGACTTCCATTTCTACTTCTTCTACTGCAGAATCGAAGCACGGCAATTATACTACTTTTGTATGCAATTTCTTCACGAACTTCATGTCATGCTCTACCATGATACGTACGAGTTCTGTGAAAGGAGTCTTTGTCGGATTCCAGCCCAACAAATCTTTGGCTTTGCTTGGATCACCCAGTAACTGTTCAACTTCACACGGGCGGAAATATTTGGGATCAACTTCTACCAATACACGTCCGGTTGCACGGTCGATACCTTTTTCGTCAGCGCCACTTCCTTGCCATTCAAGTTCAATACCTAAATACTGGAAGGCCAGTGTACAGAATTCACGTACGGTATGCATTTCTCCGGTTGCTATGACAAAGTCTTCAGGCTTTTCATATTGCAGGATAAGCCACATACATTCTACATAATCTTTGGCATATCCCCAGTCGCGGCGTGCATCCAAGTTACCCAAATATAATTTATCTTGGAACCCTTGTTTGATACGTGCTGCTGCTAATGTGATTTTTCGGGTTACGAAAGTTTCTCCCCGACGTTCGGATTCGTGGTTGAACAAAATTCCGTTTACAGCAAACATATTGTAGCTTTCACGATAGTTCTTGGTAATCCAGAAGCCATATTGTTTGGCTACTCCGTAAGGAGAACGTGGGTAAAATGGAGTCGTTTCTTTTTGAGGAACTTCCTGTACTTTTCCGAAAAGTTCGGATGTAGAAGCCTGATAAATGCGACAAGTCTTTTCCAAACCGCAAATACGTACAGCCTCCAGCAGTCTCAAAGTACCTATTGCATCAGCTTCAGCCGTATATTCTGGTACATCAAATGATACTTTAACGTGGCTTTGAGCCGCTAAGTTATAGATTTCTGTAGGATGAATATCACCGATAATGCGGATCAATGAACTGGAGTCAGTCATATCTCCCCAATGCAGATTCACCAAACGTGATTGTTTCATGTCGCGTACCCATTCATCTAAGTACAAATGTTCAATACGTCCCGTATTGAATGACGATGAGCGGCGTAGAATACCATGAACCTCATATCCTTTTTCAATCAGGAATTCGGCAAGGTATGAACCGTCTTGTCCGGTAATACCGGTGATTAAAGCAACTTTTCTCATATAAATAAACTTTTCTCAAAAGATTAATTATTAATGGCAAAGTTATATTAAAAAACTAGCATGACCAAGACTTGCTTGTATTTCTTACATTTATATAGAAAACCATTTCGTGGCTTATGAAAATTTTACGTATTCCAAGAATGGCTTAACTTGTTTAAACAATCCCATTGATATAGCCGTATATACAACCGTATGATTTTAACGGATTGCTCTGAAACGAGTTTGGGAAAAACGTTTTCGGCTAGCTTTATTCTTTAGACAAAGAGCTGGCTGAAAAAATGATAACCTGTGGTATAGCCAAATAGATTTATTTGTACTTTTGCTCCGCAAAAACAATACATGTTATGAAACCGATTCAAAAGATTAACAAGGTGGAAGTCCGCAACCTGCAAATCGAGGACTATGCCCAGTTAGCTCAATCGTTTACCCGCGTCTATGCAGATAAGGATGTATTCTGGACACATGAACAGATAGAAAAACTGATTACGATTTTCCCGGAAGGACAGATTGTTACCGTCGTTGATGATAAGATTGTGGGATGTGCACTTTCTATCATTGTAGATTACGATATGGTAAAGGGAGATCATACGTATGCAAAAGTAACAGGAAACGAAACATTCAATACACATAATCCTAAAGGGAATATTTTGTATGGTATAGAAGTATTCATTCATCCCGATTACAGAGGTTTGCGACTGGCTCGCCGTATGTATGAATACCGTAAGGAACTTTGTGAGAAGTTGAATCTGAAAGCCATTATGTTTGGCGGACGTATTCCAAACTATCACAAGTATGCTGATACGATGCGTCCGAAGGAATATATTGAGAAAGTCCGTTCGCGTGAAATTTATGACCCGGTATTGACTTTCCAGCTTTCAAACGATTTCCACGTACGTCGTGTGATGCGTAATTATTTGCCGAACGACGAGGAGTCCAAGCATTGCGCTACTTTGTTGCAGTGGGATAACATTTATTATCAGCCGCCTACAGATTCGTATGTAGACCGTAAGACAACGGTTCGTGTGGGACTGGTTCAGTGGCAGATGCGTTCGTACAAGACGCTGGATGACGTATTCGAACAGGTAGAGTTCTTTATCGATGCCGTATCTGGCTATCAGAGTGATTTTGTATTGTTCCCCGAATATTTCAATGCTCCGTTGATGGCAAAGTTTAACGACATGGGAGAAGCTCAGTCTATCCGTGCCCTGGCTCAATATACGGAAGAGGTTCGCGATCGTTTCATCAATCTTGCCATCAAGCATAATATCAATATCATTACCGGAAGTATGCCTTATGTAAAGGAAGATAACGGATTGTACAACGTTGGCTTCCTGTGTCGTCGTGACGGTACGTACGAAATGTACGAAAAAGTACATGTTACTCCGGACGAAGTAAAGAGCTGGGGATTGAGTGGCGGACGTATGGTAAAGACATTCGATACGGACTGCGCCAAGATCGGTGTGCTGATTTGTTACGATGTGGAATTCCCTGAACTGTCACGTCTTATGGCTGATCAGGGTATGCAGATCTTGTTTGTTCCTTTCCTGACCGATACGCAGAATGGTTATTCGCGTGTACGTGTATGCGCACAGGCTCGTGCCATAGAAAATGAGTGCTTCGTCGTAATAGCAGGAAGTGTAGGTAACTTGCCGCGTGTTCACAATATGGATATTCAGTATGCGCAGTCGGGAGTATTTACTCCTTGTGACTTTGGATTCCCGACAGATGGAAAACGTGCTGAAGCGACTCCGAATACGGAAATGATTCTAGTATCGGATGTAGACCTTGATTTGCTGAACGAGTTGCATACATACGGAAGTGTACGTAACCTGCGCGACCGTCGTAACGACTTGTATGAGCTCAAAATGAAAAAATAAAATAAAAAATGAATTTTACAGGAAGATTCCCAATTCTTTTCAGATTCGGACGATAGTTTTGCAGTAGAAAATTAAAGCAAAACAAGTATAAACTTAAAAATTTATGATTATGAAAAAATTGGTATTCTTCCTGGTTTGTTTGTTCACGATGCAAGTTGTAATGGCAGATAATGATAAGCCTATCAGTTTCGAACAACTTCCGAAGGCAGCTCAGTCGTTTGTAAAGAAACATTTTTCCAATAAGAATGTGGCATTCTCGAAGGTGGATAAAGGAATATTCGATGCGACTTACGATGTGATGTTTGTCGACGGGGATAAAGTAGAGTTCGATAAGCAAGGTAACTGGACGGAAATGAAGTGCAAAAGTACCTCTGTTCCCGAAGCAGCTGTTCCGGCACAGATTGTAAAATACGTGAAGGCAAATTATCCGGACGCTAAAATCATTCAAATTGAAAAAGACCGTTACGAGTATGAAGTAAAGCTTTCTAACTTCTGGGATTTGAAGTTCGATTTGAAATATAACCTGATCGACATGGATCGTGATGACGACTAATCATCATTTGTTCTGATTTTATCACATAAAAAGAGGATATATTCTTCGGCTACTGCATGATAACCAAAGATATATCCTCTTTTAGTTATGATCTCTCCTTATTTGTAAAGATCTTCTTCGTCGTTAAATAACCAGTCGGCATCCTTCAGAAGCGGATGATGTTTGTCTTTTTCAGAAAGAACAACCTTGTCAGCCGGAATCCGCCAGTCAATGCTAAGAGCCGGATCATTCCATGCTATGGCACCTTCACTCTGAGGAGCATAGAAGTTGTCGCACTTATACTGGAAGATAACTTCATCCGTCAGAACACTGAAGCCATGTGCAAAGCCACGTGGAATGAAGAACTGGCGATGATTTTCTTCGGTCAGTTCAACTGCCACATGCTGGCCGAAAGTAGGAGAGCCCTTACGAATGTCGACTGCTACGTCGAGAACAGCTCCTTTTACCACGCGAACCAGCTTGCTTTGTGCGAAAGGTGGTTTCTGGAAGTGTAGTCCGCGCAACACACCATAGCTCGATTTACTTTCATTATCCTGCACGAAACGTACGGTACGTACCTGTGCATTAAAATCTCTTTCGGAAAAAGATTCAAAAAAATATCCTCTGTCGTCTTTAAACAAACGAGGTTCGATAATAACTACCCCGTCGATAGCAGTTTTGATAACGTTCATCTTCTATTATATATAATATTTAATCGTTTAGTCCCAGTTCATCGATAACTTTCAGCAAGTACTGGCCATATTGGTTCTTTAGCATAGGCTGTGCGAGCTGACGCATTTTTTCGGCTGTGATCCAGCCATGGCGTAAAGCAATGCCTTCCAGACAGGCTACTTTCAGTCCCTGACGTTTTTCTATCACTTCGATATAAGTAGATGCTTCTGCCAGCGAATCGTGTGTTCCCGTGTCAAGCCATGCAAATCCACGTCCCAGTGTTTGTACTTTTAATTCTCCATCGGTAAGGAAATGTTGGTTGACTGTTGTGATTTCCAGCTCACCACGTGCCGACGGTTTGATATGCTTGGCTATGTCTACCACCTTGTTCGGATAGAAATACAACCCTACCACGGCGTAATTCGACTTCGGTTCCTTCGGTTTCTCCTCGATACTGAAGACGTTCCCATCCGCATCGAACTCGGCCACGCCATAGCGTTCCGGATCGTTTACGTAGTAACCGAACACGGTCGCTTTTTGTTCGTTCTCCGCCTTGTCAACGGCCTCTTTTAACATACGGGTAAAGCTCTGTCCGTAAAAGATATTATCGCCAAGTACCAAGCAAACGGAGTCATCGCCGATAAAACGCTCTCCAATGATGAAAGCTTGCGCCAATCCGTCCGGTGAAGGCTGCTCGGCATATTCAAAACGAACGCCATAATCGGAGCCATCGCCCAGTAAACGACGAAAGCCCGGCAAATCCTGAGGGGTCGATATAATAAGAATCTCCCGTATCCCTGCCAGCATGAGCACGGATACCGGATAAAAAATCATCGGCTTATCATAAATAGGTAGAAGTTGCTTGGAAACTCCTTTAGTGATCGGATACAAGCGGGTACCCGATCCACCGGCTAAAACTATACCTTTCATATTCTTTCCATTTTGTTCGACAATACTCGCTTAGGATCGATTCCACACCGTCCCTAAAACTATACAAAGTTAAACAAATAATAATAGATTAGCGCATGGTTTTCAAAAAATCGTCCATATTCTGATACAATGGGACGCCATAGCGCGCACAAGTTAAGCGCACATTATCATAGCGGTAAAAGCCGGGCTCGCAAATCACCCGCAACTTTCCGGAGCGCATAAACAGCCCCATCTCCAATAAAGTTATCGGGGATTTGCTGCTCGCCAGAATGTTCATGATAATCAGATCGGCTTTCTCCAGATGCTCCAGTTCCCAATTCACTTGATGCTCAAAATCGGACATCTCCCCGCTCAACCCTTTATCTCTACGAGGATTGAACAAGAGATACCGTCCCTCCGGAAGCGCCCGGAACCAGTCGCAGGTAGCCTTCTGCCAATCCACGCTTTTCCCCATATCGATCGTGCCGGCCAAAAAGATTTTTTGGTATACAGCTTCATCCAAATCCTTATTTTCAGTATCGGGATACAAGACAACGACCTCAGATTGGGCAAACCCTCCCATCGGCACCAAAAACAAATATAATATACACAGTACAATATTT